>Ga0256405_10011531_pt1 | contig 11242 bp, 7 predicted proteins | sample RumenRJG_02DNA_FD_189096 | JGI IMG/M metagenome (GOLD analysis project Ga0256405, IMG submission 189096) | Bovine rumen microbial communities from Lethbridge, Alberta, Canada - RJG_02 | ecosystem: Host-associated > Mammals > Digestive system > Stomach > Rumen | place: Canada: Alberta | collected...
CGGCGGCGAAGACGGGCTCGATTTCTATCGGCGCATAGCGGCGGAAGCGCCGCGCCATCTGAAAGAAGGCGGAGTCCTCGCGCTCGAGATCGGCTGCGACCAGGCCGAGGCGGTGGCAGAACTCCTGCGCTGCGGCGAAGGGGCGGGCCGTGCCGGCTTTGCCGTATCAGACGAAACGGTCGATCCGGACCTTCGGCGCGGGGCGGGCCGCGGCGGTTTTGCGCACATCGAGACGATCAAAGACCTCGCGGGCCTCGACCGCGTCATCATTGTATCCTGAACCGGCGCTGCGCCGCCGATCAAAATCGTACTTTTATGTAAAATCTGTTTTTTGGATGTGTTTTGCCAAAAATCTTTGGCAAAAATAGGAATTCCCTGCAAAAAAACATAAAAACGGGGTGGAAGGCGGCGCAAAAGCAGCCGGAAAAACGGAAGAGTTATGTTTTTTTGGCGATTTGAGGCGGTTTTACATAAAATCTTTGGCAAAAGCGTGCATAAATCCGGTTTTTACATAAAACCACGAATCAAGCGCGCTGGTTCACAGCATTCTTCTATTACACAATAAACAAGGGATCCAGAGCCTCGCGGGCGCGGACCGCGTCGTCACCACATCGCAACTATTTCACGTATTTCATATTGATGTATCTCCGGATCACGCGGCGGGCCTTCGGGCCGGGCGCATATTTTCGGATGTAGCGGAGGATCCGCTTCGTCGTCGCGCGCTTCCGGTAGAACCTGCGGTAGTAGCCGCGGAAGAACTTCCGGAACGTCTTCTTGCCCATCACCTGGCGGAGCTCCTGCAGGAACAGGTCGCCGTTGTAGTACTCCGCGTCGCCGTACGACTGATCTTTGCCGTAGCGATTCGGCGGGATGTTGACGTACGTCTTCTTCTTCGACTTCTGCGCGTAGCGGAGGTCGGCCGCCCGGTTCTTCCGGAACCGCTTCAGGCTGTAGCGCATCCCTTCCTTTTTATACGCGTACCGCATGGACGCCATCTTCTTCCCGACGTAGAACTCGTTCGTCGCGAACGTGGTGAACCCTTCGTCGATCCACCCTTCGCGGTACTCCCGGTTCCCGACCGCCGCGTAAAACCACTGGTGCCCGATCTCGTGCGCCACGCCTTCCGCCGCGCCGATCCAGCCGTACTTCGGGTTCCCGTCGTCGAAGAAGCTCGACCCGTTCACCATGATGAATCCCGGGTATTCCATGCCGCCGAACATGAAGCCGAACAGCGCGTGGACGATCGTGATCTCTTTGACCGGGCACTTCCCGATGTTTTTGTTGAACGCGCGCACGCTGTCCCGCGCCGCCATCTTCACGATCTTCCGGTATTTCCGGCTGTGTTTGTTCAGGAGATAATAATTGTTGAATTTCACGCCGCCCGCGTGGAACGTCTCGCGGCGCATGAACTTGCACGCGGCGATCGCGTAGTCGCGGATGCTTCCGGTCTTCGCTTTCGAGACGCCGCCCTTCTTCGAGCGAAGCCCCGTCATCGCGACCCGGTACTTCTTCGGGGCGCGGAACGTCACGTCGTATTTCGCGAGGTCGAACTTCCGGCTCTCCCCGTCGTCGAAGAACGGGTCCAGGTACCATTTGCCGTTCCGGTTGTCGGCGAGATACGGGAAGCAGAACGAGAGCAGGTACAGTTTCCCGCGCTTCGTCCGGTGCACCCCGAAGCGGTCCTGCCGCGCGGGGATGTCCGTCCACATGCGGACCGTCACCGACCCTTTTTCGCCGGGCGCAAGTTTCCGGTCCAGCGTCACGCGGATCACGCTCCGGTCCTTGCTGAACTTCCGGAACAGCCGGATCTTCGTGCCCGTCCTCGTCACGTGCCCGAACCGGCATTTCTTCCGGCTGTTCGCGGGCGACGCGTACTCCTTTTTCGCGTACTTCAAAGCCGGCGCCGCCATGCTGCGCAGGTAGATGCGGCGGAGGCTCCGGTTCGTCGCGTTCCGGAACCGGATCGTCACGGTCTCGTAGAGCCGGTCTTTCTTCGGGACCAGCCGGAGTTTCATTTTATAAGAAAGCGCGTTCACCCGGCCTTTGATCTTCCGCTTCGGCGCTTTTGATGCGGCAAAAGCGTGCCGTCCGGCCGTTGCGCCGGACCCTTCCGAAAGCGGCAGGAGAAACTCTCCCGCGAGGATCAAAACCGCCGCGGCCAGGCAGACTGCCGCGCGCCCCCGCTTTGATGCTGTGATGTCGTTCTTCATGTCTTTCCTCCTTAAAAACGAAAGCGTATAGAACCATTTCGTCGATTGCCATCATAATATAGCAAAGCGGCATCCGTCTTTCAAGAAAAGAATCCTTAAGAAGTCAGAAAGTAACCAAAGCGGCGGAAAACAAATCATTTGACCTCGCCGGGCTCTTGTGATAATATAGTTAAGTCGCATCGGACGGCATATCGAATCCGGACCGGCGGCAAATAGATCAGGCATCGAGGGACGTCTTGTGACGCCGCATGAAGCTCCCCGGTAAGGGTATGTATCATATCGGGGTTTGCGCCGTGGGAGGCGCCTTTGATGAGCACCTGTGAAGAAGGAGGGAAGCAGCATGAAGGAAGGAATCCATCCAAAATATGTGGAATGTAAAGTAACTTGCGCATGCGGTAACACATTCGTTACAATGTCGACCAAGCCTGAACTCAAGCTTGACGTCTGCTCACAGTGCCATCCGTTCTTTACAGGTCAGCAGAAGTTCATGAACGCCGGCGGCCGCGTCGAGAAGTTCAAGAACAAGTACGGCCTGAAATAAGAAGCGCAGCATTACGAAATGAAAGCCCTGCCCGTTGCGGCGGGGCTTTTTAATTATTTCTCGATTAAAAACGCTCAACGGCAACAACGGCGCACGGAAATCATATATAATGATAATATGGATGCCGGGGCTCCGTGGAAGGGGCGGTCCCCGGCAGCAGGTCAGTAGAATATATAGAAAACAGAGAAAAACAATACTAGAAAGGAAGGCAGAAGGAGAACGGAATGATGAAACAAACGATCAAAAAAGCGGCGGTCCTCGCCGCGTGCTTCGCGCTGGTATTCACGATGATACCGGCCGCCGGGATGGAAGCGGCGGACGCCGCGGCGCCGGCGAAAGCGGCGGATCTGTTCCCGCACTTCGCGAAACAGAGCGCGGAAGACGGCGCGATGAAGAACGCCGTCGTCGTCATGTTCGAAGGAGACGACAGCATGACGAAACGGGAGGCGAAACTCGCGCTTTCCGCGGACGAAGGAAGCGTCGAGGACGCGGAAGTCGAAAAACTCTGGAACATCGAGGCGGAGGAAGACGGGCCGAAGGACGGCGAGACGGCGACGGTCGCGCTCGTGAAGTCCGGCAGCCTTCCGACCGGGAAACTGGTGAAGACGCTCCGGAAGAACAAAAACGTGAAATACGCGGAGCCGAATTACCGGATCCACGCAAGTTCCGTCACGAACGATCTTTATTCGGATCGTCAGTGGAGCATGCAGGACGGCGAGAACACGCCGAACGTTTCCTATCAGTGGAACACGAGGGGCGTCAAAGAGACCGATGCGATCGTCGCGGTGGTCGACACCGGCGTCGATTACACGCATGAAGAACTGAAAGACTCCATGTGGGAGAACGAGCACGCTCCGAAACTGAAGGGCGAGCACGGGTACGATTTTGTGAACGGCGACCTGTATCCGATGGACGACAACGGACACGGGACCCACTGCGCCGGGATCATCGGAGCAAGAGGAAACAACGAGACCGGGATCAGCGGCGTCTGCCAGAACGTCAGGATCATGGCGCTCAAGATCCTGGACGCGGAAGGCGGCTCCTACCTGTCGCACGAGATCGCGGCGTACAACTACATCAACAAAGCGCTCGATCTCGGAGAACCAATCAAAGCAATCAACAATTCCTGGGGCGGCGGCGAGGAAAGCCGGATCATGGACGAACTGATCGAGATCGTCGGGAAAAAAGGCGCGGTCAGCTGTTTCGCAGCGGGGAACGAAAGCGCAAACCTCGATGAGGAGCCGGCATACCCGGTGAGCCGGAACAGCCTCTATTCCCTTTCGGTTGCGGCGACGAACGAAAAGGGAAAACTCGCAAGTTATTCGAATTACGGCGAATCCGTCAACGTTGCGGCGCCGGGAACGGACATCCTCTCGACGGTTCCGTACAACGTTTATAACCCGTCCCTGTATGGAGAGGATCAGGCTGCGCTGTCGCAGCAGTTCAACGATTTTGAAGGGGACGAGACCTGGGGCGTTCCGGAGGCGGACGGCGTCTTCCTGAACGGGGAGGCCTACGACGCGGAACGCGACGATCAGGAGATCTCCTGGGGGGTCGAAGAAGGCGGATTCGGAGAGACCGGAAAATGCCTCCGGATCACCGCGAACAAAATGAAGGCGGGCGACATCCTGTGCTTCCCGCTCCCGTATACGATCGGCGAGGACGCGAACCTGACGCCGCGCTTCAGCATCATGGGAAAGGCGTCCGGCCCGGAGAGTTCGAATCCGATGCTGGGCATGTCGCTGTTCGGGATCGTCGACCTGGAGCAGGGCTCCGCGCTCGACGTCAACACGATCGGCCAGTACTTCTCCGTCGGCGCAGCGATCAGCGGGGAAGGCGAAGTCTGGGATCACATGGTGAACACGCCGGAACAGGCGATCGAGGGCATGTCGGACTATGATGGCACGAACCGGGAACGGATGGCCGTCGTCCTGCTTTACGCGAATGACGCCGGCAATTACACGCTCGATCTGGACGACTTCGGGCTTTCCGACGAGATGCTGCTGGACGAGGAAGCGTTCGGAAAGTACGAGTATATGTCCGGAACGTCCATGGCGTGTCCGTACGTCGCGGGCGCGGTCGCGCTCAAAGCGGAAGAACTCGGCGAACAGGCGGGCGCGGAGGAAGCCGCGGGAGAGATCGCGGCGGCCGCCAAGGATCCGGTGGAAGGCGAAGAATACGACAAGAAGCACCGGAATCTCGTCTGGATCGGCCCCGACGGCATGCTCGATTTCCGCAAGCGGCAGGAAGCCCTGTCGCTCCGGTTGGGAAACATCACGGTCGATCCGAAGGCGAACACGCTCACGATCAGCTGCACCGGAGCGGATCCGGAAGACGCGGCGCTGCAGGTGAAGTTCCGGGACAGCATCTACGGCGGCACGTTCCGGACGGCCGAGATCAAAGAAACGACAAGAACGAGCATTACCGTAGAAAACTACGGTTTCATCAATAACATCATGGACGTCCGGGTGACGGCGACCGGCAGCAAAAAGGCCGAGCGGCGGTACGAGTACCTGGTCGACGGCAAGCGGGCCTTCGCCGAAGCCCCGCTCGATTCGGATCTCGAGATCACGTCGCCGAATACGACGGACGGCCGCCGCATCTACACGGCGGGCCTGCAGTCGATCGAGATGCAGGATCCGAAGAATCCGGACAATTCCGATACGATCGCCACGGTGAACCCGAAGAAGATCTTCCCGAACGTCAAAGAGAATCCGCTTTCCGCATACGGAAACGGGATGCTCTTCAAGAGCCTTACGTTTATGAACGGCGCGGTGTACAGCGTCGTGGAATACGGCGAACGGGAGCCGATCGCGGAGAGCGAGGAAGAGGAGTTCTTCTTCAGCCGCGCCAGGAAAGAAAAATACAGCGTAGATCTCGGCGACGATGACGACGACGGCCTGACGGACGAGGGCTTCTCGATCTATTCGGGCGAATACAAACTGGTCCGCGCGAAAACGTCCGGCGGGAAGTGCGAGGATCTGGGCAAGCTCCCGGCCGATCTTGAACTCACGGAAGACTATACCGTGGCTTCGTACAACGGCAAGCTCTACTTCATGGGCGGAAACAGCATGAAAAAGGGCGAAAAAGGCCTGACGGACCGGGTCTATGTCTACGATCCGGCCAAGGCGAAAGGAAAGAGATGGTCCAAGGGGCCGAAACTCCCGGAGAAGAGAGCGGGCGGAAAAGCGCTGCAGGCCGGGAACCGACTCATCTACACCCTCGGATATTCCGAAGAACAGTCCGGCTATGAGCTGGAGGAGCAGGAATGCCCCAAAAATCTCATTTTCGACGGTAAAAACTGGAGGTGGTCCGCCGAAAGGCTCGAGCCGTATCAGGACGCGGAAGTCGTGCCCTGCGCCGGCGAAGAATACCTGAATTACCAGGCGGACGTCGGCCTCGCGAAGGGCGGGCTCGTCTACGTCGGGCTGCCGGCGAGAGATTACGGCGATACGTTCACCTACAACACGGCGAAAGACGCGTTCTCCGACACCGGATATCACCTGGATCCGAAGTTCGAAGTGATGTCGGCGGTGTCCGCGGTCGTCGGGAGCAGGATCTACACGATGGTCGACGAAGAATCGCTCTGCACCGCGAACGTCGCGAGCGGCGTCGTCAACGTCAAAGCGGCGAAGAAGGGCAAAGGCACGATCAAAGGCGCCGGCGCGTACATGCCGGGCAACAACGCGACGATCAAAGTCACCGCGGCGAAAGGGTACCGCATCAAATCCATCAAAGCGGGCGGCAAGAAGATCAAAGTCAAAGCCAAACAGCGGAAGAAGACCTTCCAGCTGAAGAAACTTCTGACCGACAAGAAAGTCAGCGTCGTCTTCGCCAAACGCAAATAACTTCGTAAGAAGGGTTTTCGTAAAGGGGACGGTTCTCGATTTGTCAAAAATGACAAATCGAGAACCGTCCCTCTTGCATATCTTGCATACTCCTGCATATCCTTTTGGCATTCGCGCCGGATTATGATAGAATATCAAATTGGAGAAACAGGCGGAAAACAGTTAGGAGAGACGAATGTTTGAAAAGCTCGAACAGGTAGTGGACAAATTCGAAGAACTGACCAGGCAGGTGGCGGATCCGGACGTGATCGCCAACCAGGAGCTCTGGCAGAAGGATATGAAAGAAATGGGCGAGATGGAGCCCATCGTCAAAAAATACAAGGAATACAAAGAGGCGTCCGAAGCGCTCGACTTCGCCAAGGAAATGGTGGAGACCGAGAGCGACGAGGAGATGCGCGAGATGGCGAAGACCGAGGCGTCCGAGCAGGAGACGAAACTCGAACAGATCACCCAGGAGCTGAAGGTCTTGCTCATCCCCAAAGACCCGAACGACGAGAAAAACGTCATCCTCGAGATCCGCGCCGGCACGGGCGGCGAAGAAGCCGCACTGTTCGGCGGCGACCTGCTCCGGATGTACACCCGGTATTCCGAACGCCACGGCTACAAAGTCGAGGTCATGGACATGAACGACACGGGGATCGGCGGCGTCAAGGAAGCCGAAGTCATGATCAAAGGCAAGGGCGCGTACTCCCGGCTCAAGTTCGAGAGCGGCGTCCACCGCGTGCAGCGCGTGCCCGAGACCGAGGCGAGCGGCAGGATCCACACCTCCGCGGCGACGGTCGCGGTGCTTCCGGAAGTCGACGACGTGGAAGTCGACCTCGACCCGAACGACGTCAAAGTCGACGTTTACCGGGCGTCCGGGAACGGCGGCCAGTGCGTCAACACGACGGACTCCGCGGTCCGGCTCACGCACCTTCCGACCGGCATCGTAGTCACGTGCCAGGACGAGAAATCGCAGATCAAAAACCGCGCGAAGGCCATGACGGTCCTGAAGGCGAGGATCTACGACAAAATGCAGCAGGAGCAGAACGCGAAGATCGCGGCCGAGCGGAAAGACCAGGTCGGCTCCGGCGACCGCAGCGAGCGGATCCGGACGTACAACTTCCCGCAGGGGCGCGTTTCCGACCACCGGATCGGCCTCACGCTCTACAAACTCGACCAGATCCTCGACGGGGACCTCGACGAGATCATCGACGCGCTGATCACAGACGACCAGGCAAAGAAAATGAACGACTTTTAAAGGCAGCGAATTGGAAACCAGAATATTAGGCACAACAACAGAAGATATGCAGACGGCGGGGCGGATCGTCCGGGAAGGCGGCCTCGTCGCGTTCCCGACCGAGACCGTCTACGGCCTTGGCGCCGACGCTTTTGATGCGGAAGCGGTCGCGCGGATCTACGACGTGAAAGGACGCCCGGCGGACAACCCGAGCATCGTGCACGTCGCGGACATGGACGCGTTCCGGGAACTCACGCCCAACGTGACGCCGCTCATGGAGCGGTTCGCCGAGGCGTTCTGGCCCGGCCCGCTCACGATGGTGGTCCGCGGCATTCCCGAGATCCCGCAGGTCACGACGGGCGGACTCGACACGGTCGGCGTCCGGATGCCGTCCAACAAAGACGCGCGCGCGTTCATCAAAGCCGCGGCAACGCCCATCGCGGCGCCGTCCGCGAACCTTTCCGGGAGCCCGAGCCCGACCTCCGCGGAACACGTGCTCGACGATTTCGACGGCAGGATCGACGCGGTCATCGACGGCGGCCGGTGCGCGATCGGGATCGAATCCACGGTGGTCGACCTGACCGGCGACGTGCCGATGATCCTGCGCCCCGGATTCATCACGCGCGAAGACATGGAAGAACAGCTCGGCGTCAAGGTCATCCTCGACCCGGCGCTCAACAAGAAACCCGGCGACGGCGACTTCCACCCGAAGGCGCCCGGCATGAAATACAAGCACTACGCGCCGAAGGCGCCCATGATCATCTTCGAGGGCGAGCGCGAGGACGTGCTGAAGGCGATCGAAGACGAAAAGACGAGCCGCGAACTCGAAGGCGAGAACGTGCAGGTCATCGTGTTCGACGAAGACCAGGAACTCCTCGCGGCGAAAGAACTGTTCGCAGAGCTCCGGCGCGCGGACAAGGAGAAGGTCGACATGATCCTTGCCGCGGCGCTCCCGCAGAAGGGGGTCGGCTTCTCGATCATGAACCGCATGCTGAAGTCCGCGGGATTCAACATCCGGAAGGTGTGAGCAAAGTTTTCACGCGGACGGGAGCAAAGCCTTCGTGCGGACGGTCCGGACCGCGGTGCACGCCCCGGCGCGTCACAGCTTTGATAAAACAGAAGGAAAACGAACGATGCAACGTAAATTTTTACGTTGCATTTTTGTTGCAGTAAGGAAGACACAAGTTGCCGTGACATTCTTACATAATATATGGTAAAATCAGAATAGAAAAGTGCGAGCTCGCGAGCACCGGCCCGGAGGAACGGGCGGATCGCCGGAGGCGCGCACAGTCGGAAAAGAAAGGACCGTCGACATGGTAATTGCAATGGCGTGTGATCACGCAGGATATCCGTTAAAACTCAAAGTCAAGGATCACCTCAAGTCCAGGGGGATCGACGTGGTCGATCTCGGAACGGACTCAGAAGACCCCGTCGATTATCCGATCTACGGAAAGAAGATCGGAGAGTACGTCGCCGCGGGGAACGCCGATCTCGGCGTCGCCGTCTGCGGAACGGGCATCGGGATCTCCATGGCCGCGAACAAGGTGAAAGGGATCCGCTGCGCGCTCTGCACCTCGGTCGAGATGGGCGAGAAAGCGAAGCAGCACAACAACGCCAACATCCTCGCGCTCGGCGGAAGGCTGACGGAGCCGGAACTCGCGGTGAAGATCGTCGACGCATGGCTGGACGAAACGTTCATCGGAAAGCATCATACGAGAAGGATCGAGATGCTGGACGAGATGTAAGCCGTCCGCAAAGATTATCTGTTGATCCATACCGCCGGCGTCACGACCCGGCGTCAGAACTTTTACAGGAGGGACTGAAATGAGTAAAGTTTATGTTTTTGATCATCCGCTGATCCAGCACAAAGTCACGATGATGCGCGACAAGAACACGACGACGAAAGATTTCCGCCAGCTCGCGCAGGAAGTCGTCACGCTGATGACGTTCGAAGCGACGAGAGATCTTCCGCTGAAGGAAGTCGAAGTCGAGACGCCGATCTGCAAGGGCAAGTTCAACATGCTCGCGGGCGAAGACCTCGCGGTCGTTCCGATCCTCCGGGCGGGCCTCGGATTCCTCGACGGGTTCATGTCGCTCGTACCGAACGCGAAAGTCGGATTCGTCGGACTCTACAGAGACCCTGAGACGCACAAGCCGGTGGACTATTACTGCAAGCTTCCGGAAGACATCGACAAGCGCAAAGTCTTCGTTGTCGACCCGATGCTCGCGACCGGCGGAAGCGGCGCGGACGCGGTCCAGCTGATCAAAGACAAAGGCGCGACGGACATCAGCTTCATGTGCCTGATCGCGGCGCCGGAAGGCATCGAAGCCATGCAGAAGGCGCATCCCGACGTCGACATCTACATCGCGGCGAAGGACGATCACCTGAACGAGAACGCGTACATCGTGCCGGGACTCGGCGACGCGGGCGACCGCCTCTACGGGACCAAATAAAGCCGGCCGGACGGCCGGTCACGGCGGGAAGCGGCAGAAAGGCCGTCTCCCGCGCATCACAAGAGAAAGAGCGGCGGCCGGCGCAGAACGCCGGCCCGCCGCGCCGATATTGTTATTCTTTACTGGAGAGGACACATGCCTGATTTCATACCTGATAACGTAAGCAAATACGACAACGTCTACGACGTACTGAAGGAGCGCGGCTTCATCGAGCAGGTCACGGACGAGGAAGCGGTGCGGGAGCTGCTCGGGAAAGAGAAGATCCGGTTCTACATCGGATTCGACCCGACGGCCGACTGCCTGCACGTCGGACACTTCATGCAGATCATCATCATGATGTGGATGATCAAATACGGCCACACGCCGGTCGCGCTCCTGGGAGGCGGCACCGGCATGGTCGGCGACCCGTCCGGCAGGACCGACATGCGGAAGATGATGGACACCGATACCATCGATGAGAACTGCCGGCAGTTCAAGAAGCTCTTCGACCGGTTCCTCGAATTCGACGACGGATGGGAATACAAAGGGAACCAGGGCGTGTTCTGTCCAGGAAAGGAAAACAGAAAGCCGGAGCCCGGAAAAGCCGTGAGCGTCAACAACGGCGCGTGGCTCAGGCCTTTGAACTACATCGAATTCGTACGGGCGGTCGGCGTCAACTTCAACGTCAACACGATGCTGCGCTCCGAAGCGTTCAAGCAGCGGATGGCGCGGGAGAACGGCCTCTCGTTCTTCGAATTCAACTACATGCTCATGCAGGCGTACGACTTCATGGTCATGGCGCGGGACCTCGACGTGAAGATGGAGTTCGGCGGGAACGACCAGTGGTCCAACATCATCGCCGGCGTCGATCTGACCCGGAAGATGCTGAACAAAGACGTCTACGGCATGACGTTCTCGCTTCTCACGAACAGCGAGGGCAAGAAGATGGGCAAGACCGCGAAGGGCGCCCTGTGGCTCTCGGCCGACCGGG
>Ga0256405_10011532_pt1 | contig 11241 bp, 11 predicted proteins | sample RumenRJG_02DNA_FD_189096 | JGI IMG/M metagenome (GOLD analysis project Ga0256405, IMG submission 189096) | Bovine rumen microbial communities from Lethbridge, Alberta, Canada - RJG_02 | ecosystem: Host-associated > Mammals > Digestive system > Stomach > Rumen | place: Canada: Alberta...
CCCATCAGGGGGAGCGTTTTTTCCCGTCGCTTGCCAGCCGTGCCGCAGCATGCTATACTTTTGAAAAACGCGAAAGGAGCGCGGACATGGGCGAGAGACTGCGGCTGTATCACACCGGCTTTCACGAGCTGCGCACGCCAAGTATCACCGTCGGGCGCAAAAACGCCGACTTCGGCCAGGGCTTCTACCTCTCCGGCAGCGACGCCTTCGCCGGCAAGTGGGCGCGGGAGAGCCGCGGCAGGCCGGTGTACGTCAACGCCTATGAGCTGGAGCTCGCAGGGCTCACGGTACTGCGCTTTGCGCGTGACGAGGCCTGGTTCGACTATATCTTTCAAAACCGCCGCGCAATGCCGGACGCGCACCCGGAGGCCGACGTGATCATCGGCCCGATCGCAAACGACACGATCTATGACACGCTCGGTCTGCTGACAAGCGGGCTGCTGGACGCCGCGCTCTCGCTGCGGCTGCTGCGGCTCGGCCCCTCGTTTGAGCAGATCGCGATCAAATCCGACCGCGCGCTGCGGCAGCTGACATGGCTCGGCGCCCGCACGCTGTCCCGCGAGGAGCTCGGCGGCTTCGGTGCGGAGCTGCGGCGCGAGGCCGAGGAATACCAGCGCGCGATCGCCGCCGTGCTGGAAGAGGAGGAATAACCGTATGGCACAGGTTCTGCTTTTCAATATCCGCGGCGACAAGCTGCGCCGGATCCGCACGCTGTCCTTCAAGCTCGGCCTGCGCTGCGTTTCGGTCGAGCCGGAGGATTTTTCGAAGACGCTCGGCGCGCTGTGCGGCCGCGCGGACGAGGCCGCGGACGACGGCGGGGACGAAGCGCCCGTGTTTGGCGGCGAGATGCTCGTGATGGACGAGCTGACTCCCGCCCAGTTTCACGGACTGCTCGACGCGCTGCGGCGCGAGCGCGCGGCCGTCGCGCTCAAGGCCGTCGTGACCGCGTCCAATTCCCGCTGGAGCGCCGCGCGGCTGTACCGCGAGCTGTCGGCCGAGCATGAGGCGATGGAAAAGTTCAAGGGAAAGAGCATCCACCGCGCATAAGAAATATTACGCATAAAGAAAATGCCCTCTTCCGTGTGGAAGAGGGCATTTTCTGATTCAGAAGCAGGCGATATTGCTGTCTGTGCGGCTCTCGGTGCCGCCGACGAGCACGCCGTTTTCGAGCCGCACGATCATCTGGCCGCGGCCGAAGAGGGGCGTGTCATCGCTGAAGGAAAGTTCATGCCCGCGCCGCCGCAGCGCCTCGGCGATCGCCCGGTCAAAGCCGCTCTCGACGATCACGCGCCCGTCGCGCAGCCACTGGAAGCGCGGCGCGTCAAGCGCCTGCTGCGGGTCGAGGTGGAAGTCGATGGCGTTCATCACGACCTGCACATGCCCCTGCGGCTGCATATAAGCGCCCATCACGCCGAACGGACCGACGGGCAGTCCGTTCTGCATCAGGAAGCCGGGGATGATCGTATGATAGCTGCGTTTGCCGGGTCGCAGGAGATTGGCCGCCGCCGGGTCGAGCGAGAAGTCCGCCCCGCGGTTTTGCAGCGCGATGCCCGTGCCGTCCACGACGATGCCGGAGCCGAAGCCCATATAGTTCGACTGGATATACGAGACCATGTTCCCCTCGCCGTCGGCGCAGCAGAGATAGACCGTTCCGCTCTTCGGCGGCAGCGCGCTGCCCCAGATCCGCGCCCGCTCCCCCATCGCGGCGGCACGCATGGCGCCGTAGGCGGGGTCGAGCAGGCGGGCGGGATCGATCGTCATATCCGCCGGATCGGTCACATACGCGAAGGCGTCGGCAAAGGCCATCTTCAGCGCCTCGATCTGGCGGTGGGCGGTCAGGTCGCTGTCCCTTTCGGGGAAGTCGAATTCCTTTAGAATATTCAGCGCCATCAGCGCCACGATGCCCTGGCCGTTCGGCGGGATCTCACAGACCTCATAGCCGCGGTAGTTCACGCGGAGCGGCTCGACCCACTGCGGAGAAAAGGCCGCTAGATCGTCATAGCGCAGATAGCCGCCGTATTTCCGGCTCTCGGCGTCGATCTTCCGCGCCAGCGCGCCGCGGTAGAATGCCTCCGCGCCGCTCTCCCCGATGGCCTCGAGGCTGTCGGCATGGTCGGGCAGGCGGACGATCTCCCCCGCCTCCGGCGCGCGTCCGTCGGGCGCAAAGGTACGGAACCAGGCCTCGAAGCACGGCTCCGTCAGTTTTGCGCGGTAGTGCTCAAACGCCGCTCCCCATGAGGCGGCAAGGTGCGGCGGGCAGGGATAGCCGTCGCGCGCATATCCTACCGCCGGTGCGAGCGCAGAAGAGAGCGGCAGCGCACCGAAGCGCCCGGACAGCGCCGCCCAGGCCGCCGGCGCTCCCGGCACTGTGACGGGCGTCCAGCCGTGTGTCGGCATTTTCCCGTTTTGGTCTTTTCCTTCCGCCAGGATCGTTTCCGCTGAGGCCAGCATCGGCGCGGGGCCGGAGGCGTTGAGCCCGAAGAGCTTTCCCTCGCGCGCCGACCAGACGATGGCAAAGGCGTCCGAGCCGAGACCGTTCGACGTCGGCTCGGTGACCGTGAGCGTCGCGGCCGCAGCCACGGCGGCGTCGATCGCGTTGCCGCCCCGGCGCAGCATTTCAAGCCCGGCGGCGGAGGCCTGAAGGCTTGAGCAGTTGACCATGCCGCCGCGGGCATAGAGCGGTGTGCGGCGGGAGGGATATTTCTGAAGCAGCGGATCGAAGGGATAGGCCATGGGCGTCGCTTCCTTTCAGTGTTTTTTTCATCATAGCATATCGTCGCCGCTTTTGGAAAGATGCACTTGTATCTGCCGCGCCGGATGGTGTACAATAGAGGCATCCAATACCAAAACCAGGGAGGACATTCCGATGGCCTTTTCCTATCCGATCTACCGCGCGCCGGACTTTTCCGACGCCTCTCTCGTCGCCGCGCCGGATGCGGCATGGGCGGTCGTCGAGCGCGACGGCATCGCCCCGGAGGGCTTCCACAGCACCTCGATGTACCCCGAGTATTTCAAGATCGGCGGTGAATGGCGTCTTGCGGAGAAAAGCCGCATGGACGCGAGCGTCGTCCTGAAAGACGACGGCGCGCTCGCCGTCGTGGAAAACCGCAATCTGCGCCGCGGCGACAGGGTGATCCTCGGCCGGACGGAGCGCGGCGAGGAGGGCATTTATCTCCACAGCCACGGCTTTGACGAGGCGGCCGCCGCGGGAGAGGATCAGTTCGTCTTCCGCCAGGGGCGCAGCCGCGAGACCTCGTATGCGCGCGACTATGACCGGCTGATCGAGCTGCTGAAGGCCGAGCGCGAGGAGGGCAATATCCTCTGGGTCATGGGGCCGGCCTTCGCCTTTGACCGCGACGCGCGCTATGCGATGCAGAAGCTCATCGAAAACGGCTATGCCCACGGGCTCATGGCGGGCAACGCGTTGGCCACCCACGATCTCGAGGGCGCGCTGCTGCACACGGCGCTGGGTCAGGATATCTACACCCAGCAGTCGATGCCGAACGGCCACTACAACCATCTCGACGTGATCAACCTGGTGCGCAAAAGCGGCTCGATCCCCCAATTTATCGACGATCACCACATCGAAAACGGCATCATGTACAGCGCCGTGAAACATAACGTTCCCTTTGTGCTCGCCGGCTCGATCCGCGACGACGGCCCGCTGCCGGAGGTCGTGGCCAACGCCTATGAGGCGCAAAGCCGCATGCGCGAGATGGTCGAAAAGGCCTCGACCGTGATCTGTCTCGCCACGATGCTGCACACCATCGCGACCGGCAACATGACGCCCTCGTTCCGCGTCCGCCCCGACGGCAGCGTGCGGCCGGTGTATTTCTACTGCGTCGACGCAGACGAATTCGTCACCGGCAAGCTGATCGACCGCGGCAGTCTCTCCGCCACGACGATCGTGACCAACGTGCAGGACTTCATCTGCATCGTCGCAAAGGGTCTGGGGCTGATGTAAAAATCTTCCTCCGCCAAAAGCCGTCAAAGAGGCGCCTTCCTTTCGGAAGGCGCCTGCGACTGTCAGAGAACCTCCGAAAAAGCTCAGAAAACAGAGCCGCGGGGGAGCTCGAGGGGGTCAAGACCCGCCTCGAGTACAATAACCCGCCGTCCGAAAAAGCCTGAAGCAACAGGCTTTTTTCGGGTAATCACATTTTGATTTGCAGTCAAATTGTGCGGCGGGAGAAGCGCAGTCAAAAAAGTCTTATCAGACTTTTTGACAAGCTGAGGCGCCTTCCTTTCGGAAGGCGCCTTTTTGATATGCTATACTGTTAGCTCAAACGCGCGGCAGCGCTTATGCCTTTTTCTTGGCAGCGGGGGCAGCGCCCTCCCAGGCGTTGACGCAGACGGCGCAGGAAGCGTCGCCGATGATGTTGAGCGTGGTACGGCCCATATCGAACAGACGGTCGATACCGTAGATGATGCCGATGAAGGTCGTGGGCACGCCGACGGCCTCAAGGACCATGGCCAGCATGATCATGCCGGCGCCGGAGGTACCGGCGGTGCCGATGGAGGCCAGCGTCGCGGTGATGACGATCATGACCATCTGGCCGAGCGTCAGGTCGATGCCGACGCACTTGGCCAGGAAGATCGCGGCCACGCACTGGTAGATCGCGGTACCGTCCATGTTGATCGTCGCGCCGAGCGGCAGGACGAAGGAGGAGATATCGCCCTCGACGTCCATCTCATCGCAGCACTCCTTGGTGATCGGGAGCGTGGCGACAGAGGAGGTGGAGGTAAAGGCAAACGCGGCGGCCGGGAAGATCTTCTTGAAGAAGTACAGCGGGGACATCTTGGCAAAGACCTTGACGGACAGCGTGTAAACCAGCAGGACGTGGATAATGTAGCCGATGTAGGCGGCGAGCAGGACGAGACCGAGCGAGCCGAGGATCTTCGGACCCTGGGCGGCAACGACCCAGACCATCAGCGCGAAGACGCCGTAGGGGGAGACCGCGAGGATGAAGCTCATGACGCGCTGGGTGACCTCGTTGAAGGAGCTGATGAAATCGCCGAAGGGCTTGCCCTTTTCGCCGGCGACCAGAACGCCGCAGCCGAAGATCAGCGCGATGAAGATGATCTGCAGCATCGCAGCGGTGGACAGCGGGTTGATCGCGTTGTTCGGGAAGATGTTCACGATCGTGTCCATCAGGTTGGCGCTCTTGGCTTCATACTCGGCGCCCTCGGCAAGCTGCAGCATCGGGAAGCTGCCCTTGAAAGCGCTCGCGATGACAAGGCCGATCACGCAGGCAATGGCGGTGGTGACCAGGAAGTAAGCGACGGTCTTCCAGCCGATCTTGCCGACCTTCTTGATGTCGCCCATCTGGATCACGCCGTCCATAATGCTGAGCAGGACGAGCGGGACAACGATGAACTTCAGCAGGTTGACGAAGATATCGCCGAAGGGCTTGATGTACTTTGCGGTAAAGGCGCCGGCCGCTTCCGCGCCCATGGTCGCCCAGAAAATGGCGCCCACGACAATACCGAGTACCAGGCCGATCAGGATCTTCACGCCAAGATTCATGCTTTTCTTTTGACTCATTGACTCGATTCTCCCTTCTTATTTTTGTTCCGGACTTTGGAAGTCTGCTTTCATTATATTCGATTTTGTCATGGATGTTAAGATTTTTTCACGGTTTGTTCACAAAATCGTCATAGTTCACAAATTTTAATTGATTCTTACCCGATATTGCACAAATCTTTAAATCGCTAATGTGATAAATAAGCAAATCAAGCCTGTTCTTTGACCTCATACCCGCAGAAGCGGATCGCCGCCTTTGCCAGCTCCAGCGTCGGATCGACAAAGGGGCCGGTGACGGCAAGCGCGTGCGAGAGGATCGGCAGCTCGGTGCAGCCGAGGATAAAGTAATCCGCTCCCCTTTCACGCAGTCCGGCAAGCAGGCGCTGCCAGTTTTCCTTTTCCGGCGCGATCGGCTTCGAGGCCTTGACCACGTCGTAGATAAGGCGCATCAGCTCGTCCCGCTCCGCCTCCTCCGGGGTCATGAAGGGCACGTCCTCCCGCTCGAGCGCGCAGGCATAGACGCCGCTCTCCAGCGTGCCCTTCGTCGCGAGGATGCAGGCGCGTTTGCCGGGAAAGAGCCCAGCGCAGCGCGCGGCCGCGATCGCGGGCATGTCGAGGATCGGGAGACTGGTCTCTTTCTGCAGGCGCGGCAGGAAATAGTGCGCCGTGTTGCAGGGCATGATCACGCAGTCCGCCCCGCACTTTTCCAGATTCCGCAGCGCCGAGAGCATCTCCGGCACCGGGTCCTTGCCGCCGCGGAGGATAGCCGCCGTCCGGTCGGGGATGGCGGGGTTGCTGTCGATGTAGACGCGGATGTGGTCGTTGTCACAGTCCGCACGCGTGGACTCGACGATCATGCGATAGAGGTCCGCCGTGGCGAGCGGCCCCATGCCGCCCAGGATACCGATCGTTTTTTTCATGTTCTGTCCCCTTATATCAATTCCGAGATTACCTTTACGGCCAGCAGCGCCAGCACGACGAGGATGACCGGCCGCACGATCTTCGACCCGTCCTTAATTGCGAGCCCGGAGCCGATGAAATGTCCGGCGACGGACGCGACCGCGCCGATCAGCCCCAGGACGAGAAAGACCTTGCCGTGCATCAGCGAGGTCGCGACCGCGCCGATGATGCTGGAGAGATTGACGAGCTTGACGTTGCCCGCTGCGGTGCGCAGCCCCATTTTGCCCAGATGGCAGAAGATCAGCAGCAGGAAGGTCCCCGCGCCGGGGCCGTAAAACCCGTCATAGACGCCGACAAGGGCGGAGGCGCCCCAGACGATCGCCCGCTGTCTTTCCGGCGCGATCTCGCCCGGCTCCTCGGGCAGCTTTTTCTGCCGCAGCACGACGAGCGCGACGAGCGGCAGCACGATAAGCAGCAGCCATTTGAGATACCGCTCCTCCACCGCGAGCTGAAGCCGCGTACCGAGGTGCGCGCCGAGCAGCCCCAGCGCGATCGACGGGATCGCAAGACTCCAGTCCACAAAGCCGCGCCTTACGAAGCGCACGGCGGAGACGGCCGTCCCCACGCCGGAGGAGAGCTTGTTCGTCCCCAGCGCCAGGTGAGCCGGCAGCCCGGCCAGCAGATAGACCGGGACCGAGATGATCCCGCCGCCGCCTGCCACGCCGTCGACCAGGGAGGCCAGGAACACGCCGAGGACGACGATCACGATCATTCGCGGCGTGAGCGCCATCGGATAGAGCATCGCCTGCATGTTCTCCGTCCCCCCTCTTTTTGCCGGCTTATATTTTCATACGGCTTTTATTGGGAAACAGTATAACACAGCACATAAGAAAGGAAAAGAGCGGCACGCCGTTTTTTTCGCTGCCTTTTATAAAATTCTCCCTAAATTCTATTGCCCGTGCACGCTCCATATGGTATGATTGTACAAAAGGGCGGGGGCTTTCCGCCCGCATCACGGTAAAATACGCGGCGAACCGCCGCGAGATCAGAAAGGGACGATTATGAAAAAATACGCGGACATGACCCGGGAGGAGCTTGCACAGGAGCTGGAGACGGTTCGGGCGGCATATGAGGCGCTCAAGGCAAAGGGACTTTCGCTGAACATGGCGCGCGGCAAGCCCGGCAAGGCGCAGCTCGATATGACGAGCGAGATGATGGATCTGCTGAGATCCGACAGCGATTACCAATGCGACGGCATCGACGTGCGCAACTACGGCAACCTTGACGGTCTGCCCTCCTGCAAAAAGCTGTTTGCCGACCTGCTCGGCGTGAAGCCGGAAAACATCTTCTGCGGCGGCAACGCCTCGCTGACGCTGATGTACGACACGATCTCCAAGGCCTATACCCACGGCCGCGTGATGAGCGACAAGCCCTGGGCGAAGCTTGACAAGGTCAAATGGCTCTGCCCCGCGCCGGGATACGACCGCCACTTCGCCATTTCCGAGAGCTTCGGCATGGAGATGATCCCGATCCCGATGACCGCCGAGGGTCCCGACATGGATCTGGTCGAGGAGCTCGTCAAAGATCCCGACGTGCGCGGCATGTGGTGCGTGCCGAAATACTCGAACCCTGACGGCATCGTCTACTCCGCCGAGACGATCCGCCGCATCGCCTCGATGAAGCCCGCCGCGCAGGACTTTCTGCTGATGTGGGACAACGCCTACTGCGTGCACGAGTTCTTCGGCGACTATCTCCCGTTCCCGGACATTCTGGGCGAGTGCGAGAAGTACGGAAACGGCGACATGGTGTTTGAGTTCGCCTCCACCTCCAAGATCACCTTCCCCGGCGCGGGCGTGTCGGTCTTTGCCTGCAGCGAGAACAACATGGCCTATATGAAGAAGCTGCTCAACGTCCAGCTGATCTCCTATGACAAGGTCAACCAGCTGCGCCACGTTCTCTATCTCAAGGACAAGGAAGGCGTGCTTGCGCTGATGCGCCGCCATGCCGCGATCCTCGGGCCGAAGTTCCGGTGCGTGCTCGACTGGCTCGACCGCGAGATCGCCCCGCGCGGCATCGCCCGGTGGCAGAAGCCCAAGGGCGGCTACTTTGTCTCGGTCAACACAATGCCCGGCATTGCGAAGGCGACCTGGAAGCTGTGCAAGGAGGCCGGTCTCACGATGACCGGCGCCGGCGCGACCTTCCCCTACGGCAAGGACCCGCAGGACAGCAACCTGCGCGTCGCGCCTTCCCTCCCGCCCATCGAGCAGCTGGAGCAGGCGATGGAGATTCTCTGCATCAGCATGCGTCTGGCCGCGCTTGAAAAGCTGCTCGGCTGATCAAGCAAAGCAGTAAAAGGCAGGTCCCCTCGGGGGCCTGCCTTTCGTTATGGGAATATCATTTCACGATATTTTTGATGAACGGCGCCTTTTCCACCGGATAAGGCGAGAGCGTGTAGCACGCGCGCAGCAGCTCTTCCGCCCGCGCGGCCTTTTCCTCGCTTGATGCGTGGATCGTGGCGAGACTCTCGCCCGGCTCGACGCGGTCGCCGACCTTTTTGTGCAGCACCACGCCGACGGAAAGGTCGATCGCGCTCTCCTTCGTCACGCGCCCGCCGCCGAGGTGCATGGAGACAAGCCCCACGTCGTCCGCTTCGATGTGCGCTATGTAGCCGCCCTCCTGTGACGGCACCTCGCGCTTGAACGCCGCATCCGGCAACAGTGAGAAGTCATACACCGCGCGGCTGTCGCCGCTCTGCGCCTCGACCATCTCGGCGAGCTTCCGCAGGGCGCTGCCATCCGCGATCGTGGCTTCAAGCTTTGCTCTGGCCTCGGTCTCGTCAGCGGCGAGGCCGGAGAGCGTCAGCATATTCGCCCCCAGCGTCAGGCACAGCGACTTGAGCTCGCCCGCCGCGGTGCGTCCGGCGAGGACGTCGATCGCCTCCTTGACCTCGAGCGCGTTGCCCACAGCATAGCCCAGCGGTTCGTCCATGTCGGTGATGACGGCGGCGCATTTCCTGCCCGCCAGCTTGCCCACGCGCGTCAGTCCCTCAGCCAGCTCGCGCGCCTGCTCCGGGGTCTTCATGAACGCGCCGGAGCCGCACTTGACATCCAGCACGATGACGTCCGCGCCCGCGGCCAGCTTTTTGGACATGATGGAGCTGACGATCAGCGGGATGCTCGGCACGGTGCCGGTCACGTCGCGCAGGGCATAGAGCTTTTTGTCCGCGGGGCAGACCTCGGCCGTCTGGCCGGCGATGGCGATGCCGATGCGGTTGACGTTTTCAAAAAAGCGCTCCTCGGAGATGCCGGTGACAAAGCCGGGGAAGCTCTCGAGCTTGTCGATCGTGCCGCCGGTATGCCCCAGGCCGCGCCCGGACATCTTCGCGATCTTGACGCCGCAGGCGGCGACCATCGGGCAGAGCACCAGACTCGTCTTGTCGCCCACGCCGCCGGTGGAGTGCTTGTCCGCCTTGACGCCGCGGATCGGCGAGAGGTCGAGCGTCTCGCCCGAGTGCATCATGCTCATCGTAAGATCAAGGATCTCACGGTCGTCCATGCCGGAAAAGAGGATCGCCATGCACATCGCGCTCATCTGATAATCCGGGATCTCGCCCCGGACATAGCCGTCGATCATAAAGCCGATCTCTTCGGTCGTAAGCGCGCCGCCGTCGCGTTTTTTTGCGATCAGTTCGGTCATCTGCATATCCTTCGCCTCGCTTTTTCTCTTGAATATTCTTATTATACCGCGCTCCCGTCTATTTCTCAACAGCGAAATAACAGATACGTCTTTCCGTTGATCATGGCGACGCGCACGCCTCTTGCCTCGCGCCGCAGCGCGCAGGGCAGCGCAAGAAGGCCGCCCGCCCCCTCCGCGCGCCACAAACTGCCGTCCGGCCGCAGGATCCAGCCGCCAGCCTCCCGCTCCGGCGCGGGCTCTTTTCTCACCGGGCGGGCTGCATCCGGTGCGTCGCCCGCGTATTCGATTTTATCGGGAAAGGAGCGCATCGCCGCGCGGGACAGCCGCCGGCGCAGCGCGAGGCCGTCTCCCTCCGGCTGCAGCACGCCGAGATAGCCGCGCCTTCCGCCGCCGAAGACCCACAGACGCGTCAGCTCGGCCTGCCGCCCGCAGCGCGCCTCAAAGAGCGTGAACGCCCCGTCCCGCCGCAGCTCCAGCGTGCCGCATTCCTTCCCGTTCAAAATGACCGGTACCGTCATAAAAAACACCTCTCTCCATTTGTATGGAGAGAGGTGTTCGGTTATGCGGATGTTCAGTTCAGGCCGAAACTCACGGCGAGCGCGGCGTCGACCGCGCTCATCGTCTCCTCGTCGAGACGCCCCATGCGCTCGCGCAGGCGGGATTTGTCCAGCGTGCGGATCTGCTCGAGCAGGATGATGCTCTCGCGGTTGAGTCCCGCGCTCTGGGAGGCGAGCGTGATATGCGTCGGCAGCTTTGCCTTGTCAAGGCGGCTCGTGATCGCGGCGGCGATCACGGTCGGGCTGTGGCGGTTGCCGGTGTCGTTCTGGACGATCAGCACCGGGCGCATGCCGCCCTGCTCGCTGCCGACGACCGGGCTGAGGTCGGCGTAATAAATATCTCCGCGTTTGACGATGCTCATGTGTTTCACTCCGGGAAAAGGATTCGCCCGTATCAGTATATGTACCGGACAAGAACTATTCTCCCCCCGCGGGCAAAAAAATATACGCCGGGCAAATGCCCGGCGTATAAAGGGACGCTTATTACTTGATCGTGATGTTCGTCACGTGGGGCTGGGAGCCCTCGTACCAGTAGAGGAAGCCCTCGAGATCCACCGTGTCGCCGAC
>Ga0256405_10011533_pt1 | contig 11240 bp, 7 predicted proteins | sample RumenRJG_02DNA_FD_189096 | JGI IMG/M metagenome (GOLD analysis project Ga0256405, IMG submission 189096) | Bovine rumen microbial communities from Lethbridge, Alberta, Canada - RJG_02 | ecosystem: Host-associated > Mammals > Digestive system > Stomach > Rumen | place: Canada: Alberta | collected...
CCATCGAGCCGGTACACCTGCTCAAGGCCCTGATGGACAAGGCGCACGACATCACATCGTTTATTTTCCAGAAGTTGGGCGTCAACGTCCAGCAACTCGACATGCTGGCCTCACAGGAAATGCAGCATCTGGCTCGTGTGCAAGGCGGCGAGCCCTACCTCTCGAACGACTCGCAGAAGGTACTTCAAAAGTCCGAAGACCTCTCTCGTGAGATGGGCGACGAATTCGTCTCTTGCGAGCCAATTCTATTAGCTCTTTTATCGGTCAATTCTACCGTGAGCCGTATGCTCAAAGATGCCGGTGCCAACGAGAAGGATATGCGTCAGGCCATCCTCGAACTGCGTCAGGGACAACGTGTTCAGAGCCAGAGTGCCGACGACAACTACCAGTCGCTCGAGAAGTATGCCAAGAATCTCGTGGACTTGGCGCGTCAAGGCAAGCTTGACCCCGTCATCGGACGTGATGACGAAATCCGGCGTGTGCTGCAGATTCTCTCGCGCCGCACGAAGAACAATCCTATTCTGATAGGTGAACCGGGTACGGGTAAAACGGCTATCGTCGAGGGCTTGGCCCAGCGTATCATGCGTGGCGACGTACCCGAGAACCTGAAGGACAAGCAACTCTTCTCGCTCGATATGGGTGCGCTGGTGGCAGGTGCGAAATACAAGGGTGAGTTCGAGGAGCGTCTGAAGAGCGTTATCAACGAGGTCACTGCCTCCGAAGGTCGCATCATCCTTTTCATCGACGAGATCCACACACTTGTAGGTGCCGGTAAGGGCGAGGGTGCCATGGATGCTGCCAACATCTTGAAACCGGCTCTGGCTCGTGGTGAACTGCGCTCTATCGGTGCCACCACCCTCAACGAATACCAGAAGTATTTCGAGAAGGACAAGGCCCTCGAACGTCGTTTCCAGACGGTGATGGTCGACGAGCCCGACGAACTCTCTGCAATCTCCATCCTTCGTGGACTGAAAGAGCGCTACGAGAACCATCATAAGGTGCGTATCCAGGACGATGCTTGTATCGCCGCCGTGCAACTCTCTGAGCGTTATATTTCCGACCGCTTTCTGCCCGATAAGGCCATCGACCTGATGGACGAGGCTGCAGCCAAACTGCGTATGGAGCGCGACTCGGTACCTGAGGAACTCGACGAAATTACCCGTCGCTTGGCGCAGCTTGAAATCGAACGCGAAGCCATCAAACGCGAGGGTGACACACAGAAGATAGCCCAATTGGATAAGGATATCGCCGAACTGAAACAACAGGAAACCCAGTTCCGTGCTAAGTGGGAGGGCGAACGCCAGCTCATTAACAAGATCCAACAGGACAAGCAGGAGATGGAGAACATGAAACTTGAGGCTGAGCGGGCCGAGCGCGAAGGCAACTACGGACGTGTGGCCGAGATTCGCTACTCGAAACTCAAGGCCCTCGAGGACGACATCGCCGCCATCCAGCAGCAGCTCAACGCCACCGCTCCTGACGCGTCGGGCTCCCGCCTTGTCCGCGAAGAAGTTACTGCCGACGATATCGCTGAGGTGGTATCACGCTGGACTGGAATCCCCGTCACCCGCATGATGCAGAGCGAACGCGAAAAACTGCTTCATCTCGAAGAAGAGCTCCATCGCCGTGTCATCGGACAAAACGAGGCCATCACCGCCGTCTCTGATGCCGTGCGCCGCTCTCGTGCCGGCTTGCAGGATCCCAAGCGCCCCATCGCCTCGTTCATCTTCCTGGGAACAACAGGTGTGGGTAAGACGGAACTCGCCAAGACGCTGGCCGAGTACCTCTTCAACGACGAGACCATGCTGACGCGTATCGATATGAGTGAGTATCAGGAGAAGCACACCGTCTCTCGACTCATAGGTGCACCTCCAGGCTACGTAGGCTATGATGAAGGTGGACAACTCACCGAGGCCGTACGCCGCAAGCCCTACTCAGTGGTACTGTTCGACGAGATCGAGAAGGCCCACCCCGACGTGTTCAACATCCTCTTGCAGGTATTGGATGACGGGCGACTCACCGACAACAAGGGACGCACCGCCGACTTCAAGAACACTATCATCATCATGACGTCGAACGCCACCCGTGAGCAACTACGCCTCACCATGCGTCCTGAGTTCCTGAATCGTATCGACGAGATCATCACCTTCACGCCGCTCAGCAAGGATGAGATAGCCCAGGTGGTGCGCCTGCAACTCACGCGAGTACAGAAGATGCTCGAACCGCAGGGGTTCACCCTCGACGTCACGCCGCAGGCTGTCGACTGGCTGGCACAAGAGGGCTACGATCCCGACTTTGGTGCACGTCCCGTGAAGCGCGCCATCCAGCAGTATCTGCTCAACGACCTGTCGAAGAAGCTCCTCGCCGACGAGGTGTCACGCGAGAAACCGATACTCGTAGATTCCTTTGGCGACGGACTAGTGTTCCGCAACTAATAAGATTTTGGCCAGAATTTTTGAATTCTGGCCAAAATCATTTGGTTCTTTACTCTTCTATCTGCGCTAAAATATCCTTGGCGGCATTCACTGCCTTAAAGTGATAGTAAAAGCCTATGGCAGCTCCAATGACAGCACCTACCAGTAACGGGATGAGCATCATCCAGGGATTAGAGCCCTCTGGTGCGTGTTTCCATGCCAGGTCGTAGCACGCCCAAGGAAGCCAGAGAACCAGGATTGCCGGTGTGCAGAAATAAAGCCACATATCGTATTGCTTCTTAAACTTAGCCATCACACGTGCCACCGTAGCAAAATCATCTGTCATAAAGTTGAGGTTATCTACGGGTCTGTGTACATAATAGGTGGCTACAGCGCAGAGCAACATGATAATACAGGTAACAATACTAAATGCCATCCCCCATGTATGGGTTAGATAATTCATTGGCATCATCACCAAGACAATCAACACACTTATGTAGCACATCCTCTTTGTGCTGTTGATTCTGTTTCTCTTGGCTTTCATCGTCTCGCGAAGCAAATGGTCGCTCACGATTTCCTGCCTGTTCAACTGTTCTTTGAGAATGGAAAACTGCTGGCGCAGTTCCTCGAAATTCATGTCTTCCATATTACTATAATTTTTTGAGTTGTTCCTTAATCCTGAAGAGCTTCACTCCGACGTTCTGAGGCGAGATACCCATCACGGCACCTATCTCGTCGTAGCTCATGCCTTCCAGCCACATCATCACCAGAGCCCTGTCAACCAGTCCCAGACGTCCGATGCGCTGATGCAGTTGTCTAACCTGTGTACTGTTGGCATCGTTGTCCTCGTAGAAGTTCACTTCCATGGAAAGGGGAACTTTCTTCACCTCTTTCTTTTTCTTACGTTCCTGCAGAAGACATGTGTTCAGGGCCACGCGGTAGATCCACGTACTGACCTTGCTTTCCTCGCGAAAGCTACCGATGCCTTTCCACATATTGATTAGCGTCTCCTGAAAGAGGTCGTTCACCTCATCCTCGTCATGTGAGAACATATAGCACACCGTATAGATGGTGCTCTTGTGCTCACGTACCAACTGGGCGAAAAGTTCTTCTTGTTGTTTCATTTTACCAACTGTTTTTGTAGGTTAGATGCAAAGATAACAAAAAAATTACAGAAATAATTGTTTTTTTTATTAATTTGACGATGCAAAAGTAGGAAGAGTTTTTTTAGCACAAAATATTTGGGATATTCTGTAATGGTTTGTGACGAATGGCATGAAAAAGAGGGACAAACGGCAAAAATGTGATCAACGGAAGTAAATTTTCCACACATACCTTTTCCTTTTCACTTATTTTTAGTACTTTTGTCTGCAGTATGAAAAATGACATAAAAGTAACACAACGTCTCAACGGTCAAGTAAAGGAAACTATTAACAGATTCTGATCATGAATGTCAAGGAATTAGAAGAAAAGCACATCGCAGTACTGCTGTCTGGAGGAGTTGACAGTAGTGTGGTTGTGTATGAGTTTGCCCGCCTGGGCCTGCACCCCGACTGTTTCTATATCAAGATAGGATCCGACGAAAAGGACGAATGGGACTGTTCGATGGAGGAGGACATGGAGATGGCTACGGCTGTGGCTCACAAGTATGGTTGTAAGTTGGAAGTCGTTGACTGCCACCATGAATACTGGGATCAGGTGACGAAATACACGATGGACAAGGTGAAGGCCGGTCTGACACCTAATCCTGACGTGATGTGCAACCGTCTGATTAAGTTTGGAGCCTTCCACGAGAAACGCGGTAGCGATTACGACCTTATTGCCACTGGTCACTATGCACAGACGGAATTAGCCCCTATCGTGTCCCCCTCGGGGGACGAAGGGGGGACTTCTCGGACTCTTAAATGGCTCACCACCAGTCCTGACCCTGTAAAGGACCAAACTGACTTCCTGGCTCAGATCTACGACTGGCAGTTAGAAAAAGCCATCTTCCCTATTGGTCATTACGTAAAGGATGAGGTGCGCCAGATTGCCGAACGCGAGCATCTGGTGAATGCCAAGCGCAAGGACTCGCAGGGCATCTGCTTCCTGGGCAAGATCAATTATACAGACTATATAAAGATGTACGTGGGCGAAAAGCCTGGCGATGTCGTAGAACTGGAAACGTGCAAGAAGATTGGCCGGCACAAAGGTCATTGGTTCTACACCATCGGTCAGCGCAAAGGCTTGGGCTTTGGCGGCGGCCCTTGGTTCATCGTCAAGAAGGACATCAATGAAAACGTCCTGTACGTATCCCACGGCTACGACCCTGACACAGCGTACAAACAGGACTTCCCCATCCATGGTTTCCATAGCATCAACGGACAATTGCCCGAGCGTGAGATTACCTTTAAGATCCGACATACCCCCGAGTATCATCCGGCTACACTGGAACCAATGGGCGAAGGTCGGTACATGGTGCATTCGCAGGACCGTATCCACGGAGTGGCACCAGGACAGTTCTGCGTGATATACGACAATCGCCACCACCGTTGTTACGGCAGTGGCGAGATTACAGTGATTTGACTTTACATTTTACCTCTTTGTGATGATACCCAACTGCGAATTGCGCAGGAATTCGATGATATGACGAATCTCCGGTCCATCGGGAACCTGCTGCTCAATCTGCATGACAGCATCAAAGAGTGAGGTCTGACCAAGGAACACCAGACGATAGGCATTGGCAATGTGCTTAAGCACTTTCTCGTCAACCCCGTATGAACGCCCCATGGTGTAGTTCACGCCGCCATACTCGCTACGCTTGGTGCAGATGATATAAGGAGGTACGTCTTTTGAAAAGGTAGTACCAGCCTGAATCATGGCTCCCTGTCCTACTCGTGTCTTCGCATTCTCGATAACAGATGATGAGAAGATGACACCATCCTCAATCGCACAGTCACCCGCTATTTTTGTGCCGTAGCCAAAGACACAGCGGTTGCCCACCTTCGTGTCATGAGAGATATGGGCACCTTCCATCAACACGTTGTCATTACCGATAACAGTCTGTCCACCAGTATGCGTAGCACGGTTAATCACTACGTTCTCACGGATAATATTATTATTACCAATGATGCACTCCGACTTCTCGCCACGGAATTCAAAGTCCTGAGGCAGAGCACCGATGACAGAGCCCTGATGCACCTTATTATGATTGCCCATGCGCGTACCATTCAATATACTAACGAAGGGGAAGATGATACAATTGTCACCTATCACCACGTCATCCTCTATATACACAAACGGGAAAATCTTACAGTTGTCGCCGATTTTCGCCTTGGGCGATATCTCAGCTTTTGGACTTATTTCTGACATAGCTTGAGCCCCCTAAGTTAGGGGGATGGGGGTCTGAACAAGCGTTTATCAAGACCCAATAGATGTTAATACTATATATGAGGGGGAGTTGGGGAGCCTGCGCCTGTTCAGACCCCCTGCCCCCTAACTTAGGGGGTTAATGCGACCCACCACCTAAGGCCTGATACAGGTTTACTACAGCCTGCATCTTATTGAAGTCATCGGTGACTTTCGAAATGCGGGCATTAAGCAGACCGTTTTGAGCTTGGATAACCTCCAGATAAGAGGAGCCTTTTGAGGTATAGAGCAACTTGGTGTCCTCCACATTCTGCTCGTAAATCTTCACCTGCTTCTCGTCGAGTTGACTCTTCTCGTCACAGGTGTTGTAGGACAAAAGGGCATTGCTCACCTCGTTGCCTGCCTTCAGTATAGTCTGTTGGAAGGTATTGAGAGCCTGTTCCTGCTGAGCCTTGGCCACTTTCAGACCAGCCACGATCTGTCCGTGCTGGAAGATTGGCTGCGTAAGGGAACCCACAGCTGAGAGAATCCATTTTCCAGGGTTCACGATAGCCGTACCCAATGAGTTGGTGAACATGGCAGTACCTGTGACCTTCAGACTGGGATAGAAGCGCGAACGGGCCGTCTCTGTGTCGTAGAAGCACTGGGCCAGTGCCATCTCGGCAGCGTGTACATCTGCACGGTTACTGAGCAACTGGATGCCTACTCCAGCAGAGAAGTTGGTGGGCAGCGACTGGTTATAGAACTTGCCACGAGCAATGGTATGTCCCGGTTCATTAAGCAACAGAGACATGGAGTTTTCCATCTCACGGATCTGACGTTTCAAGTCAGCCTTTTTGGCCTGCACGCTGTAATAATTGGCCTCAGCCGTCTGCACACTGGTAGAACGGGCGCGTCCCAACTGCATCTGCAACTGCATCATATCCCACGTATCTTTCGTGAGTCCCTCCATATCGGTGACGATAGAAAGTTGTTCGTCAAGCATCATCAGCGTATAATAGAGGTTAGCCACACCACAAATGATATTAGTCTGAACCACCACCTGATAATCTTTCGTAGCCAGCAGCTTCATCTGAGCCGAGCGTTTCTGTGAGAGCAGATTGCCGAAGAGGTCAAGATTCCACGTTGCTGCGATGGGCAACTGATAGGTACGCGACACTGAAGCACCGTCCATCTGCACCTGACTGATAGTACCCTGCGGTGCAAAAGCTACAGAAGGCAGGAAAGCCAGTTTCGCACAGGTCAGTGCCGTCTCCATCATCTTCACGTTAAGGGCAGCATTACGCAAGTCGCTATTGTTCTCAAGAGCCGTTTCGATAAGTCCCTGCAACTGAGGGTCTGTAAAGACCTCACGCCAGGGCAGGTTACCGAAGTTCTCGTCGGTATTCACTGCCAGCGTGTCAATATCGCTCGTCAGGTCGCGAATCAGCCCCTTGGTATTGATATCCTCGGGACGCTCGTATTTGTTGTAGAGTCCACAGCCAGTAAGCAGCGTTGCTGCAAAGAAAAAATTAAAAAGTTTAAAAATAAAAAAATATCTTTTCTTCATAATTGTTACATTCTTAAATTTTTTAATTATTTCTCCAATTCATATTCTACGGGACGGCTTGCATACTGCTGCAACTCGGTAGCCACATCGGGATTCTCCTCATCGCCTTCGAACTTAATGGGAGAGAACTTCTCCTGCAAGCTCTGGAAGACAACAAACAAACCAGGTACTACGACAATCTGGAACAGCGTACCAATCAACATACCACCTACGGCAGCAGCACCCAGCGTCTGGTTTCCGTTCTTACCGACACCTGATGCAAACATCATTGGCAGCAGACCAATAATCATGGCCAGAGAGGTCATCAAGATAGGACGCAGACGGGCAGCAGCACCCAACGTGGCAGCCCAGGCAATAGCCATACCCGTGTGACGACGCTCCAAGGCAAACTGCACAATCAGAATGGCGTTCTTAGCCAACAAACCAATCAACATGATGAGCGAGATCTGCATATAGATATCGTTGGCGTGGCCAAATAATGATGTGAAGCCGAAACAGCCTGCCAAACCAAACGGTACGGAAAGGACTACTGCCAAAGGCAAGATGTATGACTCGTACTGTGCCGACAAGATGAGGTAGATGAAGATGAAACACAACAGGAAGATAATCCATGTGGTGTTACTTGCCTTGGCTTCCTCACGCGTCAGACCTGTATAGTCGTAAGAATAACCCGCAGGGAGCATCGAATCTGCCACATCCTGACAGGCTTTCAACACTTCACCTGATGAGAATCCTTCATTATTCTGTACCTGTACATTAATAGAAGTGAACAAGTTGAAACGGTTGATATTTGAAGGACCATAGACGCGCTCCAGACGGCAGAACTCCTTCACAGGCGACATTCCTGCCGGGGTACGCACATAGATGCTGTTCAGAGACTCTTCAGTCTGACGAGTCTCTGGTGAACCCTGGATCATCACACGGAACAGTTTTCCGTAGGCATTGAAGTTAGACGAATACAGACCGCCATAGTAGCCCTGCAGGGTGCTGAGTATCGCAGAGGGCGACACGCCGACCTGCTTACACTTAGCGACATCGACATGTACCATGTACTGAGGATAAGAGGGGTTGTAAGAGGTCTGCGCCATCTGAATCTCAGGACGCTTGTTGAGCTCGGCAATGTAATCCTTCACAATGCCATAGAAACGGTTCAGGTCACCGCCTGTACGGTCCTGCATGACCAGCGACACGCCACCACTTGCCGAGAAACCTGGAATCATTGGGGGCTGGAAGGCCAGGATAGACGCATCCTTGATATGGGCCGTCTTGATGAAAATCTGGGCAATTACCATGTTGGCATCCAACGGGTTGATGAGGAAACGATAGATACCATCGCCTTCCCACAGACCAGAAATCTTCCACCACAAACCTCGCTGACGCTCCTCGAAGGGTTTCAGTTTGATAATAAAGGTGGCTTGGTCAGAGCCAGAACCAGCAATAAAGTTATAACCCTGAATCTGCTCACGACTCTTGACGGCTGGATCGGCAGCCAGGATGCTGTCCACCTCATTTATAATCTGACGGGTGCGATGTACAGAGGTGGCAGGGGGCATAGAGATGGTACAAAACAAGGTACCAGTATCCTCACTGGGTACAAGACCCGTCTTGGTGATAGAGGCTGTACCCACCAAGGCAACGATACCAAGGACAACCATCGTAATCACAGGGATAGGACGGCGCACCAGTTTCTCTACACGTGTCTTGTACTTACCCAGAATCTTATCGTAGGCTGTGTTGAATGCCATGTGGAAACGGTCTATGCGACTCAGTTTCTTCTCGCCGTCTTTCTGATGAGGTTTCAGGAAGATGGCACACAGGGCAGGCGACAGTGTCAAAGCGTTCAGAGCCGAAATAAAGATAGACACTGCCATCGTCACACCAAACTCACGATAGAACGTACCACTGGTTCCACCGATAAACGACACGGGGATGAACACAGAAGCCATCACCAAGGTGATAGAGATGATAGCGCCAGAAATCTCGTTCATGGCATCAATAGAAGCGGTCAAAGTGTTCTTATAGCCTTGATCCAACTTGGCATGGACGGCCTCAACCACCACAATGGCATCGTCCACCACAATGGCAATAGCCAGCAGCAATGCTGACAGCGTAAGCAGGTTGATTGAGAAGCCCATCACATTGAGGAAGAAGAACGTACCAATCAGTGATACAGGCACAGCAATCAGAGGAATCAGCGTAGAGCGCCAGTCCTGAAGGAATACGTAAATCACGATGAATACGAGAATCAACGTAAAGAAGAGGGTGAAGATTACCTCCTCAATAGACGCATAAAGGAACTCTGTCACATCGTAATTGATCTTATACTCCATGCCTGGAGGGAACAACTTGGCCTGATCTTCGAGTTCTGCCTTCACGCGCTTGGCAATATCATTGGCGTTTGAACCGGCAATCTGCTGTACCATACCCAGCACAGAAGGCAGGTTGTTGTTCTTCATGGAGACAGAATACATCTGTCCTCCCAACTCGATGCGGGCTACGTCCTTCAACTTCAAGGTCTGGCCGTTAGCATCACTCGAGATGATGATGTTGCCAAACTCTTCAGCCGACTTCAGACGACCAGTATAGCGCAGGGAATACTCATAAGCCACATCCGACCGCTCACCAAAAGTACCTGGAGCTGCCTCAATGTTCTGTTCAGCCAGCAAGTTGCTGATGTCAGAAGGCATCAGGTTGTACTGCTTCATCACATCAGGCTTCAACCAAATACGCATAGCGTAAGATTTCATACCAGGGCTCTGCACGTCGCCCACACCCTGAATACGCTTGATGGCAGGGATGATATTAATGTTGTTATAGTTCGTCAGAAACTCGTCATCGTATCTACCGTCAGAGGTCAGGGTGAACATCAGCACCTGAGATGTCTGACGCTTCATCACCGTCACACCGACACGCGTCACCTCAGCAGGCAGCAAAGCCAAAGCCTGCTGCACACGGTTCTGCACGTTCACCGCACACATATCGGCATTCATGCCCTGACGGAACAGAATGCTGATTTGAGCCGAACCGGCACCTGCCGTCGACGAAATATAGTCCATTCCCTCCACACCATTGATACTCTCTTCCAATGGGGTGATTACTGAGTTCTTCACTGTCTCAGCATCGGCGCCAGGATACTGTGTATAAACCACAACAGTAGGCGGTGCAATATCGGGATACTGCTCAATAGGCAGCGAGAAAAGTCCGATAACACCCAAAATAACGATGAGGATAGAAATCACCGTCGACAGTACCGGGCGTTTGATAAAATTCGTAAAAGTCATACTAATTTACTATTTGACAATTTACTATTTACTTTTTATTTCTTCATTGCATTCACGATGTCACTGGCAGACATAGCCTTAGCCTGCTCTTGGATTTTCTCCTGATAGCGTTGAGGCGTGATGGGTACAATTACCATCTGGTCGCTCAACTTTGTGATACCATTGGTCACATACTTGTCGCCAACTTTCAAACCGCTGGTGACGATGTAATGATTGCCGTCATTCTGGGGATCAACAGTAATCTCAGTATAAGACACCTTATTACTATCTTTCAACAGATAGACAAACTTCTTGTTCTGCACTTCCATCACCACGTTCTGGGGAATCACGATAGAGGCATCTGCTGTACGAGGAATAATAATGGTACCCGAACCGCCACTCTTCAAGAGTTTATCGGGGTTGGGGAACTGAGCCTTCAGTTGCACAGAACCCGTTGCACGGTCGATAACGCCACTGATTGACGAGACCTTGCCTTCATAACCGTACACAGTACCATCGGCCAGTTGCAGTTTTACTGCAGGGAAGGCGCCAACGGCACCGTTCAGACCGCCATCGTTCTGTGACATCGTCAGCATATCCTTCTCGGTCATTGAGAAGTAAACGTCCATCGTGCTGATATCCGACACATGGGTCAACACATTAGAGGCA
>Ga0256405_10011534_pt1 | contig 11240 bp, 15 predicted proteins | sample RumenRJG_02DNA_FD_189096 | JGI IMG/M metagenome (GOLD analysis project Ga0256405, IMG submission 189096) | Bovine rumen microbial communities from Lethbridge, Alberta, Canada - RJG_02 | ecosystem: Host-associated > Mammals > Digestive system > Stomach > Rumen | place: Canada: Alberta...
CAGCCTGTTGCGCTCCTCTTTGATCCGCTTGCCAAATTCCACCTGGTTGAAGTACATTTCCTGTCCTTTCCGCAGAGCAGGAGAAGACTCCGTCTCCGTACGAAGCGGACAGGTATGCAGTTCCCGTTAGCAGAGCAAAAGAAAAAGCACCGTCGAAATCGAATCTTTGAAAGGGTATGGTTCACCCTTGTTCTGATTCGGCTTCGTACGGTGCTTGGTAGTTTCTCAGTCACGGTTTCCCGTGGCTGCTCCGCTTGCTCGATTTTTTGAACTGGTCGTTCCCCAGAGAAGATATTTCCACGCAGGAGATGATGTATCAGATCGGCCTTGCAATCCGGGAAGAGATTCTGGAACTGGAAGCTGCAGGCGTCCGTATTATTCAGATTGACGAAGCCGCGCTCCGGGAAAAGCTGCCGCTCCGCCGCGCCGACTGGCATAGCGACTATCTGAACTTTGCGATCAAGGCATTCCGTCTCTGCCACGCAAAGGTAAAACCGGAAACGCAGATTCACACCCATATGTGCTACAGCGAGTTTGAGGACATTATCCCGGAAATCGACGCAATGGACGCCGATGTGATTACCTTTGAGGCGTCCCGTTCCAAACTTACGATTCTGGACAGCCTGATGGCGCATCATTTTGAAACGGAGGTGGGTCCCGGCGTCTACGACATCCATTCCCCCCGCATTCCGAGTGTAGAAGAAATTGAAGCCGCCCTCCGGCTGATGCTGGACAAGATCCCGGCAGATCATTTATGGGTCAACCCAGACTGCGGATTAAAAACCAGAGGGGAAACCGAAACCGTTGCCAGTTTGAAAAATATGGTCCAGGCGGCGAAAAATATAAGAAACGAATGCAAAGGAGACATTTGATATGAGTAATTTATACGCACCGTTCCGTTACGACTACGTGGGCAGCTTTCTTCGTCCGGCAGAACTGAAAAAGGCCCGCGCCGATTATGAAGCAGGAGCCATTACCGCCGATCAGCTCAAAGCTGTGGAGGATCAGTGCATTACCGAACTGGTGGCGAAGCAGAAAGCGGCCGGATACCATGTTATTACTGACGGCGAGTTCCGCCGCGCTACCTGGCATCTGGATTTTATGTGGGGATTCGACGGCGTCGGCCATAAGAAAACGAACACCGGCCTTCCCTTCCACGGAGAGGCGGCGATGATCGATGATACTTTTGTGACCGGCAGGATCGGATTGTCCGGTGAGCATCCCTTTGTGGATCATTTTCGGTATGTGAAGGCGCTGGAGGACGAAAAGACTATAGCAAAACAGACAATCCCCGCCCCTGCTCAGACGCTGGCACAATTCTGGATGCCCTTTGCCAGAAAACACACAGAGGCCTTTTACAGTTCTGCCAAGCCGCTGATGGACGACATTGCACAGGCTTACATTGCTGTACTGCATCAGCTGTACGATGCAGGCTGCAGGAATGTGCAGTTTGACGATTGCACATGGGGAATGCTGGCGGATAAAAATGGACAGGAAATGCACGCCGCAACGAAAGAAGGGCTTTTGGCCGTCCAGAATGCCTATAAAGATATTAACAACCAGGTGATTAACGGAGCGCCAGAGGGGATGAACATCACCACCCATGTCTGCAGGGGCAATTACCATTCAACTTATGCCAGCAGTGGCCCCTATGACTCCGTGGCCGACGTTTTGTTCGGCGAAGAAAATGTAAGTGCCTATTATCTGGAGTTTGATGATGAACGCTCCGGTGGCTTTGCGCCTCTTGCAAAAATCGGAAGCGGACAGAAAGTGGTTCTCGGACTGATTACCACAAAGCAGCCGCAGTTGGAGAATAAAGAGGCCGTGATTGCCCGAATCCATGAAGCTGCAAAGTACATCCCTCTTGACAGGTTGTATCTCAGCCCGCAGTGCGGTTTTGCTTCCTGCGAGATCGGCAATAAGCTGACTGAAGAAGAGCAATGGGCGAAACTGGCGCTGGTTAAAGAGATTGCTGAGGAAGTCTGGGGCTAAATTTTTCTGTAAAAATCGCGACGTCGGAGTTTTATTCATTCGACGCCGCGATTTAATTTGTTATTGAGAATCTTTATTATGCGGTGATTTCATAACCGATATATCTTCCCCGACCTGGTGACCTATATTCTTTATCTGCTTTTCAATGTCCCACAGATCTTTCTGTATCGTTTCTTCCTCGACGCTAATTTCCGGGTGTTCTTTCATTTCTTCTCTGATAAACATCAGGCAAAAACTGACCAATAGAAGCAGGCAGGAAAACCAGATCGTATGCGCTCCGAACAGAACAACAAATTGACCGCCGATTCCAGCGCCAACAGCAAATAGGAAAATGATTTCCCAATAGCGCAAAGCTTTCCCTAAAACATTTCTATCATGTGTTCTGATGTATGCAGAAAGTGCTTCCATGCCGCTACGCATATTTCCGATACACATGGTGCTGGCAAACGCGTAACCATTCACCTTTCGGAATGTCTGCACCTGCATAGCGCAGGAAAAAGATACCAGTGCATTAGCCAGCATATCAAGACTTTGCGGAAGAAAGCTTACCAAAAACAGCAGAATCATTTCCAGTAGCAGGACAATCTGCCTCCAGTGGATATTCTGCACATTCTGATATTTTCCCCGTATCTGCTCTGCAACAATGATGCCTATTGCAAATGCTGCCAACGGAACAAAGTAGTGTGCGCTCTGCAACCAATTACGCTCACAGATGTTTTGACTAAGTAATACGATATTCCCGGTCTGAGCATTGGCGAACACCTTGCCCCGGAACACATAGGTATAGGCATCTTGCAGGCCGCCTGATATTGACAAAAATGCGGCAGTTGGGAAAGATTCGGACATTTGTCCCTGATGCTGGCATTTTATAATTCCATGCAAATGTGTTCACTCCTTGATGTATAACTAAAGATACCTCTATGTATGTATTCTCAAAATAGCAGAAGCCTGACTATGTTTGGCATCCTGAAATACAATACATATCAACCATACCATCACAAAGAAGATGATCATCTTGATCGGTAATGCTGATATGAAAGTAAGCCATGTGCTTACCGCGCTTTATGATTTCAGCTTTTGCAAAGATTGTCCCTGACTGTACGTTATGCAGGAAATTGATATGTGCGCTTTGCGTTACATAATCTCTACCATCCATTCTGGCAAAAATTCCCGCCACGCAATCTGCCATTGCATATAACAATCCTCCATGTACGTGTCCATGAAGATTCATAGATTCGGCAACCAAGTTTACCTTTACCACACAGCAATCCGGGTCAACTTTGCATATTTGAATATGGTTATAAGACATAAAAGGATTGCCTTTTTCGTATGCAGAAAAATCCATATGGTATCACCTCTGTACCGGCAGTTCCTGATTACAGTAAAGGCAGCGGTACTTCCCAGAAGGAGACAGTTTGAAAATATGGTCGCATCCTGCCTCAATACTGGTAATACATCGTGGGTTTGTGCATTTAACCACATTTCGCAATATCTCTGGCATATCAGGCTGACATTTTCGCTCCACTACTCCGTCTTTGATATAGATTAGTGTAATTCGCCGATCCAGATAGCCTAAAATCTCCAGCCGCTCCGGAAGGTTTGAACCTTCGATCTTAATCAGATCTTTTGTTCCATATTTCTCACTGCGCACAGATTGCAGCAGCGCAACCGCCTGATGTTTGCTCTCCAGATGGAGCAGCCGGTAAATTTCCATACCGCGCCCAGCGGGGATATGGTCAATAACCACACCATTTTGAATGGGTTCTACCTTCAGCATTTTAACACCTTCTCTCCAGTCACAGGATCGGCAATTCCCAACAGAGCCATAATTAGTGCCATGCGAACATAAACGCCATTCTGCACCTGATCAAAATAAGCGGCACGGGGATCATCATCTACCGTCCGAGTAATTTCATCGACACGAGGCAGTGGATGCAACACAGGCATATCCGGCCTAGCCAATTTCATTTTTTCAGGGTCAAGCGTGTAGATGCTCTTTAGCCGAATGTAATCTTCCTCATTAAAAAAACGTTCTTTCTGCACTCTGGTCATATATAACACATCCAGCTTAGGGAGTGTGTCCTCCAAACTGCTGACCTCCCAATATAAGGAATTTGCCGGGTGCAATGTATCCTCCTTCAAATATTCGGGAATGCGAAGTTCCTCTGGCGAGATAAAATAAAACTGATTTCCTAAAAAACGAACAAGATTGTTGACCAAAGAATGCACTGTCCGGCCGAACTTCAGATCACCGCAAAAACCAACGGTCAGATGATCCAACCGTCCCATGCGCTGGCGAATCGTCAGCAAATCAATTAAAGTTTGTGTAGGATGATTATGGCCTCCGTCACCAGCATTTATGACAGGAACTTTGGAAAACATGGAAGCGCGAAGCGGAGCACCTTCTTTTGGGTGGCGCATAGCTATAATATTGGAATAGCAGCTGACTACGCGAGCTGTATCAGCAACCGTTTCTCCTTTGGTTGCACTGGACTGTTCTGCTCCGGAGAAGCCGAGCGTCTGCCCGCCCAGACTTAGCATGGCAGATTCAAAAGAAAGCCGGGTTCTCGTACTGGGTTCATAAAATAAGGTCGCCAGCTTTTTGCCGTCAGCCACATGCGCATACATCTCCGGAGCGGCGGCAATTCGATCAGCCAAATCCAGGACTGCCATCGTTTCATCGTCATTGAAATCGGTTGGTTCAATCAGGTGTCTCACAGCCATTCCCCCTTTATCAGATATTCTTCGCGCTTTGCGCCGACAGAGATAAACTGGATCTCGTGATCAAGTAATTTTTCCAGCGTTTTGATATAATTTTTTGCAGCATCCGGCAGTTCCTCCCAGCGACGGCAAGCGGAAATGTCCTGTTTCCAGCCGGGAATGAAGCTGATAACCGGTTGATATTCTTCCAGATTTTCCGTAGGAACAAAGGTGTCTGTTTCTTTGCCTTTGTACAAATATCCCGTAATGATGGGAATTTCCTGCATATAACTGAGTACGTCTAACTTAGTCAATGCGATTTTGTCAGCGCGTTGGCATTTTAGGCCGTACCGGCTTGCAACCGCATCAAATGGCCCAACCCGGCGTGGGCGGCCTGTTGCAGCGCCATATTCACCGCCGGCCTTGCGCAGGGATTCCTTCCATTCTTCAGGCATAGCGTTCTCGGCCACAAATGGGCCTGCACCAACGCACGTTGAATAAGCCTTTAACACACCGACCACATGGTCAGGCTGCACGCCAGGAATTCCCGCTCCAATCGGCCCATAGGCCGCAATCGTTGTAGAACTGGAAGTGTAGGGGAAAATGCCATAGTCAATATCACGCATAGCGCCAAGCTGCGCTTCCAAAACAATCTGTTTTCCTGACGATAACGCTGTATCCAAATAATTTCCGGTATCACAGATATAGGGTAAAAACTCCTTTGCCTGCTTCTGGCACCAGGCAAGCAGGGCCGGATAAGACATTGGCTCCTGATGATAGCAGCCTGCCAGTTCCAAATTTTTTGCTTCCAGCATGGTTTTTAGACGAACCTGTATATATGGCTCATCTAAATGAAGCAGATCACCTAAACGCAATGTTTTTTTGCGATACTTATCGCTGTAGGCATAAGCAATTCCCCTGCGAGTAGAGCCGAAAGCAACTCCGCTCTGCGCAAGACGTTCTTCCTCCAAATCATCTTGTATCCGATGCCACGGCATGGAGATGGTTGCACGAGCGGACAGTTTGAAATTTTGAGGTGTTACAGACACCCCTTTGCCGCGAATATCGGCAATTTCATTGGAGAGATGCTCTAAATCAACTACCATACCATCCGCAAGAACACACACCACATTGGGATGAAGAATCCCGGATGGTAGCAGATTCAGAATAAATTTTCCCTGTTTGGTTACGACCGTATGCCCGGCATTATTTCCCCCCTGGTAACGCACGACAATATCCGCCCGCTCTGCCAGCAGATCAATAACCCGTCCTTTCCCTTCATCCCCCCAGTTGATACCTGTCACCGCAGTCAGCATTTTTCTGCCTCCCTTCTATTTCGGGCATTTACAGACGCCTGTATACGGGTAGGCAGCCCCAAAAGACGGATGAAGCCAGTAGCATCGGACTGCTGATAGCCCTCTCCTTCATTAAATGTGACAATATCCTCGCTATACAAAGAATATGGGGACCACACACCTGAATTGATAATGTTGCCCTTATATAACTTCAGACGTACTTTTCCGGTGACGGTCTGCTGCGTCTCTGTCACAAATGCAGACAACGCTTTGCGCAGCGGAGAAAACCACTGTCCGTCGTAAACCAACTCACCGAAGCAAATAGACAATTCCTTTTTCTTATGGGCAGTTTTTTTGTCCAATGTCAGTGTTTCTAATATCTCATGCGCTCTATACAGAATGGTTCCGCCCGGTGTCTCGTACACTCCTCGGCTTTTCATACCAACCAGACGGTTTTCCACCACATCGTACAGGCCAATACCATTACAGCCGCCAATCTCGTTTAGCGGTTCTCACAGTCGAACACATGGCGCTCATGGATGTGGGGCGTCCCCTCGTCCAGATGGAGCGCCCAATCTAAAATGTGGATATGGGAACCGAAGCGGCGCTCGAATTCCTCATAGAACTCGTTGACGATGCGAAAGAGCGTTTCCGGCGGGACGGATTCTTCCAGTGTGCCGATCTGGTAGATGCTTTCCTCCGGGCAGGTCTTGTTGTTTTTCAGCAAGTCCTCCACGGTGCGGTTGCGCTCGGTGTGCCGGGTTTTCTCATTCCGGGCGTTCTGCGCCTCCACATGGTCAGAATAATACTCGTAGTAGTACATCCGCTCGATTTCCTCAAAGCTGAAATCCGGCTGCTCCGGGTTCTCCCGGAACTCGTGTGTGGTGAAGCCCCGGTAGCAGTCCCAGTAGATGTTTTGCCTGGCCCGCTCTGCGTCGATGTGTTCGCTGTTCTCCACATCAAACCGGCGGTCATTGTGGCGGGGATTGTAGGTGCCATGCTTGCCGGAGCGCCCGTTGTGTCGTGTCAGTTTCAAACAATTTCCCTCCTTCCTGCGAAGATGTTCCGGGGCCGGGGAAGGGCGGCGAAGCCGCAAATCCTGCGAAAGTCTGCGTCAGGTAATACGCAGTAATATGTGGCGAGGCGCCACATACTGCGCAAGAGCTGCCGCCCTTGACCTGCTGAGGCGTTTCACCCTCAACCCGATCAGGACTTCTCGCCCTGAACCCCGGCAGGGGAGTGCCGCCCCTTGCATCTCCGCACAGAAGGCTACGCCCTCTGTACTCCCGCCGGAGAAACCTGAACCGCTCGGCCTTATGGCCGGGGCCGTGCCGTTCAGCTTCCACCGGTTTTTTGCAAAATCGTTCTCAGGACGTTTTTGCAAAAAGAAAAAGCCGGTGATCGACCGCAGCTCCCAAAAGGGAGAGCAGCCGTTCATCGGCTTTGCCTTCGCTGGCGACCAGGGCAGATGCCTTGGTCTTTAGCTCGGTATGTAATTATTCTTTTTTCGTAGTTCCCCATTCAGGGGAATCTTCTGCAACCATTGGTAACGGTTGATTATTATGCGAAAAGTCATATGTGATGACAGGAGCTTTTCGTGTCAACTTCGCAAGGTCATCATCAAAGTCTGCCATGCGAGTATCTTGGTTAAAGAAATGGAATCCCCAAATCATGTAATTGTTGTCATCTACGAATACGGTAACCGGGATAGCCTCATCTTTGAGCTGAAGCAGGAATCTCTCTTTCCATGCGTCTTTTTCAAGAAGCTGAGTACCTTTCGGCTCAATGAAAATCTGTATCTGCTCAAATCCGTCAGCTTTGTCACGCTGCAAGAACAACACATAGTCTGGTTCAAAGCGCTCCCCATCCTCGAATGAATATAGATGGAATTCGCGTTCATTTCTGACAAGGTATATCCTGCTATAGGTTTTCTTCAAATCATCTACATAGCCACGGAAGTACGCGACAAAAGCCTTTTCCTCTGAGGTTCCGAAGTTGTCGGTATAAACAAACCAGTCCTCAGACGACAAATCTATTTTCCAGTCGCTTCTGACCGTGGGATCATTCTGTGAAATCCCTACGCCGCCATCATGTGGATCAGTATAATTGACGGTCTTATTACGGAATACATCTCGTACGTTCCGGGCACGGAATTCTTTAGTACCGCTGTATGTCTCTTCAATACCAGAGATGGACCCGGCGATTTTGCCAAGCACGAAGAATACAGCAGCATATAGTGTTTCCATAGATGGCTTTTCATCTTTGCTCTGAATATCAATTCTGACGGAACCGAGATATTCATTTGCAGTGATGAATTGCCGAGTAGACGTTATGTTCGGGAAATACGATTTCAAAGTGTTGAATTTGAAAACCGGATATTTCATCAAAGGTATACTGATAGATAAACAGTTCCTTTTCACCGAAGAACAGCCATGTGATCTGATAGTCAGAGCTTACCCAGCCACTGCCTGCACGTGCTACAAGGTTATCTTTCTTATCTGTGTAGAGATAACCCTCAAAAGAAACCGGATCAATTTCCCGGACTTCATCCTCATCAATACCGAGTTTCCTCAACGCCATATCCTTCGTGTTCAGGCCTGCTAATCTTGCAGAAACTTTTTCCTGGTACTGCTGATATGTCATTCCGGAAGACGACATACAACCACCGCCTGATCCATACCGCAGTGAACCTAGTGCAAGAAGATTGTTTCCTTTTATGATTAGATTGTCCCGAGCATCTATCTCGGTTATAGGTTCACATACAACCTCTGCTCCTTCTCCCGTAGGATTACCAAATAAGTCAACACTTCCCTTATAAGAATACCGTTTTGCAGAACACAGTACTTTTGGGGCAAGCAGTCTGTCCACTTCTTCTGGCGCTAGCATTTCATTATAAAAAATCTCACGACGCTTCTGATCATCTCTTGTCTGCCCGCCCTCAAGTACACAATCCTTGTAAGGGAAAACGAGTTCTACTCTTCCAGAAGAGGAAATAAAATCACCGGTTTCATCAGCAAGACCAATCTTGTTTTTGTAGCGCGTATAGCTGTCAGGCAGAAACTGGCGATTATTGATTACCCAAGCAAAGCCGGTTTTATCGAATACCTTTACGCCGTCGACATCAGCGAAAAAGCGGCTACGTGTATCGTCGTTGGCAAGGAGAAGACGAATGAGATTCGCGTCCATTTTCATTGCAGCCTCATATACTGCATTGCGAAGAAATGTCCCATCTTCGGCAACAAACCTATTATCTGTTTTTAATACCTCAAGGACGGTCTCAAAGAAGTTTGCCATTTCTTTTTCTCCTTCTTATTTGTTATTCGTGTCCTGTAGCTCTTGTAACATCTTCTGCTTTGCCTCATAATCATCAAGGTAAGCAGTTAGAGCTCTTTCTACAGCAACGGTTTTTGCTTGACCGGCATCCTCTGAAAATCGATCCAGTCTTTCATAGATAGCGCTATCAATACATACATTCAAGTAAGTACCGTTTTTCTTTGGCTTCGCCATAATCAGTCCTCCCAATTTGGACACAAAAAACTACACATGCGATTATACCACAACATACTACGAATTACAACTATTACCCACATAAAGAATTATTGTGCCTTTTGTATGTAACGGCCAAAGCACCTTTCAAATGCCTTGGCCCACCTGATTACGCAGTTCTGACTCCCAGCCCCTGATCTTTAGCCCGTTTACTTGCCGCCTTCCGGCGTTCTTCACTGTAAGGCTCCAACAGCCGGATCGACATCCTGGCCTTTTCGACCTTATAGGTGACGCTGCCTTCCCGTGTAGTCTCCGTCAAAGAACACAGATCCGGATGCCGCTTGGCATAAGCCGCCAGCTTCCTTTTCAGCGCAGAATTGAAGGTGTAGACCTCGTAAAAGTTATCGGCCTCATTCGTCAGGATGATTGTTTCCTTCTCATACTTCGTAAGGCCAGACATAGTTCTCAAGCTCCATCTTTTCAAATGCGGAATCCAGGCTATCATAACCGGCACCGTAATAATCTTCAACATCTCCCTGGAAATGCTTGAACTCCTTGGGATATGCCTCATCGGAAGAATTGATCACCAGGTTGTTAATCAGCTCTGCGACCTGATCCTGCTCAAGCTTAGTCCGAAGGGTCTGCATCATGCCGGACAGGATCTCAATAGTCCTGTAATAATCAGTGCTGGCATGGTTGTACATCATAAAGATCTGGTACTTCGTCATCATTTCTGCTCCTTTCCGGCAGCATCATGCTGCCTGTACACGTTGTCTCTCATTTGCATTAACCTCCAAAATGAATTTAGGAGCAGTTGAGAGCCTGCTCCTATGTAACAAGGCCGCCCCGACGATAATCAGGACGGCCTTCCGGCTTGATATGAGATTTGGAAATTCAAGACCTTATAAAATCAGCAAATACGCAGCGAAGAGCAGTGATCTTCAGTACAATCCACTCAGCAATATAAGGCAGTATAAACAGCATGAAACCGATGGCCAGCAATCTGAATGCCTCTGATCCCGATGACAGGCCCAACAGGAATGAAGCGCCTGCAGCCAGAGCAAACAGGAATGAAAGCAGGCCAAGGATCCCTCCGGCAAGACCTGTCAGGAAGATCCCGATCCACTGCATCAGGCTAAACAGCAGCAGCATCAGCAAGGCTGGCAGTTTTAATATCATTTTCAGGAACTTCATAGATCAGGACCTCCGTTTTCTTCTCCTTCGATACATTGGGCAGATAGTAGACACCGTTTGCCCGGTCTTCAGCCCGGCAGGCCTCTTTGTCGGCATCCATCTTTGCCTTTCGGGCCGCTTTTGTCTTTTCATAGTATTCGGCGGCTTTGCCGGACTCGACACGGCGGCGGTACTGTTCCCGGCGCTTCTCCCGAAGAGCGGCCTTCCTTTGTGCCAGTTCTATTTCTTCCGGTGTCGGTTCCGCATCTTCCCAGGGCAATTCCAGTTTTCCAAGGAAATTGAAATAGATCTCGATAGTCTGCGGAGAATCGGGACTGCCCTTGATGTCACGTTCATGAACCAGGATCCGGTCAATCAGCTCAATCAGCATCGGTGCCGTCAGTTCCTCGAAGTCACGATACTTCCGAATCAGCCCCATGAACCGGGTGGCAGAAAACGTGGTTTTTTTGGCTCTTCGGGGGTGATAGTGGATGAAAATCACCCACAATCCCAGTAATTATGCGGATCAAGCGGTTTTCAATCTACGATTGGGTAATGGAACTCGTAAATCAGAGCAAACCAGATAGACCATAT
>Ga0256405_10011535_pt1 | contig 11240 bp, 9 predicted proteins | sample RumenRJG_02DNA_FD_189096 | JGI IMG/M metagenome (GOLD analysis project Ga0256405, IMG submission 189096) | Bovine rumen microbial communities from Lethbridge, Alberta, Canada - RJG_02 | ecosystem: Host-associated > Mammals > Digestive system > Stomach > Rumen | place: Canada: Alberta | collected...
AGAAGCTTCGATCAGCGCGATTCCGCCGCCAGGAACAATACCGCTTTCAAGTGCGGCACGGGTAGCGGCAATGGTGTCTTCCACGCGGAACTTCTTTTCTTTCATCTCAGTTTCGGTAGTGGCACCGACGTTGATAACAGCTACGCCGCCGGACAGTTTGGCCAGACGTTTCTGCAGCTGCTCTTTGTCATAGCTTGATGTGCTCTTTTCAATAAGGTGCTTGATTTCCTCAACACGCTCTTTGATGGCGTTCTTGTCGCCTGCACCGCCCACGATAGTGGTGTTGTCTTTGTCAATCTTGATGGACTTTGCGCGGCCCAGAACGCTGATATCAGCGGTCTCAAGCTTCAGGCCAAGTTCCTCGGACACAACCTGTCCGCCGGTCAGGATAGCGATATCCTGCAGCATATCCTTTCTGCGGTCGCCGAAGCCGGGGGCTTTGACAGCGCAGCATTTGATGGTGCCGCGGATGCTGTTCAGAACCAGCGTAGTCAGTGCTTCGCCGTCCACATCCTCAGCAATGATTACCAGAGCGCGGCCTTCATTGGCTACTTTCTCAAGCAGCGGCAGCAGGTCTTTCATGGTAGAAATCTTTTTGTCGTGAATAAGAACATAGGCGTCCTGGAAAGAAGATTCCATAGCCTCGCGGTCAGTCACAAAATATGAAGAAATGTAGCCGCGGTCAAACTGCATACCTTCAACAGTATCAACAGTCATCTCCATGTTCTTTGCTTCTTCTACAGTGATAACACCGTCTTTGCCGACCTTTTCAATGGCATCAGCCAGCAGTTTACCGATCTCAGGATCATTGTTCGCAGAGATAGTTGCAATGTCCGTAACATCTTTTGAGCCGGACACTTTCTTTGCGCTCTTTTTAACATCCTCGATAACAGCCTTAACAGCCTTATCCATACCGCGTTTTACTTCGATAGGAGTCATACCTGCAGCTACAGTCTTCAGGCCTTCACGAACCAGAGCGTAAGCAAGTACTGTTGCGGTCGTCGTACCGTCACCGGCATCGTCGTTTGTCTTGGAAGCAACTTCCTTAACGAACTGAGCACCCATGTTCTCATAGGGATCTTTCAGCTCAATGTCTTTAGCAACTGTAACACCGTCTTTGGTGATTGTCGGTGCGCCGTATTTTTTGTCCAGCATAACCATGCGGCCGCAGGGACCAAGTGTTGTCATAACTGCTTTTGCAATCTGCTCTGCACCGGAAAGCAGCTTCTGACGTGCGTCTTCGCTGAATAATAACTGTTTAGCCATTTTTCATAACTCCTTGATATTGCCAGCCCGCAGGCAGCACTCTGCAGCCACGGGCGTGTATTAGCTATACCATTAAAGATAGTAAAAAAAAAGGCTATCGGCAATATTTTTTTTATATTTTTTTGAGACTTACACGGAAAAATACAGTGTCAGTCAGAGGCCTGTCCTGACAGTGTTCCAGCCCGGTACTGCCGGAACAGACGACATATACAGACGGCTGTTTTTCTGCATTGACTGTATAAAACACCTCTAAGTATAATTAAGCGGCCTCGGCAAGGCACCAGTAAACCGGATTTTTGCTGTGCATCGGCAGGCCCTACCAAGGCGCGCCGCTAACGCGGAGTTTATGGGAGAGAAAGATGGAACAGATGGATTTTTTCGAGCTTATTCAAAAGACACGTACCTACCGGCGTTTTTATGAAGACCGTCCTGTATCACGGGAACAGCTGCGCACGCTCATACAGTATGCGTCACTTACCCCGAGCGGCGGCAACAAAATGCCGCTCAAGTATATTGCATGCGCCGATGCCAAAACGAACGGCATCATCTTTTCCTGTCTTGGCTGGGCTGCATACCTGCCGGACTGGGACGGTCCGGAGCCGGGCGAACGCCCCGCAGCCTATCTTATCATGCTGCGCGATACTTCCATCTCAAACTCAACCGCTACAGACGAAGGCATACAGGCAGAAGCCGTGATGCTCGGCGCCACCTCGCTGGGACTCGGCGGATGCATTATGGGCAACGTACGCCGTGCGGAGCTTGCCGCCGCGCTCAACATCAGCGCCCCCTATGAAATTGCGCTCGTGCTGGCGCTCGGAGTTCCCAAAGAAAAAATCATCATAGAGCAGGTATCCCCCGACGGCAGCATCAAATACTGGCACGATGAATCAGGCGCAAACCACGTACCAAAGCGGACGCCGGAGCAGCTGCTGATAAAAGAATACTGAACGGATGCACCAGAATGTACATACCGCCTTAAAAAAACACATATCACCACATTTTATATATAGCAGCATTACTGTCAGAAGGATGTCCTAAAAAGAGTCTTGAAAAATTTTTCTTTAACACATTTAATAGCAGGAGCATTGCACTATAACGCAACGGACTCAGGAGCTGATTATGTACTTTAGAAATACACAAACGATCAAAGTTTTTTCAGACCAGGAAGTATACATCAGAAGTTATTACGCATACTGTATCTTTAAGGCACTCAAAGAATATCAGCTGGAATCGGATCACCTTAGCATGATAATGGCTTTTGCCACAAGGCTGAATAAACTGGAACGTCTATCTGAGATTCTCAATGCCCAGATCATCTGCCTTGTCAGTGACGGCAAACTCACTCACGTATCCCAAGATGATGAAGAAAACACATGGCATTTTGCAATGCGGAAAAAGTTCGTCTGGCATTTTTACGAAGATGAAAAATCATACGACCGGTTTGGCGGACAAATTCAAAGTGAAACGCAGGCCAATTTATGGAGAGCAGTCTAGGCAGGCGGTCTGGAAACTCTTCTGCGGATTTATGTACAGACGTTCTACAGCGACAGCAGCGACTATATCAGCGATCCTGAAAAAGAAGCGTCTGTTCCCGAGCAGCTTATAAAATCAGTGACTACCATTAATCTCTGTAAATTTTTACTAAAATCAAACGCCTTAACAAAAAAACAGGTTTTATGTCTTCAGCATCTGTTTCGTTTTTTTACTACAAAAGAATTTTCCGATGCATTCAGTCTGCTGCCGTACACAAATCTTGATATACTCAGATTCCTCGGCATAAGCATCGAATATCTGGTTGATTTTTTAGAAAACTGCAATACAGGTATTCTGAGCAATTTTATTGACTGTGATTACGACATAAGCACGCAATTCAAAATCTGCGTTATGGCAAACAATCTGCAGCCGTTCTTTAATTATAATTCCATAAAAGTAAACACAAAGAATGCATATGCGCTGGACTCTTTTTCGATAAAAAAAGAAACTTCAGATATTGCCATTTCACTTCTTAAAAACAGCAGGCGCACCAACATACTCTTGTACGGAGCTGCCGGCAGCGGCAAAACCGAATACGCAAAATCACTGATACAAGCGTGCGGTCTCAAAGCCATACGGTTTAAAAACAGTTTTGAAACAGAAACCGACAGCGACAAAGCCGTATCATCATTAAGTATGCTGCTTTCAATGTACCAGCAGAATACGGTATTTATTGTAGATGAAGCCGAAAGTCTTTTGGAAACACAAGCCGCACTTTTTTCTACAAGCAGCCGCAAAGGAACGGTAAACAAGCTGTTTGAAATATCCCAGAACAAAGTAATCTGGATCCTCAACTATACGGACATGATGGATATGTCCACCAAACGCCGTTTTACCTATTCCATTCCGTTTGAAAAAATGAGCGGCGAAAAAATCGCAGAACTTTCCAGTACAAAGCTGAACATGCTTTCCTGCACGCCCAGATTCAAAGAAAAAATTATTACACTTTGCAAATCATATGATGTAACCGGTTCTTCAGTTGAAAACATAGTAAATGTTATTCAGGCTGTCGGCACAACTGATGAAAAAAACATAGAAAACGCCGTACGTGCTGTTCTTGAGTCAAATTCATCACTACTGTACGGGCATACAAAAATGAGAGAAACCCCAAAAGCCGAATTTGACCTGAGCGTTCTCAACTCTTCTGTTCCAGCGCAGGAAATCGTACAGATGATACAGAATGCAGAAACCTATGCACAGGAGCATGATGCGCCGCTTGACGGAATCAGAATGCTTTTTTACGGAGCAAGCGGAACAGGCAAAACGGAGCTTGCGCGCTATATTGCAAAGAAACTCGGCAAACGGATTTTATTAAAACGGGCTTCTGATATTGTCAGCAAGGGCGTAGGCGACACCGAAAAAAACATAAGCGCGGCATTCTACGAAGCAGAATCAAGCGGTCAGATTCTTTTGTTTGACGAAGCCGATTCATTCTTCCGCAGCAGGGCAAAAGCGCAGTATGAATGGGAAATAACCAAAACAAATGAGTTTTTAACCCAGATGGAAGAATTCAAGGGAATTCTTATTTGTACAACAAACATGAAAGATGATATGGATCCGGCCACGCTCAGAAGGTTTCACATCTGTGCGCAATTCAATGCACTTGATCGCAGCGGAATCGACCGACTGCTGAAAAAGTATTTTTCGCAGTTTACGTTCAGTAAAAAACAACTCGCGGCAATTTCAGCTTATAATTCGGTAACACCGGGTGATTTTGGAACGCTTGCAAGTCGCATACGCTTTATGCAAAAAGATGCGGTGACAGCAGACTATATTATAAAAGAACTGATTGCGCAGCAGAAAGAAAAAGATAATGAAAACAACCGCAGAATCGGATTTAACTGCGAGTAAATGGGCCAGCATAAAAATTGAGCATGATCGGGATTATTGTATTCTTAAGCTTCTTCATTCTGCCATTTAAATAGATACGCAAGCCCTGCCTGCTTTGCAGTTACCTGCACATCTGCACCGTGCGCTCGTCAGACTTACCGCCAAAGAATTTGTCTAACACGGCTTGGAACAACGCAGCTTCCGCAGAATCTTTCTGAGCCGCAAGCAAAAAAAGCGTCATACAGGATTTGAGTTTCAGATCATCGGGGTACCCCATGACCGCTGTTGCATCGCTTGAATCAAGCGCAAGCAGTGCACGGGAAATTTCCACAAGCCTTGAACAAAGCTCACTATCGGCAAGATAGGCACGGGCTTCTTCCAGATTCTTAATACCATAATACTGCGCCATCTCGCTGAAACCGAGCCCTTCCAGCTGCGGAAAGATGTACCATATCCAGTGGCTTTGCTTTCTACCAGCACAGATTTCTGAAAACGCAGTTTTATAGTCACGTGCCTGTGCTTTTTTGAAACGGGTCAGATCATAGCTCATAAATATCATTTCATCTTTCTTCACAAACGGATTTTTAACATCAAGATTTCAACCGTTTAAAACAATCGTTTCTGCACTTACCTTCCAAGCCTGCTCGTTTTCTGAGCCTTTGTCCAACCATTATTTCAATTGCAGGGAGAATGAATTTAGTAATGATATCACGTTCAGAAAAAGTATGCTTTGAATCCATTGAAATCAGTATAATGCACTTTCTTCAAATTTATCAGATACTACTATTGTATCCGCAATTTTTTGTAATAGCAAGTTTTCACTATATCGCTCTACGCGCCCACAATCATCCACAGCAAATATCTACCTTAATAAATACACAACGGTACAAAAGTATGGTATACTGTAGTATCACAAGGGGATGTACATGAATCAGTCCAGACATGAATCACCGCACATACTTGCCTACATCATGGAGATCGACAAAGCAATCCGTAACGGCGAGTATCCGAATGCCGCCAAGATGAACAAAAAGATGGGATGGACGATCAGCCGGAGTACCTTTCTTCGCTACATGGATATTCTGCGCACCACATACAATGCGCCTGTGGAGTTTGACTTTACAAAGAACGGATACCGTTATACCGACAGTACTTTTTTTATCCAGCAGGTAATGCTCAAAGAAGGCGAGCTGCTTACGCTTTCTATGATTCTTCCGCTGTTGGATCAATATAAAAACACGCCGCTGGAAGCTTCGTTCAAAAACCTGATGCGGAAACTCATGGACATGCTGCCCGACAGCGTTCTGGTTGATTCGTCATTTATCAACAACGAAGTTCATTTTATCACTGATCCGATTACTAAACTTGAGGAAGGTGTTTTCGAGACGGTGCTCAAGGCCACAAAGCTGCACCGTACCCTGCAGCTAGAATACAAAACATCGCAGGATACGACCTACAGCGTGCGAGAATTTAATCCGTACCATATCATCTGCCAGAAAGGCAGCTGGTATCTGCTCGGTTTTTCATACAATTCAAACGCAGTCCGGCTTTACGCCATGCCCAGAATCCGCATGTGCAGGATCACCGAAAAAAAGTTTTTCATACCACATCACTTTAAGATTGAGAAGCATATCGATCCAGAAATGGGCGTATGGAACAACAGCGGAAACAGCTTTAAGGTTGAGATTGAATTTGCAGCCAGCTTAAAAACATACGTAACAGAACGCGAGTGGCATAAAGACCAGATGATGAAAGAAAATTCCGACGGTACGGTGAGCCTTTCGTTTGAGACCAATCAGATCGACCAGACGGCCGCGTGGATTCTAAGCTTTGCAGGCGGCGCAAAGATTCTGAATCCGCCGGAGCTCAGGCAGCAGGTACGTGAAGCCGCAAAAAAGATCTTAGCACTGCATGCATAAACGTGTGCCTGTACGGCGGCCTGCATATGTACGTCATTCCGATACAAATATGAGCGATATGTACTAGCGAACAATAGTAAAAATAGGTTAAAATAAATTTATGGAAAACGACATTGTAATTTATACCGACGGAGGCTGCTCTGGTAATCCCGGTCCCGGCGGCTGGGGAACCGTGATACTTGCAGACGGTAAAGAAATACAAAAAAGCGGTGGAGAGCCGTTTACCACCAACAACCGCATGGAGCTGACCGCAGTAATCACCGCGCTGACCTATGTATCTCAGACTCCGGAGCTTGCATCACGGCCCGTTACAGTCTGTACGGACAGTCAGTATGTAAAAAACGGCATCACTTCATGGATAAAGAATTGGAAAAAGAACGGTTGGCGTACCTCCGATAAGAAACCCGTAAAGAACAAGGAGCTGTGGGTCGCGCTTGATGAGCTTGCGGCCGTAATCGCCCCGCAGTGGCGGTGGGTAAAAGGTCATGCCGGCGTACAGCACAATGAAACATGCGATTCTCTGTGCGCCATGGAAATGCAGAAATTCATGCAATAAATTTTATACAAGAAGGAAATGCTCGGCTATGCATAAACTAAAAACTTCAGCCTTCATTACAAATACCAGACTGTTCTGTTTTATCTGTCTTTCAGTTTTTCTTTCTATTATAATTATCATTGCCGTTTCGCTAAAAACGTTCGAGCGGGATTTTATAGAGACCACCACATCGGAGCTTGAGCATATAAGCGCCGGCATAACATCTACGCTTGCCGCATGGGGCAATGTTCTTAAAGGCAGCACACAGCTCATTGCCGAGCGGCCTGACGTCATTGCCGCACTGAAAAAGCAAGATATTGACGTCATGAATAAGCTTGCCAACAGCTTCTATGACATGCTGGACATCAGCGGTGCGATTTTCACCGATGCCAACGGCATCGTGCTTGCCAGCTCAGATCCGGCCATACAGGTGGGCGCAGACTATTCAGGTCTGGAAGCCGTCGACAACGCGCTGCACCATATCAACTCCATGTGCTATGGTCCTATAGGAAGCCTGCGCTATTCAGAGATCTATGCATGTCCGATTAAAAACAGGAACGGAGCGATTATCGGCACTATCATACTCACCTATAATCTTACGGGCGATTCGTTCGTACAACTGATACACGGCTACGGCATTGACTGTACTATTTTCAGCAAAAACGAACGTGTTGCCTCCACCATTCCGAACGACATCGGTACAAAGATCAATAATGCTGAGATCGAAAACACCGTGCTTGCAAAAGGACAGGTGTTCGTAGGCCGGGTACAAGTAAAAAACATTGATTTTTATTCCGTGTATTCGCCGCTAAAAAATGAAGACGGTACAGTAGTCGGTATGTTCTTTGTGGCAAGAGAAGTCAAAGCCATAAAAATGGTCACGGCAAGTATTCTGCGAATTATCATTCCGTTCTGCATCATTATTTCCATAGGACTTATTACCGCCATCACCTACTGGCTGGGCATAAACCACCGCAAGCTGAAGCTGGAAACAGCAATGCTTGAAAAACAGGTCAACTGGGATCCGTTGACTAATGCAAACACCAGGGTGTTCGGTATAACCGAGCTGGAGCATTTTTTCAGCAATTTCCGCAGAGGATTCAAGAGTCCCGCCATAATTCTGTTCGACGTGGACAACTTTAAGTCAATAAATGATACCTATGGACATGAAGCGGGCGATCAGGTACTCAAAAACATTGTAAGCACCATCATGGCTAACTGTCGTACCAGCGATAAGATCATTCGCTGGGGCGGAGATGAATTCATCGGCATCTTTGAAGGCATGCAGGTGGACGACTGTCGGATGTTCACCCAAAAACTGCTTCAGGCCGTTTCTGAAGCTCCGATGATGCTTCAGGAACACGAAGTTCATGTGACCATCTCCATCGGTTTTTCCTACTTTCTGGAGGAAGACAGTACGTATAAAACGGTGCTTTCCAGAGCCGACAAGGCGTTGTATCAGGCAAAAAAGCATGGTAAGAATACAGCGGCCTTTGAGGACAGCTGCAACTGACTGTCTGCAGCATATAACTCTGCATATATTTTCTTTTTGCCGCACATATATAAGATATGCGGATATTATATTCATTCGGCATTCGGTTTCTTACCGTTGCCTTATCTGCCGCTGCTGCGGTAGCAGCGGTCTCTTGTACAGCAGCAGGACTTCTGCAGCAGGATCGTGAACTGCATATTACCGTACGGCTGCCGGACGCAGCTGCATATGCAGCCGGGACAGATTACGCCGGTTACGTGGTACAGCCCGATGCAGCAACCATTTCCGAAATAGCCGGCTGGGATGTTGTCTGTACGCAGCCATCGGGCAGCAGACGGATCAGTGTTGCGCCGAACGCCGGCAGCTGTACGGTCAGCGTTACGCAGGACGTCCCGGCAGGAATTCTGGCATATCCGGTGATTGCAGACGGAACATCACATTTCCCCGTATATCCAGCAGGCTGCATCTACCCTTACGGGCGGTCGTGCACCATACAGGACGGCTTTGCTGCTGATATTCTTTCTTCCTTATATGCAGGCGCAAGCAGCAGCTCAGACAGCGAATATTTTGCCCAGATTTTCAACTGGCCGCGCTTTATGGACGCTGTGCGCCGGAACAAGACGGAGGCAGAAGCAGCGGGCACACAGTATAACCCGTGGCTGCTTGATAAAAGCGCGGTACTTACCGCCATTGCAAACAGGACTTTTTCAGTGCGCAAGCTTACGCTGACTGAACGGCCGGACGAAAGCACGGATTGACCGTACTATAATACCCATATATGTCTGTATGCACTCTTGCCATAAAATTCCTGACGTTATAAACTACAATGATGAAACGGTACTTTTTATTGTTGCTGTCAGCTGCAGGGCTGGGACTTACGCTGTGTCTGACGGTATCCTGCAAAAAAAGACAGGTGAACCCTGAGGCAAATCCGGCAAAATTGTTCACGCCCACATTTGAGCTTAAACATAAATGGTACTATCTTACCGCCGATAGTATAGAGCCTGTAGACCTGCCGCAGAACGCTCCCGACACTATAATGACGCCATGGACGGAAAGTATCCGCATATCATCCGCACGAAGTACATCAGGCGCGGACGGAGTGAACACAGGCTACGGTCTGGTCAACCGCGCGGGCATCATCGTATTCAGCGCGGACACCCCTGACTTCCACGCAGAAAAAACACTGTTGGCCGGCAATACGGCGGGTCAGCTCATGCTCAAGGACGATATTCCCCTGTTCACGCTGTACAAAAGTACCTTTTTCAATACCGCTCAGCCGCAGGCCGCGCAGCCCAAATCAATGCGTCCGTTTCTGGTGCAGTACCGCGCGGACTCATCCACGTTCTATCCTCTTATCAGCTACGAAAATCTTTCGCTGCCCGAAAACTCAGAAATCACTGGATACGTCTGGGACGGTCTGGCATTCTACTGCTCCGTCAAGCAGAACAAACCGGAGCGCGTTCTGTTTTCATACTTAAAAATCTCAGCCACGCAACCGCTGCTCACGCTTACGCCGCATACCAGCAAAACTGCGCTGGAGCTGAAGACTATATCTACGGACGACTTCCGTAAAATACAGGAACCGCTGCCCTTCAACAAAGCACCCGCACAGATCAGAGAACTGCTGGAGCATCTGGATCCTGACCTGTACTTTACCCTTGACTATGCCACATTCGACGGCACTACGCCCGTCCATATACTTCACGGTACGGACAGCAGTATTCCCACGGACTTGAGCGCAAGTGCCTATATAGCAGGTACATGGACAGCCATTGTCTTTAATGACGGTACCGTGTATCTGTCGGGCGCGCTGCATAACCGCCCTGCGCTGGCAAACGGCAAGGCGGTATCGTTCAGACTGCCCAAGCTGCCGGCAGGTTTTGTATATGGAGACTTTGTCCTGTCAGAATCCACGCTGTATACTGCATGGGAAGAAAGCGATTTCTATAAAACCGGCAGAAGCGGATTTATTCAGGTGGATCTGGACAAACTGCTCTACCGCCCCGTTGCGGAGTAACACTCCATGCCGAGTAAAAAGCAGACATACCATGTTTATCTGCTGATTCTCGCTCTGGCCGTTCCTGCACGCATGCTGCATGCGCAGACAACAGCGTATGCAGCAGAATCTCCAATTCAGGAGCAGGCAGCCGCGAAGCCACAGACCACCGGGCAGACTGCCGAAGAAGCATCTGTTTTGCCGGGTACAACCGCCGACGGTTCCCATAAAAAAATATCGCTTCTGTTTACCATGGGGCCGCTCGGAATCCTGAATACAGAAAGTACTACTAAAAGCGCACCGTCACCCATTGTTTTTACGGTCGGCGCAGGGATTTCCGTACCCTTAGGCGCACGTACTACATTCGAGCCGCGGCTTGCTTTCTTTTCTAATTATTATCTCTGGGATGGGAGCAATGCACTTCCCGCGGAAGTGGAGAATAGAACGGCTCTCGCGCTTTCAATGCTCATCGACCTGCCTGCAGTATATACGTTCTACCGGGAAAACAGTATGTTTCAGGCCGGCGGCGGGCTTGCGCTTCTTGCCAGATACGGCATACTTGCCGGCGGCGTTTCTTCCTCGGATTCAGGCGCAAGCGGCTCCGCCGGAGGCGATGTAGACAAAATCAATGCATGGTTCTGGTCAGGCTGCCGCTTTCTGTATCCC
>Ga0256405_10011536_pt1 | contig 11239 bp, 8 predicted proteins | sample RumenRJG_02DNA_FD_189096 | JGI IMG/M metagenome (GOLD analysis project Ga0256405, IMG submission 189096) | Bovine rumen microbial communities from Lethbridge, Alberta, Canada - RJG_02 | ecosystem: Host-associated > Mammals > Digestive system > Stomach > Rumen | place: Canada: Alberta | collected...
ATGCAATTGGATATATGACACTTATTGTTGAAGGAATACAGTTTGTGGCTATATTGGGTTCAATTGTGTTTGTGGAAAGAGCTCTTAAGAAAACCTTTGATGAAAATGGTATCAGAAGATAAATTCAAATGTGAATGGATCTTTTATTGATAAGGCGGTTTCAATATCATTTTCTGCAAGTTTTTCGAGGAGTAACTCTGGCTTCTTACTTATACCTGCTCTAACATACAGGTTAGTAGATATCTGCCTTCGCAATTCTCTAACAGTCCATGTTCCCTTTATGCATTCTAATTCATAAAAGAATCTTTCAAAAGAATCTTCTACTTGCATAATTTCCCTTATATGTGAAAAAGAAAGTCTGCTTATCAAGATTTCAGGTGGAATTTCAAATTTGTGAGACACTGTCTCACAAATCAAATAAATAATAGTGGTTCCTAGTATGGTTCCCTTTCGGGGGACTGTGAATGATCAAAGAAAATATGCACGAAATTTTTGTGAAAATTTTGTGGCAAAAAGAGAAAAGGGGGAAGGGATGTTGACGAAAATGGGGGGATAGGCTATGATTCTACTTAGTTACTGGAAACGTTCCCAGTAACGGTTCCAAAAAGGGGATATTATGACAATAAAAGATATAGCTCGTCTTGCAGGGGTGAGTGTTAGTACAGTTTCTAGAGTATTAAATGATCACCCAGATGTAAGCGAAACGGCAAAAGAAAAGGTAATGCAGGTTGTGGCGGAATATAATTACATTCCAAACACAAATGCAAGAGAATTAGGAAAGACATCAACAGATAATATTGGAGTGGTTGTAAGAGGAATGTCCAACCCATTCTATACAGATATTATCACTGCCATTGGTAAATGCATTGAAGATGCAGGATATACCATGGTACTTCAGCAGATTGGAGCAGGTGATGATGAAATAATGACGGCTGCCAGAATGGAGCGTGATAAGCGTCTGCTTGGCCTCGTCTTCCTTGGTGGTAAGTTAGATTACACAAAGGAGCAGATGAAAAATATTAATGTGCCATACGTTTGCTGCACATTTAGTAACGAATATGGAAATCTTGATGATGCAGATTATTCAAGTGTTTGTATAGATGATAAACAGACGGCTTACGAGGCTGTTGAAAAATTGTATAAGTTGGGACACAGAAGGATAGCAGTTTTGTTGTCTACAATAGATGATGGTTCTATTAGTCAGCTGAGATTTTCTGGTTATGAAAGGGCTCTTAAGGATTTTGGCTTAGAGGTAGATGAGGATTTGATCATCGAAGTTAATAGCTATAATATCGCAAATGCGTATCAGGAAATGAAGAAATGGTTGAAGAAGGAGCATGAGTGCACAGCCCTGTTTGCAATATCCGATAACATGGCAATGGGAGCTATGAAGGCTTTGAAGGAGGCAAATAAAAAGGTTCCTGATGATATGGCAGTGATTGCCATCGATGGAATTGAGGCATCTGAGTATATGAATCCTGAGCTTTCTACATTGTGCCAGCCAATGGAAAAAATAGGAAAAGAAGCTGGAAAGCTTTTGATAGATATTATTCAAGAGAATAAGACAAATAAACATATCATTCTAAAGACTAGTCTTAGAAAAGGGGAGACACTTAAATAATTACCTGGTTTTTACATAAGGATGGAAAAATCCTTATGTTGAAGCAAATAAATGTTATGCACAAAGGAGAGTGTAAGAAATGAAGATGAAGAGAGTATTGGCATTGGGGTTAATAGCTTTAATGTCGACAGCTGCATTTGCAGCATGTGGTTCGTCAAATTCTGGGGACGCAAATGAGGGAGGCCAGGTTTATTATCTCAATTTTAAACCAGAGGCTGATGAGGCTTGGCAGGAAATAGCTGCTAAGTACACAGAGGAGACAGGTGTACCAGTTACAGTAATTACAGCGGCGTCCGGTACATACGAAGAGACATTATCCTCTGAGATTATTAAGGATGAAGCTCCTACATTATTCCAGGTAAATGGACCTGTAGGTCTTGAAAACTGGAAAGACTATTGTTACGACTTGAAAGATTCATCTCTTTACAATGAACTTACAAGCGATTCATATGCATTGTATGACGGGGATGCAGTTGCAGGAATTGGCTATGTAATCGAATCTTATGGACTTATCGTAAATACGGAATTATTAGAGAAGGCTGGCTATACATTAGATGATATTGCAAGCTTTGATGACTTAAAGAAGGTTGCTGAGGATATTACAGCACGTTCTGATGAGCTTGGATTTTCAGCATTTACATCAGCAGGAATGGACGGTTCATCTGACTGGAGATTTAAGACACACCTTGCAAACCTTCCAATCTATTTTGAGTATCAGGACAAAGGCATCAACTCAACAGATGCAATTGAAGGAAAGTACTTAGATAACTACAAGGCAATTTGGGATTTATATATCAACAATGCAACATGTGCACCAGGGGATTTGGCTGGTAAGACAGGTGACGATGCTGAGAATGAATTCGCAAATGGTCAGGCAGTATTCTTCCAGAACGGTTCTTGGGAGTATAAGCCTCTTACAGAGAAGGGCATGACAGATGATCAGCTAGCAATGATTCCTATTTACATTGGTGCAGGCGATGAGGCTAAGCAGGGACTTTGCACAGGTACAGAGAATTACTGGTGTGTAAACTCTGAAGCTTCAGAGGAAGATATTCAAGCTACAATCGACTTCTTAACATGGATGGTAACATCTGATGAAGGAACAACAATGCTTTCAGAGCAGATTGGTGTTATCCCATTTAAGAACGCAGCTGAAACAACAAATTTATTTGTTCTTAATGATCAAGCATATACAGATGCTGGTAAGGTACCAGTTTCTTGGAACTTTACAACAATGCCTTCAGAGGAATGGAAAAATGGTGTTGGCTCAGCACTTACATCATACGCTGCAGGCACAGGATCATGGGATGATGTTGTGAAAGCATTTGTTGATGGTTGGGCATCAGAATATGCAGCAGCACATTAGTGATAATAGTTTTTCTTCTTTTTTATTCTTCTAAATAAGGAGGGCAAATAAAGCCCTCCTTGAATTTTGAAAGGGACATTATGGAAAAAGCAATTAGAAAGTATTGGCCTGTATTTGTGCTGCCTACTCTTGCAGCATTCTGTGTTGGATTTATATATCCATTTGTTCAGGGGCTTTATTTATCATTTTGTAGATTTACAACAATTAAAAAAGCAACATTTAATGGAATTGATAATTATGCGTATGCGCTAGGAGATGGCGAATTTTGGCATTCTTTCTGGTTCACAGCGCTTTTCACTGTGGTTTCAACAGTGCTTATAAATGTTATCGCATTTACGATAGCGTTAGCTCTTACAAATAAAATTAAGGGTTCAAATATCTTCAGAACAGTATTCTTTATGCCAAACCTTGTAGGTGGTATTGTTTTGGGATATATTTGGCAAATCTTATTAAATTGCGTATTGGCATCATTAGAAAAACCACTACTAGCACTTAATCCAACCTATGGCTTTATAGGTTTGACCATTCTTATGTGCTGGCAGCAGATTGGTTACATGATGATTATATATATAGCTGGTCTTCAGTCTATTCCAGATGATTATATTGAGGCAGCTAAGATAGATGGCGCTACAACAGGACAGATATTGTTCAAGATTAAAATCCCAAATGTTATGCCATCAATAACAATCTGTAGTTTCCTAACTATCACAAATGGATTTAAGTTGTTTGATCAGAACCTTGCATTGACAGGCGGTGAGCCAGCTCATGCATCAGAAATGTTAGCACTTAACATCTACAATACCTTCTACAGTCGTTCAGGACCTCAGTGGAAAGGATATGGACAGGCTAAAGCGGTTATATTCTGTATTATGGTAATTATTATCTCCATGATTCAGTTGAAATTTACTAAATCAAAGGAGGTACAGCAATAATGAAAACAAAAGAAAATGTGGCAAGAATAATTGTCTTTATTATACTTTGTGTACTTGCAGTGGTTTGGGTTTATCCTGTATTTATGATTTTAATTAACTCCCTTAAGGGCGATGCATTTATAAGCACAACTTCGGTATTTCAAATCCCGGATGCAAAAAGCTTTGTGGGCTTAGCAAACTATACTAATGCATTATCATCTAAGGGATTTGCAGCAGCATTTGGCTACAGTTTAGTAATAACACTTTCTTCTGTTGTGTTAATCCTGATTTGTACATCCATGTGTGCCTGGTACATTACACGTGTTCGCGGAATTTTCCCAAAAGTGTGTTATGCCCTATTTGTATTTTCAATGGTAGTACCTTTTCAGATGCTTATGTTTACACTGTCATCAACAGCTGACAGAATGGATTTAGATACACCATTTAATATCTGCATTATTTACTTGGGATTTGGCGCAGGCTTGGCTGTATTTATGTTCACAGGATTTATGAAGTCTATTCCTCTTGAAATAGAAGAGGCAGCAATGATAGATGGCTGTAATCCTATACAGACATTCTTCCAGATTGTACTACCAATACTTAAGCCAACACTTATTTCAGTGGCAATTCTTGAAACTATGTGGCTATGGAACGATTATCTGCTTCCATATTTAGTATTAGACAGAAAGAAATATATGACAGTCCCAATTCTTATCCAGTACTTCAGAGGAAGCTACGGACATGTTGAAATGGGACCTATGATGGCATGTATTATGATGACAGTATTGCCAATTATAATAATGTACATTTGCCTCCAGAAATATATTATTAAGGGCGTTATTGCAGGAGCAGTAAAGGGATAGGAGAAAACATATGAAAAGAAGCAGTGGGATTTTACTTCCTGTATCATCATTACCATCACCTTATGGAATAGGAACATTTGGTAAGGCAGCATATGAATTTGCAGATTTCCTAAAGGAATCGGGACAGAAATATTGGCAAGTATTACCACTAGGGCCAACGAGCTATGGTGATAGCCCATATCAAAGCTTTTCAACTAATGCCGGAAATCCTTACTTCATTGACCTTGATATGCTAAAGGAAGATGGACTTTTGACAAAAGCTGAGATAGAAGCGGAGAATTGGGGAACCAATCCTCGCTATGTTGATTATGGCCAGATTTACATTAGTCGCTTTAAAGTTCTTCGCAAGGCCAAAGAGCGTGGCTACAAGGATATGATTGATGAGGTGAATACCTTTAAAAATGATAATCCCTGGGTAGAAAATTATGCTCTTTTTATGTCCCTTAAAAAGCATTTCGACCAGCGCAGCTGGCAAGAGTGGCCAGAAGAAGATATTAGAATGCATGAGAAATCTGCAGTAGAAAGATACACAAAAGAGCTTTCGGATGATATTGAGTTCTTTATCTTTATTCAATATCTGTTCTTTAAACAGTGGGATAAACTGAAAAAATATATAAATGGCATTGGTGTTGAAATCATAGGTGATTTACCGATTTATGTGGCGTTGGATTCCTGTGATGTATGGGCAGAGCCAGAGTTTTTCAGCTTGGACGAAGAAAACTATCCAGTAGAGGTTGCAGGTGTTCCGCCTGATTATTTCAGCGCAGATGGACAGCTTTGGGGAAATCCATGCTACAATTGGGAAGCTATGAAAGCAGATAACTACAATTGGTGGATCCGAAGAATTGCAGGGGCAGTAAAGCTTTATGATGTTTTAAGAATAGATCATTTTAGAGGCTTTGATGAATACTGGGCAGTGCCTGCTGGTGATGAAACTGCAAAGAATGGAAAGTGGAAAAAAGGCCCAGGCATGGATTTGGTGGGACTTTTGTCTAAAGAATTTTCTGATACCCAGTTTATTGCTGAAGATTTGGGGGAGCCATCACCTACTGTGGTGCAGCTTCTAAAGGATAGCAAATGGCCTGGCATGAAGGTACTTGGATTTGCCTTTGACTCAGGCGAACCAAACAATTATCAGCCACATTCCTATGATAAAAATTGCGTATGCTATACGGGCACTCATGACAATGCACCTATTATGGAATGGTACAAAGATGCTAAAAAGCAAGATAGAAATTACGCTAAAAAATACTTGGGAATCTCATTGTTTGAAAGATTCAACTGGGGAATGATTAGAGGCGGAATGAGCTCTGTTGCAGATCTTTTCGTGGCTCAAATGCAAGACTATTTAGGACTTGGGAAGAACAATCGCATAAATGTGCCTGGAACAAAAAGTGGCAACTGGCAATGGAGAATGTTGGAAGGCGAAAATACTTCCAAGCTTGCCCAAAAGATATATAAGTTAAGCCTTATGTACGAACGTTGTGCTTTTTCCAAAGAATTAAAGTAATATAAAATCCATGTGTTAGACGTTAATGTTTATCACATGGATTTTTTGATTTCTACTACTTTGTGTGGTAAACTTGACCGAGATTCGATTTGACATGGAGGATAAGGCATGAAAAATAAATTAATAGCAATGACACTTATGGCCACTATGGCTATCTCTCTTATAGCATGTGGAAAAGATAATAAAGATTCAGATGAAAAGAAGAAATCTGAAAAGGAAGCAACAACAACTCAAACAGAGATTGAATATAACGTCGATGATTACGTAACATTAGGAGATTACAAAGGAATAGAAGTAACTCTTGATGGAAATTATGAATATACTGATGAGGGCTTTGATGAATATGTTCAAAGCACTATCAATAGCGAGGCATTATTTGTAGAAGATAGCTCTCAGACAGAAATCAAAGAGGACTCTATCGTCAATGTTGATTACGTAGGTTCACAGGATGGTGTGGCCTTTAACGGAGGCTCTGCAGAGGACCAAATGATAGATGTTGCAAACAATTGTAGCGCTGGTTCTATGTCAGGCTATATTGAAGGATTTACAGCTGGTCTTGTAGGCCACAGTGTTGGCGAGGAAGTCGCTTACGAGGTAACATTCCCAGAGGAGTATCAGAACGAGGATTTAGCAGGCCAGACAGTTACATTTACATTCCAGGTAAACTACATTGCAAAGGCTATTACATCAAAGGCTGATTTGACAGACGAAATCGTTTCTGAAAACTTTGGCTATGATACAGTAAAGGAATACCTTGCTTATCTAAAGGAGCAGTACACAAAGACTCTTGAGGATAACCTTGCTAATGATAAAGAGACTGCAGTACTTAATTCAATAATCAACAATTCTACAGTTTCAGAAATCCCAGAAGAATTACTTCAGGCACGTGTTGATTTGATTTTATACACACAGGATCTTCAGTATCAGTCTTATGGTACAACAATGAAGGACTACGCTGAGTCTATGGGATATGATTACGATGAAATCGTTTCACAGTTGACAGATAGTGTTAAGGAATCAACAGAAACAGAAATGATTCTTGAGGCCATTGCAAAGGCAGAGGGCTTAGAAGTTGATGAAGACGGATATAATGAATTTATTACTCCTATCTATACACAGATGGGATATTCAGATTTAGATTCATTCTATACAGCATTTTCAGTTGATGGATATGGCGGAGAAAGATACTTTAAGCTGGCATATCTTACTGAAAAGGCAACAGACTTCTGTGTAGAAAATGCAGTTGTTAATTTTACAGACTCAGATGCTGAATAGGAAAAAGCTTTATATTTTTTGGTAGCTGTAGTATAATTTACACTAGTTTTTTGGGTCTAAATGGTAAAGTTGCCATTAGGACTTAATATAATAAAAGGAGAAAACAAATGGAACACATCAAGACACTTAACACAAAGAGATTACAGAACACAGTTAAAGAAGGCGGATGTGGTGAGTGCCAGACATCATGCCAGTCAGCTTGTAAGACATCTTGCACAGTTGGAAACCAGAGCTGTGAGCACAAGAACTAATTTTACATCATTTATTTAATATTCAACCACCAGGCCGGTCCTCTCTATTCAATAAAAGAGGAACGGTCTATTGTGCGTTTATGAAAGGACTATTTTTAATTGATACATCAGTTTAAAAACAACGGTTACAATGTTGTCATAGATATAAACAGTGGTGCAATCCATGTAGTGGATGAAATCACATACGATTTTCTTGCTTTCTGGCAGGAGCAGGGAGAAGAGGCAGCTGTTGCCTCAATGAAGGAGAAACATCCAGAGGTTTCTGAAAAAGAAATCGAAGAAATCAGATCAGAAATCAAAAAGCTAATTGAAGAAGGTTCATTATTTACAGAAGATAACTACGAGCCACATATAGTTGATTTTACAGCTCGCCCTACAGTGGTAAAGGCTCTTTGTTTACATATAACACACGATTGTAATTTGGCATGTAAATATTGCTTCGCAGAAGAAGGTGAGTATCACACAGGTAAGCGTGAGCTTATGAGCTACGAAGTTGGTAAGCAAGCACTTGATTTCCTTGTAGCTAACTCAGGAAGCAGAAGAAATCTCGAGGTAGATTTCTTTGGTGGCGAGCCACTTATGAACTGGCAGGTGGTAAAGGATTTGGTTGCTTACGGTCGTTCCCTTGAAAAGGAACACAACAAAAACTTCCGATTCACACTTACTACAAACGGAGTTCTTTTGAATGACGAGATACAGGAATTTGCAAATAAAGAAATGGGCAATGTAGTATTAAGCTGCGATGGACGACCAGAGATTCATAACATGATGCGTCCATTTAGAAAAGGCGCTCCAAGCTATGAAATCGTTATGCCAAAGTTTAAAAAGCTTGCAGATTCAAGAAATCAGGATAAGTACTATATCAGAGGTACATTTACAAGAAACAACTTAGACTTCTCTAAGGATGTTTTACATTTAGCTAATGAGGGCTTTAAGCAGATATCAGTTGAGCCTGTTGTTGCACAGAAGACAGATGATTATGCTATCCGAGAGGAAGATTTACCAAAGCTCTTTGAAGAATATGATAATCTTGCAGCAGAAATGATGCGTAGACAGGGAACAGATGAAGATTTCAATTTCTTCCACTTCATGATTGATTTGGAAGGTGGTCCTTGTGTATACAAGAGATTATCTGGCTGTGGTTCAGGTACTGAATATATGGCGGTTACTCCTACTGGAGAATTATATCCATGCCATCAGTTTGTTGGAAACACAGATTTTTGCTTAGGCGACGTTTGGTCTGGGGTTAAGAAAAAGGACGTTGTCAATGAGTTCAAACACTGCAATGTTTATGCAAAAGAAGAATGTAAGAATTGTTTCGCTAGATTCTACTGCAGTGGTGGTTGTGCAGCTAATGCCTACAATTTTACAGGCAGCATCTTAGGTAACTATCATGTCGGATGCGAGTTGCAGAAGAAGCGTATTGAATGCGCTATCGCTCTTAAAGTACATGAGAGTGCTATAGCAAATTAAATAATAAGGAGAATAAACATGAAACGTTTAAAAAAGGGACAGGGGATTGCCTGGCTGATTGCGTTTGTAGTGATTCTAGGAATACTTGGTTACTACGCAGCAAATGTACTAACAGGCACAATTAAAAAGAATGATGACAGCCTTAAGCTAGGTCTTGACTTAGATGGTGGTGTCAGCATCACATACGAGGCAGTTGGAGATACACCAACAGATGAGCAGATGGAAGATACAATCCTAAAGCTCCAGCAGCGTATTGAAAATGATTTGGGTGAGGAAAGCTCAACAACAGAAGCTAATGTTTATCGTGTGGGCGATAAGCGTATCACAGTTGAAATTCCAGGTGTTTCAGATGCAAATGCTCTTTTGGAAGAGCTTGGTACACCAGGTACACTCTACTTCATATCACAGCATGATTTAGAGGGTAATACCAATTACACAATCAATGGTACTGATGCAGAGGGCAACATCGATGGTACTCTTAACTACGACATTCAGACACTTATCGACAATGGCTCAGTTATTGCTACAGGTACTAATGTAAAGAGTGCACAGGCAGGCACACAGGATAATCAGACTACAAAAGCTACAGAGTATGTAGTTCAGCTTACATTTGATGATGATGGAGCAGAGGCATTCTCAACAGCTACAACAGCAGCCGCACTTACAGGCGATACAATTGCTATTTACTACGACGGCAAGTTCGTTTCAGTTCCACGAGTTAATGAGCCTATTACAAATGGTAGCTGCGTAATCGAAGGAATGGATTCATATGAAGAAGCTCAGAAGCTTGCTTCGTATATACGAATCGGTGGCCTTGATATAGAGCTTCAGGAATTAGAGTCACAGGTGGTTGGCGCTCAGCTTGGTTCTGATGCACTTCGTACATCACTTATTGCAGCAGGCGTTGGTCTTGTACTCGTAATGTTATTTTTGATGGGTATGTATTTAGTTCCAGGTGTTGTTGCTTCACTTGCACTTGCTCTTTATACAGCAATGTTAATCAGCATCCTCAAGGGCTTCGACATTACGCTTACACTTCCTGGTATCGCAGGTATGATTCTTTCAATCGGTATGGCGGTAGATGCTAATGTTATCTGCTTCGCTCGTATCCGTGAGGAAATCAAAGCAGGACGTCCTGTTATTTCAGCAATTGAGACTGGTTTCTCAAAAGCTCTTTCAGCTATTTTAGATGGTAATATCACAACACTTATTGCAGCAGCAGTTCTTGGAGTTTTAGGTTCTGGTTCTGTAAAGGGATTTGCAATCACACTTGCACTTGGTGTTGTTTTATCAATGTTTACAGCACTTGTTATTACTCGTATCCTTATCAATTCATTCTATGCACTTGGCGTTCGTTCGCCTAAGGCTTATGGAAAGGCTAAGGAACCTACAAAGTTCAACTTTGTTTCAAAGAAGGCTATCTTCATTACAATTTCAGTTGTAATTATCGCGGCTGGCTTTGTTACAATGGGAGTTCGCAAGGTATCTAGTGGCCAGGGACTTAACTATTCACTTGAGTTCTTAGGTGGTACTTCAACAACAGTTGATTTCAACGAGACATATTCACTTGATGATTTGGATGCAAAAGTTGTACCAGATATAGCTTCAACTCTTGGCCTTTCAGAGGGAAGCATTCAGACAACAACAGTTGATGGAAGCAACCAGGCAATCTTCAAGACTCGTACACTTACACTTGATGAGCGTTCATCACTTAACACAATGTTTGAGAATAAGTATGCAGTAGAAGAAAAGTCTATCACTTCTCAGAGTATTGGTTCTACAATCTCAGGAGAGATGCGTAGCCAGTCATTAATAGCTGTATTAGTTGCAGTACTTTGCATGCTTGTATACATTTGGTTTAGATTTAAGGACATCAGATTTGCATCATCTGCAATCATTGCTCTTATCCACGACGTACTCGTTGTTCTTGCTCTTTATGCAATTGCACGTATCTCGGTTGGATCAGCAT
>Ga0256405_10011537_pt1 | contig 11239 bp, 13 predicted proteins | sample RumenRJG_02DNA_FD_189096 | JGI IMG/M metagenome (GOLD analysis project Ga0256405, IMG submission 189096) | Bovine rumen microbial communities from Lethbridge, Alberta, Canada - RJG_02 | ecosystem: Host-associated > Mammals > Digestive system > Stomach > Rumen | place: Canada: Alberta...
TACGCCGGACAGTATCACGGCATGTCCATCGAGGAATCCATAATCACCGCTACGGCAACAGCATCGTTCGTCGTCGAGGAAGTGGGGGCATTGTCCAACATCCCCACATGGGATATGGTCATGGAACGTGCGGATCCTCTCCTGTCGAAGGTGTGAACATGCTTGTTGCGATCACAGGTACTCCCGGTGTCGGAAAGAGTACCGTCTCCAAGATACTGGCACATAAGTATCCTGTGATCGATATCCACTCCTATGCCGAAGAGCACGGTCTCTTCGAAGAGTATGATGAGGAGGCCGGTTCATACGATGTCGATGTGGAAAAGCTCAACGATTCCATAATGTCCGAGAAGCATGAAGGAATGGTATTCATCGACGGTCATCTTTCCCATTTCGTCGATTGTGACATCATCATAGTGCTGAGATGCGCACCTAAGAAGATCTATCAGAGACTGAAGGACAGGGGTTACGACGAGAAGAAGATCCTGGAGAACGTCCAGGCGGAAGTTCTCGATGTGATCCTCAGCGAATCCATGGAATCTGATGCGAAAGTATTCGAGATAGACTGTTCCGACCTGTCACCGAACCAGGTTGCGGATAGGATCGAGCGTATAGTTATTTTAGATGAAACTGATGACGCTTCACCCGGAAGCGTGGATTGGAGCGGGGAGATGGAAGAATGGTTCTAGACGGTTACAGAGCTCAGGCAGATTTCGCTATCACACCCGTTGCCAAGCTTTTGAAGAATGTCAGCCCCAACACCATCTCGTGGATCGGACTGCTGATCGCGCTCGCCAGCGGTATCGTTCTCGCATTCAGCTACGAGCACCACATCCTGCTGATTGTAGGTGCATTGCTGGTAATCCTGTCAGGCTACTTCGATGCCCTTGACGGTAAGGTCGCAAAATTGTACAACAAGTGCTCCAAGAGAGGGGATTATCTCGATCATGTCTTCGACAGATATGCCGATGTCTTCATGATCGGCGGTATCGCCGTGAGCGGATGGTGCAATCCCTATCTGGGTCTTGTAGCAATCATCGGTACTCTGCTTACCTCTTACATGGGAACACAGGCACAGGCAGTCGGTGCGCCCCGTCTCTATGCTGGTCTCCTGGGCCGTGCTGACAGGGTCGTGCTGAGCACACTGTTCCCCATAATCCAGTACATCTTCGTCTGTGTAGCCAATGGTGACTTCGCGACATTCGACATCACGATAATGGACACTGTGTTCAACATCTCCTGGCTGGAGATAATGCTCCTGTGGTTCGCTATCGTCGGAAACCTCACTGCAATCCAGAGAGCGATCGTCACATGGAAGAACATGGGCAAGATGGAAGAGTGATCACTTCTTCTCTTCCTGCGGTCTTCCCGTTCCGGATTTGATCCTGTAGTACGTCAGAGGGTGATTGACCTTCTCATTGCCGCAGAGGTTGTCCGGTTCGAAACAGATACCGTTGGTCTTCATGGTGGAGCATTCTGGCGGGGTGTATCCGTCTGTTCCATTCAGTTCACCGGTGATATGCTTGATCTGGTAGCTGGATTTCGATTCATCGAAATCCGGTGACTGCGAAAATAAAGTGAGGATCTGTTCGGAATTCATCCCTATTGCGTGAAGGAATGACACCATCGCGAACCTTCCGCTGTGAGGCAGGTTCACACCGTTCTGTGCATTGGCAAGGAGTGTCCTTATGCACGGCGGTAAATGGTCTTTGTTTAGTTCGCCGCTGAATCCGGGGCTGAATCTGTTCTTGGTCTCGGCAAGCATCATGGAGATGTGGTCGATATCCTTCTGCATCAGTTTCCTGTATTCATCAGGCACCTGCAGCGGTAATTCTGATTCGATCCTGTCCTGTAACGCATTCTGCAGAGCACGGTCGAACTTCTCGTGGGTAAGGATGACATAACCGTTCTTCATCTCGGTGTTGACCAGCTTCCATTCGGGACTCTTGATCCTGGTGGAGAATTTCAGGTAGTCAGCGAAGTGCATCTTCAGACCGTCGTCGTCCAGGACGGAATTGACACCCAGTGCCTGGGCGACGATGTTGACTGTCTCCTGGCCTTCCTGACCTAGCAATCTGTTCATCCTGACTGCTTCCGATAATGCGTATCTTTTTGTGAGGAAACGGTCGTTGATACAGGACACGATCATTCTAGCGTAAGGGTATGACATAACTTCTATCAGTCTGTCGTAATCGGTCATCAACGGAACGTACGAGACCTCCGAATCCCTTATCGTATTCTCCAGTCTCTCGACACCTCTCTTCCTTGATTCCTCGAATGAGAAGGATGTGAGGAGCTGCTCGATATCCACCTTGTTCTCTGATGCCATCTCGGATGCATCATCGAGGAACGGGAATCTTGCGGCCATCAGGGTGTCCATGTTCATCGTTAGCGGTGTTTCTGTACAAATAGGTTCACACAATCATTTTTTCGATAAAGATGATGTGCCAGCATGTCAGTCGAATGACAGCAGTCCTTTCAATCCGTCGATGACTGAAGGGTCATCTATTACCTTTGAAAGATCGTCCATGGATGAGTACGGCCTGTATCTCACGATGTTCGCCGCTCTCTTCTTTCCGATCCCGGGGAGGGATGAAATGGCTGCCATCGTCTCATGATTTATCCTGAAGGGATACTCGATACCGGTGATGGATCTGAAACCCCAGTCCGTGATGATGATGTCGTATCTCTTCCCGCATTCCAGCCTGTACGGTACCCCGATCAGAAGCGGATAGGAACCGATCTGTCTTCCGAATGTGACATTCCCGTCGTTGATCTCCATGAAGACATCCTTCAGCACCGTTCCCTTCGGTGCGACCCTTTCCAGCATTATATGGTCGACGGACTCGCGGATCTCCTGTTTGTATTTCTTGAACATGTTAGGATTGACCTTCACATCGAACTCCTTCCTTATCGGGAGCACTTGTCTGATGTTGATCCTTCTGACCATGAGGTTCTCATCAACCAGTTTCCTGAGGAATTCCTTGTTCTTGTCGTAGGTTATCGGTGTCTCCCCGTCAAGACCGGCGATGAAGTTCAGTCCGGGGAGCAGACAGGGCATGCCGTTGTCCCCTCTGGACCCGCCGATGCGGTTGATCATCCTTATCGCATCCAGTACCTGTACGGGAGTGCTGTTCAGATTGTTCTTCTGTATGACCTCGATATCTGCACTTTCCATTCCCAGAGCGAGTACATTTCCGGGGGTGCAATACTTGACAAGTGTTTTCAGTATCCTTTCGGATTCTTCAGGATAATCCGATATTACTGCAGGATTGGCATTGTCAACATGGATGACATCGAATCCTATGTCATGAAGTCCTTTGAACAGTTCTTCCACAGCATCGGGATTCGGTCTCGGTGTACCGGATTCATCCTCCGAACCGTATGATATGATGCACGTCTGTCCGCCGACACGAATGTTACGAACACCGAGTTCCTTCAGGTGTTTAGCTTCAGCGATGATATCCTTCGGAGAACGCATCAGAGGCCTCCCTTTTAGCGGCTCTATGCAGTAAGAACAGCCGCCGCTGGCATATCTGTGACATCCGCGGTATGATTCGATCTCTGCGATCAGCGGATCGGGATAATCCTGATGCTGTTTCACGATGGAGGCGCCGAGCATCATCCATCTGTTCCATTCGTCGAGTGTACGGTATCTCTCACCGACTTCCTTACCGGTCATCCCGTCATAAAGCGAAGCCGCGAGATCCTTCTCTATGGCGAAATCGAATCTCTTCGCGATATCTGCGGACGCCGCCGAACCGCCGATGAGCTTCCATCCCTTGAGTTCGGGAAGGATCCTTTCTATCTCCTTCAGGGACATCGGCATCGATCTGATGTACTTCCCCGGTACCGTGTTCCCTGAAATCAGTACGCTGACCTTCGCATCAGGTATCCTGTGTCCTTTGCGGATCATGTCTATCGTGATGTATTCGACATCTCCGCCCGCATCGATGGCCGCTCCCGCTACCGCTCTCACTATCGGTGAGATATAGGGTGGCACTCCGAGTGCCGCCGGGTCATCTATGTACCCGTCGATCAGGACGACCTTGATGCTCATCGGATCACGCATCGGAATCTTCGAATGTACCTTTATCGATATCCATCTCGCCCACCGTAGCAGGCAGTACGACCTTGAACGGGATGCCTCTGGTCAGTACTATCTGTTTGTAGAGCATATTTATCATCAGAGAAGCGGGGATACCTAGTTTGTCCATGATATCCTCAGCCTGTTTCTTCAATTCGGGGTCCACCCTTGCCAATACTGTTGCCGTTTTTCCTGCCATGGATGGTCCAAAGGAATAATGGGATAAATAGTTATCTTTTTGATATCGTTCAGATTACTTTTTGTTATCTATTGTATATACAATAATAACACCAATTTATGATACCAATAATCCAGATAATCAAATCTGACTAAGGGAGACTGGCATAATATTCTTATAAGAATATTTTAACCCTATTTTTATGACTACCCTTAAATATACATTAACCCATTTTCAGCCTTAGCGTCGGTTTACCCGATATTAGGAGTGAATAGAATGGTTGACGATAGGAACATCTCTGTCGAGGAGCGTCTCGCAAAGGCGAAGAAGCCCGGACAGGATGCAATGAAGATGCACCCGTACTACGGAGGAAAGGTGGAGGTCGTACCGAAGGCATGCGTAAGGTCATTCGATGATTTCGCGATCTGGTACTCACCCGGTGTGGCAGAGCCCTGTAAGGACATCCACGCCAACCCCGACAAGGTGTACGAGCACACATGGAAATGGAACACCGTAGCGGTCGTTTCGGACGGAACACGTGTCCTCGGTCTCGGAGACATCGGACCTGAGGCAGCGATGCCCGTCATGGAAGGAAAAGCAATGCTTTTCAAATACCTCGGAGGAGTGGACTGTGTCCCGATCTGCCTTGACACCAAGGACCCCGAGAAGATCATCGAGACTGTAAGACTTATCGCACCCTCATTCGGAGGAATCAACCTCGAGGATATCTCGAACCCCAAGTGTTTCGACATCCTCGACGAGCTCAGAAGGGACTGCAAGATCCCGGTATGGCACGATGACCAGCAGGGTACCGCTACCGTCGAGGTCGCAGGTGCCATCAACGCAATGAAACTGGTCGGAAAGAAACTGGAAGATGCGAACATCACCGTCATCGGTGCAGGTGCAGCATCCATCGCCATCTCAAGGCTCCTCCTGGCAACAGGATTCAAGCCCCAGAACATGTGCGTCTGCGATTCGAAAGGTATCCTCAACATGGAGAGGACGGATGTTTCTGAAACTGTATTCAAACAGAAGTGGGACATCTGTAAGAAGACCAACGGTGCAGGAAAGAAGGGCGGAATGAAGGAAGCGTTCAAGGATGCCGATATCGTCATCGCAGCTTCCAAGGCAGGACCCGGAACCATCCCGCCCGAGTACGTCGATCTCATGGCAGACGACCCTGTCATCTTCGCGACAGCAAACCCCATCCCCGAGATCTGGCCCTGGGAGGCTAAGGAGCACGGATGTAAGGTGTTCGCCACCGGACGTTCAGACTTCCCGAACCAGGTCAACAACTCCATGGGATTCCCTGCGATCTTCCGTGGTGTGCTCGATGTGAGAGCAAAGACGATCACGGACGAGATGTGCATCGCAGCCGCAAGGGAACTCGCAAGGTACGCAGAGGAGGAGCACGAGGGCGGAATCAACTACGAGTACATCGTGCCTACAATGTCCGAGACGGACGCATTCATCAGCGAGGCAGTCGTCGTAGGATCCAAGGCTATCGAGCAGGGAGTCGCAAGGCTCAAGCTCAGCAGGCAGGAGCTCCACGACAGGGCAGAGTTCATGATCAAGAGATCGAGATCCCTGACCGCCAAGATGATGGAAGACGGATACATCAAGGAATACGTCGAGTAAACAAGATAAGAGGGGGTTTTCCCCTCATTTTCAATTATTTTTCACCTTTATCAATAATTTCTCAAGTGCTGGTACGTCATTGATTATTGTATCCCACAATTCTTCGATATCGATTTTTTCGTATCTGTGGACGATGACATCCCTCATTCCAGCTATTTTTTTCCATTCTATTGTTTTGTCTTTGTCTTTTGTTTCATCAGATAGGTGTTTGGAAAGTTCTCCAATCTGGATTAATGAAAATGAACAGGATCTTTGTATCATTTCATTATCAAGAAAACCTTCTATCTCATTCTCAACGATATCACAATCTGATTGAATGGCTTTACAGTATTCAAGCATCAAATTGATGATTTCTGAATCATTCTTCGTATATTGCAATTCCATCCCTTTCCAGTCCTTCAAGTAAGAATTTTGATTTCGTCTTTCTACTGATTAAATCGACTTTATTGTTCAATGCCTCAGATAGTTCCACCATCAAACCTGATACTTCCAATAACGAAGGCTCTTTCATATCGTAACAGAAATCGTAATCGCTATCGGACCTGTTATCCCCGCGTGCTCTTGATCCCATCAGATACAATGATCTCAGATTGTATTTTTTTGCAATCGGTGATACAATTCTTTTGATATCATCAATAGATAACTCAACCGGTTTTTCTTTAATGGTATTGTCATCGATGGAGAATTCTCCTTTGAATGCAGGCATTTTCAGTTCGAACGGAAGACCCTTCACCAGCAGGGACTGGTGGATGAACATGCTGACTGCATCCGATAGGTTCAGACCGAAGGATGCGTACAGTTGTTCGGCTTTTTCTTTTACATCAGGGTCTATGCGAACGGCCAATACTGAAGTCTTTGACATTATTATAATATTGTTCGCACTATTATATAACATTGATTATACATTTTCTAAATGATGAAAAGGAGATGCATTGAAGCGGACAGACGGGCCTGAGTTCAATTATACAAAAGAATTACAGAGCAGCGATACAGAACGTTGTGATTTTCGGTCTATAGCGATTTCAAACGTCTGAAAAGTGTAGCTCTCCCTATTTTCAGTTTGTCGGCAGCTTGTTGTGAGGTCATGAGACCGAGATCCATCTGTCTTTTCACCCACATGAGTTCATCGGTATCCACATCTTTTCTTTTCCTTCCGAGTGGCGGCAGTTCGCCTGATATACGCTGTTCCGCGACCCTCAGATCGTTCTTGGACAGGATATCTGTAAGGAGGAAATACGCCATCGTTCTGTTGCTGTCATCGATTGTGATGTGTGGAAGCATGACATCATTTCCGGCACAGATGTTCTTCAGCACTCTCATCGTCATGACCCTGAACATCAGTTCCGAATCGCGCATGTCGATGCATCTGCTTTCCTCGAATCTTATCACGTATAAACGGTCGCCGAAATATTGGAGGTCCGTTCTTATCAGCCATTCCAGTCTGTTGAGGTGATCCATTCCGGCAGACTGGAGGAGTTCCCAAAGATCGGCCCTGTTCTCGTCCGGTGTCCTTTCGGATATGAACACGGGAATCCTGTCTTCTCTCACATATTCCTCTTTGCGGAGATCCAGGTCAAGTCCGGGAATCCCTTGGTACAATGCTGGAGGGAGCATGTCAATGACACTGTAATTAGGTTTGAACGTGTAGCGATAATGACCGTCGTCTCTTACAATCTGGTCTATTCTGCAGATCCTGTATTCTAATCCGAGATCATCCTTGAGGCAGATGATACCTGAGGTTATGTTCTCTTTCATGAAAGGTCCTCCAGTCTGATGAAAGAATCGTACAGTATCTTTTCGAATCTGTTCTTGATCATGTGCTTATAGAATCTCCTGTGTGTATCCGATATGAACGGTGTTACGTCGATGATGTCCGAAATGCGATCCAGATCAATCCTGGGCACGATCCTCTTCAGTGCAGCACTGCATTCCGGGAATTCCAGACTGCCGATCACATCATGATAGGAGCTCTTTTTGTTTCCGAGTTTTATCTGTGATGTGGGGAATCTGTACACGCGCTCATCCGTCAGTTCCTCGGATGAGATGACTGCGGACATCTCAGTATCATCATACATCTGAGGGAACAAACATGAACCGTTATCGAATACAGGCGCTAGCCTGTATCTATTGGCTCTTTTGAGGAATCCCCAGTTGCCGCCGTGTCTGTCGAAGTTCCCCAGCAAGGCATCGATGATGTAAATGTCCCAGAATCTGTCTATCGTCTCTTCGACACCGGTCAGCTTTCTGTTCATCCTCAGAAGGTACATTATGTCCTCATAAGTGTATGAATGATGTTCCTTTTCCGTATCAAGAGAGCTATCTCCGACATCGTTGAACGGAACGAATTCATCTCCATCGAGGAATACTTTACAGAGGACCACTTCTTCTCCTTTGTATGTTCCAAGAATCGTCTTTTGCGATTCTATGCCTAACTGTTCGAATACCCTTGAACCGATGTGTTCCGAGACATGGTTGTATTTCGGACCGAATTCTGTCCTCATTTGAAACTTCATGATGTATCTTTTTCTGTCAATCACGACGGAAGTTTTTCTTTCCGAACCGCCGTAGTACTGAGATAATACTTTGGCGGAGGACACATCGATAGGTTCCATGATAGTGTATAGTATCACTAATATTTAATTTGATACAGTATCAAAATTAATTATGATTGATACTATATAATTGCAATAAAAACAATTTAAAGTCGGTATTTGTGAATTAATCACAAAAACAGCAATTAAAATGTTGAAAATGACAATTTAAAATGAAGATTGATGGTGCCCAAAGGCACCATTGATGGTTTCAGAGAACGGTGGAGTCGGTGTTAGCGACTTCGCTGATGCCTTCGATGGAACGGAGGCCGTTCTCGAGCTTCTCGCCGACGCCATCGTCTGAATCGTCGATGACGAAGAATGCGACGACTTTCTCAAGTCCGAATGCGACCGGCTTGATCGAGGTCTCTTTGAGCTCTACGCCTGCGGGGATGACTCCGGGAATGGCTGCGATGACCTTCTGGAGATCAACGTCAGTGCTCTCGGGCATGATGTCGTAGGTTGATGCGATCTGTCCCATGGGAGCACCTTCAAGGACCTACGAATCCGCATTTGGAACATTCGTACTTTACACCCTGGTCACGGCACTTGGCGCACCTTCCGATCTCTTCGTTGCCGCAGTTGGGGCATTTGAAGAAGGTGTTCCCGTTACCCTGAAGCCTGATACCGCAAGAGGAACAAACTTTGTCTGCCATATTCTCGCGATTAAGTTCCTATTATATAAACGATATCCGACCGATACGCGATGCGGGCCTACTGTTCACTATTTAAGCAATGACCACATAATGCAGACCATGGCCCAGGCAGCCGTCAAGAGAGAGAACCATGCGCTGAGGACGATCACAGCGGTCATGATGATGTTCATCGTCTTCGCACACTATTATTCGCAATACACCGTGGACGGTCTCCAGATACTCGGATGGCATCTCATGTCCCTGGGCAGGTTCGTCATCCCCATATTCGTCCTCATATCGGGATACTTCTGTTTCTCCAAGGACGGTCATGCGGAGGCGAGTCTCAAGAGCAAGGCATTCCACATCCTGATACTGATCGTGATCTACAAGGTCGCATACCTCGTGTTCTCACTGATACTGTGGATCACAGGTGTCCTCTCACCCGATCATTTCGTCATGGATGACAACACATGGAACCACATCACCGGCATAACCGGATTGGATTACATTTTGACCGAGTTCCTGACCGTCAGTCCGAACTACTACTTCGATGTGTACGGAGGAACCTATCACATCATGACCACCCAGCCCATATGGTTCGTCTACGCACTGTTCCTGGTCTACGGTCTTTGGTATGTCCTCTATGCGAAGAAGATCGATTTCAAATGGTCATTGGTCCTTGCCGTGCCTGTTTTCCTCATCGCCGTCGTTATGGTGGACATCCTTCCGCTGTTCGGCATTGAAGAAATTTTCGGAATCGAGATCGACGGAGGATTCGGAGGTATACTTTATCCCTTCACCATCCTGCCGTTCTTCGTGATGGGATACTATCTGCACAAGTACAAGGAGGAGATCGATGCAAGATTGTCCAACACGATGATCTGGGTATTGATCATCCTGGGACTTCTCATCACGGCGCTGGAGTTCACGTTCAGGCCCGGACACTACAACTCATCGATCTATCTCGGATCCATACTGTTCGCTGTGGCGGCATTCCTGGGTTCGTTCAGGGTGCCTGAGAACTGTGCGAGATGCCGTCCGCTCGAGTTCATCGGAAAATATCTGACGATGTGGATGTACGTGTTCTTCGGAATGGCCAACTTCATCATCAGGTACATATTCCAATCATTCTCGGACAATCTGTTCGTGTGCGAGGTCCTGGGACCGATCATCGCACTTGCATTGGATATCCTGATGGCATATGCGTTCCATCTGTTCATGACGAACCTCGGTAAGAGGAAGAAGGCTGCGTCGGCGAGGCCGGCAGAAGCATGATAGCATGAAGGTCACTCCCGACTGTGTCCCGTGCCTTATGAAGAGGGTGCTGTTCCAGGCCCGTTTGCTCGATAACGGCTGCGAATCGGACGCTGTCGCTGCTGCATTGGCGACATATGCCAGAGAATACGATGAAAGCAAGAATTCCGCGGCGATAGCCACGGAGGTCCACAGGTCCGCCTACAAGGTCATGGGTGCAGACCCATATTATCAGATGAAACTGGATGCGGACAGGGTCGCAGGGGAGTTCCTTGAGCAGGTCACAGCCTATGTGGATGATTCTGAAGATCCCTTTTCAGCGGCGATACGTGTCGCGGTGATCGGGAACATAATGGATTTCGGCGTGGGATTGGCGATAGAGAGGCCGGAACAGTTCCGCGACAGGTTCCAGTCCCTTCTGGATCAGGGCATCGGTTCCGATGATACCGAGAAGCTGAGGGCCAAGCTGAAGGATTCTGAGAGTGTGCTGTACTTCTTCGACAACTGCGGGGAATCGCAATTTGACAAGCTCCTGATCAGGGAGATACAGAGGATGGGTGTCCGTGTGGTCGGTGTCGTCAGGGGACAGGCGATACTGAACGATGTGACCGCCGAGGATGCCCACAGGATCGGTCTGGATAAGTTACTGGACAGGACCGTCTCCACAGGTGTGTTCGCCATCGGTGCAGACCTTTCGAAGGCCGGCGGAGATCTGAAGGAAGAGCTGGAGAAGGCGGATATGATAATAGCCAAAGGGATGGCCAATTACGAGTCGTTATCGGACCAGGATGCCGGCATCCCGAAGGTGTTCATCCTCCGTACTAAATGCGAACCTGTGGCCAGATCTCTGGGTGTTCCT
>Ga0256405_10011538_pt1 | contig 11238 bp, 6 predicted proteins | sample RumenRJG_02DNA_FD_189096 | JGI IMG/M metagenome (GOLD analysis project Ga0256405, IMG submission 189096) | Bovine rumen microbial communities from Lethbridge, Alberta, Canada - RJG_02 | ecosystem: Host-associated > Mammals > Digestive system > Stomach > Rumen | place: Canada: Alberta | collected...
TTCCAATTTGACACAAGACGTCAGTCTTATATAATTAAAAAGTCATGATGATCTGACATTATATTAGCGCCTGGACTTATAAATAATAAGTTGACGAGGACTGGACTTATCGAAAGATTCGGCGGATTGTCCAGAGGCCTGATACGGCCTTCAACGATGGGAAAAAACAGTTCGTGAGGACTGAACAGATCCATTCGGTATCCTTCATGACAATATAAGGAGGTTTTATTATGTGCGGAATTACCGGATATATCGGTAAAGACCCTGCGCTTTCTTTTGTCATGCAGGGGTTACAGAAACTTGAGTACCGCGGCTATGATTCGGCCGGCGTTACGCTCGTGGATGAAAAAGGTCTCTCTACCTTTAAAACAAAAGGTCGACTGAGTGAACTGGAAAAATTGCTGGAAGACAAAACCTGTCCTCAGGTATGTGGAATAGGACATACCCGTTGGGCAACTCATGGTGTACCTTCACAGCTTAATTCTCATCCTCACAGCAATCAGAAAAATACAATTTCATTAGTTCACAACGGGATAATTGAAAATTATGCTTCTTTAAAAGAAACGCTTTTAAAGAAAGGCTACAGTTTTCAATCTGAGACAGATACAGAAATTGTGGTAAATCTGCTGGATGATTATTACTACAACGATACAAATGATCTTTTTGAAGCCCTGAAAAAAACATTGAAAGGACTGGAAGGAAGTTTTGCCCTGTGTATTGTTTCAACTGTTGAACCTGATACGATCTATGTCGCAAAAAAAGAAAGTCCGATGGTTTTAGGAAAAACAGCTGAAGCATCTTTCTGTGCCTCTGATGCACCGGCGTTATTGGCTTACACCAAGAGGATTCTTCCTTTGGAAGACGGGCAGATCGCAATCTTAAAAAAAGGAAAAATTGAAGCTTACGATTTTGAAGGCAATACAGTAGAACAGAAATGGATTGAAGTTCCATATGATATCGAAGCTGCTCAGAAAGGCGGTTATGATTCGTTCATGCTGAAGGAGATCCACGAACAGCCGACAGCTATCAGGGAAACACTCAGAGGAATACTGGTAAACAGAAAGATTGTCTTCAAGGAGCTTGATGAACTGGATTATGAATGGAAGAAGGTAAACAGAATCTATTTTGTTGCCTGCGGAACAGCATATCATGCGGGAATTTTTGCGGCTTTGACCTTACAAAGAAATATTGTTATCCCGACGATTCATGTTCCGGCAAGTGAATTCCGATATGGTGATCCGTATCTGGACGAAAACAGCCTGTGTATCTTTGTATCCCAATCTGGTGAAACAGCTGATACGATGGCGGCCATGAAACTTGCGAAACAGAAAAACGCCAAAACAATCGCAGTAGTAAACGCCTTAGGTTCATCAATGACCAGAATCGCTGATGCGACAATCTATACCTGTGCCGGTCCGGAGATTTCGGTAGCTTCCACCAAAGCCTATACGACCCAGCTTACGCTTCTGACCTGTCTGAATGTCTATCTCAGTGAAAAGATTGCCGACCATTTACCTGAGCCTTCACTCATTAGTGATCTTAAGAAACTTCCCCAGCTGGTATCTGAAATGCTGAAGGAAGATAAAATAATTGAAAGTCTTTCTCATTTGCTGGATGAAAAGAGCGACGCCTATTTCATTGGCAGATTGCTTGATTATCCTACAGCTCTGGAAGGAGCCTTAAAGTTAAAAGAAATATCTTACGTTCATGCGGATGCCTACTATGCAGGAGAACTCAAACACGGACCGATCGCTCTGATTGAAAAGAAGACGGTTGTTATTGCGGTTGCCAGTCAGAGTGAAGTTGCACAGAAGACGATTTCCAATATCGAAGAGACGATTGCGCGTGGAGCAGAAGTAATTCTGATAACCAAGAAGGAAACAGAAGCCGATAAATTCAGACACGTGATCCGTCTGCCGGATATGAATGATGTTTTGTATCCGATAGTATCAATTGTTCTTTTACAGCTTCTGGCATACTATACAGCAGTCAATAAGAAATGTGATATTGACAAACCTCGTAATCTGGCAAAGTCAGTAACAGTTGAATAAGTAAGCAGGCGTATTTTGTTGCTGCTTTGTTCTATAAGATAAAAAAAGAATTACCCCAACAATCCTGATGAGATCGATACAAACGGAATTCTATATGATTACTGTCGTGCATTATTTATTACGTTGGCATTCTGTGGATTCTTTTCTACAGAATGATCAAAAGAGAAATACAAAATCGATCTCTGTAATTATGGCTTTTAATAACCTGGTGCCGTTATTCTAAAGGCAACACGTTTTCTCATGTCGTATCTGATCTTAAACTTTACAAATGATATATTTAAGATAAGCAGCATAATGAACTTTGGCGATCTTAATGAAAAGATGCTGGAAATGTATTAAAGCCTTTTCCAATGCCATAAAAGATGAAATTGAAAATGATCGTCCTGATATCATCCATGGCCAGCATGTATGGATCCTGCCTTCACTTGCCACAGGTTATAATATTCCGCTGATTCTTACAGCACACGGAACCGATCTGATGGATTTTGATAAATGGCCTCAATTAAGAAAATATGCAATTAAGGCAATGGATGAATGTTTTGCGGTCATCTCGATCTCTAAAGACAACTGCGCGCTTATTGAAGAAAGATTCCCTGATGACAAAGATAAGATCGTCATGATGAGAAACGGATATGATCCATCGATATTCTATCCGGAAGAAGCAGACAAGGATGAGGTTCTTAGGTCATACAACATAGATAAGAGCGATTATGAAGGAAAGAAGATTGTGTCATTTGCCGGAAAGCTTATAGGATTCAAGGGTGTTGATATCCTGCTTGAGGCGATAAAGATCTATGAGGATAAAAAACCCGAATCTGTCACTATCATTGCCGGTGATGGTGAGGAAAGAGATAACCTGCATAACCAGGCCGAAAGATTGAATTTAAAAACTGTCAGATTCTTAGGCAATGTCAATCAGCAGCAGTTAAGAAAGATCTATAACATAGCAGATGTGAATCTTGTGCCTTCAAGAAGAGAACCGTTTGGTCTGGTAGCTATTGAGGCCATGGCTTGTGGAACTCCGGTCATCGCCAGCAATCAGGGAGGTCTTCCTGATTTTGTCAACGGCAGCGTAGGCGGACTTGTAAAACCTGAAGATCCTGAAAATCTCGCCGACAAGATTATTGAAGTCTTAAAAAAGACCGGAGATGACAGCTGGCGAAAACAGATAGCTGATTATACCAGGAAGCATTATGCCCAGGATATGATCATTAAGGAACTCGATGATCTATATAACGAAGCATTAAAATGAAAACATTTTCTGAAAATATATTGACATAGTTTCAGAAACTAATATAATAATTTACATAAGCAGAGATAGGGAAAAGTAAACATAATACCAATTTATAGTGAGCAGATGATAGTGGAAAATCTGTATGAAGTGATGTTGAAAGAACACCCGGGAGCTTCGGAACGAAATCACAGTAGTAACCGACGGAACCAAACCGTTACAGTTGGAGATCGATGATGGTCGATTATAAAGTGATCAGTTTTACTGATAAATTGGGTGGTACCGCGGAGTAACACAGTCCTTCGTCCCTGATAGGGATTAAGGACTGTTTTTTGTTTAAGGGGGGTTGGATATGTGCGGTATTCTTGTTTCTACTGATGTACAGATCGAAATGTCCGATTTTGAATCGGGACTTGATGTTTTAAGAAAAAGAGGACCTGATGACAGAAGAATAATGAAGATTCCTGAAGGAATAATTGGTTTTCAAAGATTGGCAATAATGGGCGTTGATGAAAGTGGGATGCAGCCGTTTGTGTTAAATGACAGGATCGTTGTATGTAATGGTGAACTGTATGGATTCAGGCCAATAAAAAAGGAATTAGAGAAAGAATATACATTTAAATCAGAAAGCGATTGTGAAATCATACTTCCGTTATATGAGAAATATGGCTTAAAGATGTTTTCTATGCTGGATGCCGAATTTGCAATGATCATATATGATGGCGTTAAAAAAGAATGGATCGCGGCCCGTGATCCGATTGGCATAAGACCATTATTTTATGGCTATACCAAAGACAACAGAATCGCTTTTGGTTCGTTAGCTGCCAGCCTCATGCCTTTCTGTAAAGAGATACATCCGTTCCCGATAGGCTCCTGCTATTATCAGGGAAAATTCATCAGATATGAGCAGATCGAAAAAACAGAATCTTTTGTGGAAGATCCTCTCGATACAGCCTGCTACAAGATGAGAGATTATCTTGTTGAGGGAGTCAAGAAAAGAATGGATTCTGATTCAAAGATCGGTTATCTGCTCAGTGGAGGTCTTGATTCATCCCTGGTCTGTGCCATCGCTCAGAAAATGAGTGAGCAGCCTATTCATACATATTCGATCGGTATGGAAACAGATGCGATCGATCTGAAATATGCCAGAAAAGTAGCGGACTATATCTCAAGCAATCATACCGAGGTAATTATTACCAAGAAAGATGTTATTGATGCTTTGGAAGAAGTGATTGTGGCGCTTGAAAGCTGGGATATTACAACGATCAGAGCATCGATCGGAATGTATCTGCTCTGTAAAAAAATCAAAGAGACAGGTGATGTGAAGGTAATCCTCACAGGGGAAATATCTGATGAACTGTTTGGATATAAATATACTGATTTTGCCCCAAATGCAGCGGAGTTTCAGAAAGAAGCAGAAAAAAGAATCAGAGAACTGTATATGTATGATGTCTTAAGAGCAGATCGCTGCATCTCGGCAAATTCCCTGGAAGGCAGAGTTCCGTTTGGTGATCTGGACTTTGTGAGATATGTAATGTCTGTTGATCCTGAACTCAAGTTCAACAAATATCAGATGGGAAAATATCTTTTAAGACATGCGTTTGAAGAAGATCAGATTCTTCCTGAAGAAATACTCTGGCGTGATAAAGCTGCTTTCTCCGATGCGGTAGGTCATTCGCTGGTGGATATTCTGAAGGAATATGCAGAAGAAAAATATACAGATGAAGAATTTGATGAAAAGAAGAAAAAATATACATATAGACAGCCATACACAAAAGAGAGCCTGTTATATCGCGAAATATTTGAAAAATATTATCCAGGGATGGCTGATATGATCGTTGATTACTGGCTGCCAAACCAGGAATGGGAAGGATGTAAAGTCAATGATCCAAGCGCAAGATATTTAAGCAACTATGGAAAGAGTGGTGAATAAGATGAAGATCAGATTTGAGGAAATAAAAGAAAGAAAAGAAATTGTACTGGATGAGGAAAGTCTTGGATTCGGAAAGATCTTTGCGGATTACATGCTGGAGATGGATTATGATCCTGAGAGGCAATGGCATGATCCAAGAATTGTACCTTATCATCCATTACAGCTGAATCCAGAATGTATGGTGTTCCATTATGCCCAGGAAATCTTTGAAGGATTAAAGGCTTATCGCTGTGATGATGGAAGTGTCAATCTGTTTCGTGTCGATCTGAATGCCGAAAGATTTTACAATTCGGCAGTCAGAATGGCGATTCCACCGATTGATAAAGAGATATTTATTGAATGTATCAAGGCCTATGCAGATAAAGTCAGAGACTGGATACCGGAAAAATTTGGAAATTCCCTATATCTTCGTCCGTTCATAATTGCGACTGATAACGGTCTGGGAGTACATGCGTCAAAAACATACAGGTTCATTGTTATCGCATCTCCATCTGCTTCATATTTTGCCTCAGGGCTTGAACCGGTAGATATCTATGTAGAAGAAAAAGATATCCGCTCTGCTCCGGGATTAACCGGGTTTGCGAAATGTGGCGGAAACTATGCAATATCTATCAAAGCGTCAGAAGAAGCCAAAGAGAACGGATATTCACAGGTGCTGTGGCTTGATGGAATCGAACATAAATATGTAGAAGAAGTAGGCTCAATGAATATCTTCTTTATGATTGATAAGGAATTATATACAGCTGATTGCACAGGAACAGTATTGCCGGGAATAACCAGACAAAGCATCCTTGATATCTGTAAAGAAAAAAATATCAGAGTGCACATTGGGAAACTGGAGATTAAAGATGTAATGGAAGCCGGCAAGAAAGGAACGCTAAATGAAGTATTTGGCTGTGGAACAGCAGCGGTAATATCGCCGGTTGGGAAGCTTACATATAAAGACGAAAGCGTAATTATCAACGAACACAGAACAGGGACATTCAGTAAAGAGTTATTTGAGACCCTGACTTCCATACAGTGGGGAAAAATAGAAGACCCTTACGGGTGGATAATTAAGATCTGAAACACAAGGAAAAAAACTTAAATAATTTTTTGAAAATTTATTGACAAGGTGTCTTTAGCAGAGTTACTATAATCGAGTATTTTATTTTGTACGGCCGTACAGAAAAATAATATTTCCATGAATATAGGGACATGGATACGGTTTTAAAACCCCTGTGAACGACATCGCTAAGGATGTTGTTTTTATTTATTTTTCTGGAGGTAAATATAATGTCAAAATTCATCTTTGTAACCGGAGGAGTTGTTTCAGGATTGGGAAAAGGAATAACCGCCGCTTCTTTGGGAAGATTACTGAAAGCAAGAGGTTTGAAAGTGGCTTCTCAAAAACTGGATCCATATATCAATGTGGATCCCGGAACGATGTCTCCTTACCAGCATGGCGAAGTATATGTAACAGAAGATGGCGCTGAGACCGATCTGGATCTTGGTCACTATGAAAGATTTATTGATGAAGATCTGAATAAATATTCAAATCTGACCACCGGTAAGATTTACTGGAATGTCCTGAACAAAGAAAGACGGGGAAAATATTTAGGAAAGACCGTACAGGTAATACCGCACATTACCAACGAAATAAAAGAATTCATCTATTCAGCTGCCAGAAAAAATAATCCGGATATTCTTATCTGTGAAGTAGGTGGAACGATAGGTGATATAGAATCTCAACCGTTTATTGAAGCTATCCGTCAGATAGGGCTGGAACAGGGAAGTGACAATGTCTGTTATGTACATGTGACCCTGGTTCCATATCTTGAAAGTTCAAAGGAACACAAAACCAAGCCTACTCAACACTCGGTAAAGGAATTACAGGGCATGGGCATTAATCCCGATATCATTGTCCTGCGTTGTGCAAAACCGCTTGAAGAAGAGATCTTCGAAAAGATTGCGATGTTCTGCAACATCAGAAAGGAATGTGTAATTGAAAACAGAACTTTATCATTGCTGTATGAAGTTCCATTGATGCTGGAGAAACAGAAGCTTGGGCAAACAGTGTGTAATAAACTTAGATTGAAAGCAGAAAAAGCGCAGCTTGATGACTGGAAGAAAATGGTTAAAAAAGCCAAGCATCCAACCAAGACTGTAACCATAGGAATGGTAGGAAAATACGTAAAACTTCATGATGCTTATCTTTCAATATCTGAGGCACTTACACACGCCGGTTATCAGCTTTCCAGCAAGATCAGGATCAGGTGGATTGATGCGGAAACAGTCAGCGAGAGAAATGTTGAAAACAGATTAAAAGAATGTAATGGAATAATTGTTCCGGGAGGATTTGGTGAAAGAGGAATAGAGGGGATGATTGTTACGGCAAAATATTGCCGGGAAAACAACATTCCTTATCTGGGGATCTGTCTGGGAATGCAGATAGCCGTAATAGAGTTTGCCAGAGATGTCTGCGGCATGGAAAAAGCAAACTCCAGAGAATTTGATCCTGATTCACCATATAAAGTAATAGATTTTCTTCCGGATCAGAATGATCACATCGATAAAGGCGGAACATTAAGACTTGGTGCTTATGACTGCCGATTAAAGAAAGATACAAAGATTCAGAAACTTTATGGCGTATATGACATCAGAGAACGTCATCGTCATCGTTATGAATTCAACAATGAATACAGGAAACAGTTATCTGATGCAGGAATGATATTATCAGGCACATCGTTTGATGAATATATCGTAGAAACGATGGAATATAAAAACAGCGACTATTTTATTGGGGTACAGTTTCATCCGGAATTCAAATCAAGGCCAAACAGACCTCATCCGTTATTTGTAGGATTAGTCAGATCAGCATTAAAGAGTAAAGGAGATAAATAATATGACAGACATAATGAAAACATTCGGCAGTAAAGTATTTAACGATGAAGTAATGAAAGCAAGACTTTCAAAAGCCACTTATCAGGAATTAAACAAGACAATCAAAAGAGGGTTTTATCTGAACAAGGATATTGCGGAAGAAGTTGCCAAGGCAATGAAAGACTGGGCAATTGAAAATGGTGCTACCCATTTCACGCATTGGTTTTTACCATTAAGTGGCGCAACAGCCGAAAAACATGAAAGTTTTGTTTCGGCAGCCGGCGGAGGAAAGATAACATTGGAATTTTCTCCTTCCAATCTGGTAAGAGGTGAAGCCGATGCCTCATCATTTCCTTCCGGTGGATTAAGAGACACTTTTGAAGCAAGAGGCTATACAGCCTGGGATCCGACTTCATATGCGTTTATAAAAGATGGCGTCTTATATATCCCAACGATTTTCTGCGGATATAATGGCGAAGCTCTGGATCACAAGACACCATTATTGAGATCCATGGAAGCACTGAATACTCAAGCCATGAGAATATTGCGAGTATTCGGCAATGAAGACGTTGATCATGTTAAGGCGACAGCCGGTGCTGAACAGGAATACTTCCTGGTAGATAAGAAATATTTTGATGAAAGAGAAGATCTCAAACTGACAGGAAGAACTTTATTTGGGGCGATGCCTCCTAAAGGTCAGGAGATGAATGATCACTACTATGGTTCAATAAAGACAAGAGTTCAAGAATTCATGAAAGATCTCAATGAAGAGCTATGGACATTGGGTATACAGGCCAAGACTGAGCATAACGAAGTAGCTCCTTCCCAACATGAACTGGCGAACAACTTCTTAACGGTAAATGTTTCTGCTGATCAGAACAACCTGACCATGGAAGTAATGAAAAAGGTAGCCAAGAAACACGGTTTGGAATGTCTGCTTCATGAAAAACCATATGCCAACATCAATGGTTCCGGCAAACATAACAACTGGTCATTGAAAACCGATACAGGAGTAAACCTTCTTGATCCCGGTGATACGCCAAAAGAAAATGCTCAATTTCTTATTTTCCTTTGTGCTGTAATCAAAGCCGTTGATGAATATCAGGATCTGATCAGGATCTCAGTATCATCTGCCGGAAATGATCACAGGCTTGGCGGACACGAAGCACCTCCGGCTATTATTTCCATGTTTCTGGGAGATGAACTTACCGGTATTCTCGAAAGTATCGTAAACAATACTTCCTATGATTCCAAAAAAGATTCTATCCAGATCGGTGTTCATACTATTCCTTCTTTCCCGAAAGATAACACTGACAGAAACAGAACTTCACCTTTTGCCTTCACCGGCAACAAATTTGAGTTCAGAATGCCGGGATCTTCAGCATCTATCGCAACACCAAACACGATATTGAATGCGGTGGTTGCGGAAGAATTGAAATACTTTGCGGATAAACTGGAAAAAGAAGAAGATCTGAACGAAGCCATTCACGATCTTATTGTTCGTACATATTCTGAGCACAAGAGAATTGTTTTCAACGGCAACGGATATGATGCATCGTGGATCAAAGAAGCAGAAGAAAGAGGTTTAAGCAACTACTCATCAACGCCAATGGCCCTATCTCATTATCTGGATAAGAAGAATGTTGATGTACTGGTAAATAATCACGTGCTTTCTGAATCTGAATTACATTCCCGTTACGAGATCTATCTCGAGAAATATTACAAGACCATCAACATTGAAGCGTTGACGATGCTGGATATGCTGAAGAAGGACATCTTGCCATCAGTATCAGAATTTGAAGGAAAGCTTCTTGATCTGATCAGGTTGAGTAAAGAGCTTGATGTATATAAGAAAGAAGATTATGAAGCAGTCACTTTGAATAAAATCAGAGAACACAAATCCAGGATAATGAAGGGAATCGAGCAGATTGAAAGTCTTTTATCAGAATCAGATATGAATTCTTCATTGGATAAAGCCTTCTATTATCGTGAAAAGGTACTTCCGTTAATGGATGAAATAAGAGAAGATACAGATGCTTTAGAAAGAATCTGTGACAGAGAATGTTGGCCAATGCCTACTTATTTCCAGCTGCTGTTTGGAGAAGAATAAGGAGGTCTTCATGAGTAACTGTGCAATCGTTGGAGTTAACTGGGGCGATGAAGGAAAAGGCAGAATCGTTGACCTCGTCTCGGAAAATTATGATATTGTAATACGTTATCAGGGAGGAGGTAATGCCGGACACACCGTTATAAATGAATACGGAACCTTTGCGTTACATCTTCTCCCTTCAGGGATCTTCAGAAAAGATGTTGTAAATATTCTGGGAAACGGAGTTGCCTTAGACCCGATAAATCTGATCAAAGAAATCAGTCAGATCAGAAGCTCAGGAATAGATATTACACCAGAAAATCTTAAAGTTTCTTCCAGAGCTTCTTTACTGATGCCCTGGCATGTAGAACTTGATGAACTGGAAGAAAACAGACTTAAAGATAAAAAGTATGGTTCTACAAAACAGGGCATTGCGCCATTCTATTCCGATAAATATCAGAAAAAGACTGTTATGGCTGGCGAAATATCTGATGAATTTTCTTTTATGCAGCATGTAAAGGATCTGATGGAATGGAAAAACATGATCATCCGATCATATGGTGGCAGGGAATATAACGCAGAAAGATTGCAGGAATTTTTTGATGCGGTCGAACAGATCAGACCTTATGTTACTGACACCACCAGATATCTAGTGGAAAATAATGATAAAAACATTCTGTTTGAAGCCCAGTTGGGATCATTGAGAGATATCGATTATGGAATATATCCGTATACTACATCATCAAACACTTTGGCAGCCTATGCACCAATTGGCGCAGGTTGCCCGCAGGTGAAAGTTGATAAGGTAATAGGCGTGGCCAAAGCGTATTCAACATGCGTTGGTGAAGGACCGTTTGTCAGCGAGATGTTTGAAAGTGAAGCTGAGAAGTTAAGAAGCGCCGGAAGTGAATATGGCGCCAAGACAGGAAGACCAAGAAGAGTTGGAGCATTTGATGTTGTAGCGACAAGATATGGAACCATGATTCAGGGCACAGATGAAGTAGCTTTAACAAAACTGGATGTATTAAGTTACCTGGACCGTATACCGGTATGTACCTCATATTCATATAAC
>Ga0256405_10011539_pt1 | contig 11238 bp, 9 predicted proteins | sample RumenRJG_02DNA_FD_189096 | JGI IMG/M metagenome (GOLD analysis project Ga0256405, IMG submission 189096) | Bovine rumen microbial communities from Lethbridge, Alberta, Canada - RJG_02 | ecosystem: Host-associated > Mammals > Digestive system > Stomach > Rumen | place: Canada: Alberta | collected...
GTACACCCTGATCTTCCACCTTCGCGATGGCCAGGATGAGAAGCTGGAATGGCAGAACCGTTCACGGGCAGAGAGCTGGACGCCGGAGATGAAGGAAAAGGCGAGAGAAAAGGCGAGGAGGAAAAACGATGGCAAAAACAGTGACTAAAATCCCGCAGACCCGGAACCTGTTCACCACAGCGCCGATTGCGACGACGGCGCGGCGTAAGGTGGCCGGTTATGCCCGCGTCTCCACAGACAGCGACGAGCAGTTCACCAGCTACGAGGCCCAGGTGGATTACTACACACGGTTCATCCACTCACATGCCGATTGGGACTTCGTAAAGGTCTACACCGATGAGGGCATCAGCGCCGTGACGACCAAGCATAGGGACGGCTTCAATGAGATGATCGCGGATGCGCTGGCCGGGAAGATCGATCTGATCGTGACCAAGAGCGTGAGCCGCTTTGCCCGCAACACCGTGGACAGCCTGACGACCATCCGGAAGTTGAAGGAGCATGGCTGCGAGTGCTTCTTTGAAAAAGAGAACATCTACACCTTCGATGGCAAGGGCGAGCTGCTGATCACCATCATGAGCAGCCTGGCCCAGGAGGAATCACGCTCTATTTCTGAAAACGTCACCTGGGGCCACAGAAAGCGCATGGCGGACGGGAAGGTCACGCTGGCCTACAGCACCTTCCTGGGCTACGACAAGGGAGAGGATGGGAACCTGGTGGTTAACGAGAAGGAAGCCCGAATCGTGCGGCTCATCTACCGGAAGTTCATGGAGGGCATGGCCCCCATCGGCATCTGCCGCATGTTGGATGAGATGGGCATCCTGACGCCCGGCGGGAAGACGCACTGGCGAGAGAGCACGATCCTGAGCATCCTGTCGAACGAGAAGTACAAAGGAGATGCGCTGCTCCAGAAGACATTCACTGTGGACTTCTTGACGAAGAAGCATAAGCAGAACGAGGGCGAGGTGCCCCAGTATTATGTGAGGGGCAACCACGAAGCCATCATCGCGCCGGATGAGTTCGAGCAGGTTCAGGCGGAGCTGGCCCGGCGGAAGCGTGCCAGTCGAGCCTTCAGTGGGAACAGCGTGTTCGCGTCCCGTCTCATCTGCGGGGACTGCGGTGGGTATTACGGCCAGAAGGTCTGGCACTCCAACGACCCGTACCGGAAGGTCATCTGGCGGTGCAACCGAAAATATGGGAAGGGCCAGCGCTGCTCGACACCCACCCTGTCCGAGGATGCGATCAAGGCATTGTTCGTCAAAGCCTACAACCTGCTCCTGGGGAACAGGGAGACGATCATTGAGGACGCCGAAACGCTTGCAGCAATGCTGGAGGACACGGCGGCGTTGGACACGAAAATCGCGGCTGCCCAGGAGGAGATTGACACGGTGGTGGAGCTGAACAAAGCCCTCATCCGGGAGCATGCCGTCACCGGCGTCCCACAAGAGGAATTCGACCAGAAGGCTGCGGCCTACGACGAGCGGTTCCGGAAGGCCGACGCGAAGCTGAACCGCCTGAAAGCCGAGAAGCAGGACAGGCTGATGCGGGTATGCAGCGTGAAAAAATATGTGGAGAACCTGCGTGGCCAAGCTGGACCCATTGACGTTTGGAATGAACAGGCATGGTGCCTGCTGGTCACGCAGGTGACGGTTCATGCCGACGGCAGCGCCGAGTTCCTTTTCAGGGGAGAAAACAGAATCATGGTCAAATAAGCGAAAACGGCCCTTTGCCTCCTCTCGCGGCTATCAGGCGAGAGGAGGCTTTTTGTTTCGATGAACAGTTTTATGCTGGATTGAATAATTCTCTGCGGAAACGTTCATGAATTGTTCATCGGCAAATTAGCACTCGTCTCTTGACAGTGCTAATAAAATGAGTATAATATAATACGAACCGAGGGGGAAGGAAAGAAAGAACCCCGGAGGTTCAGGGTAACAACATACAAAGACCGACGCCGACACGACAGCCTGCTCGAGGACGCCACCCGAAAGGGAGTATACCGACAGCGGGTGCGCGACCAGCGCAAGAGGGTCAAAGGAGGTAAGAGTTATGTTGATGCCGAGTATCTTTGGTGAGAATCTGTTTGACGAGTTCTTTGGTGACTGGGATCGTGAGATGCGGCGGATGGATCGCAAACTTTATGGCAGGAACGCCGCCCGCGAAATGAAGACCGATGTGCATGAGCACGAGGATCACTATGAAGTAGACATTGATCTGCCGGGCTTCAAGAAGGAAGACATCACGCTGGAGCTGCAGAACGGCTACCTGACCGTGACCGCCTCGAAGGGCCTCGATAAAGACGAGACCACAAAGAAGGGCAAGGTCATCCGCCAGGAACGCTGGGCTGGTACGATGCAGAGAAGCTTCTATGTGGGCGATGCGCTCACCGAAGCGGACATCGGCGCAAAGCTGGAGCACGGCGTGCTGAGCCTGAACATCCCCAAGAAGGATGAGAAGAAGCTTCCCGAGAAAAAGGTCATCATGATCGAAGGATAAAATTCCCGTCATACCTCCCCCTGTCGGAGCAATCCGGCAGGGGTTTTCCATTATAAACTGGAAAACGTCCTTTTTTGCCTTCTCTCGCGGCTACCAGGCGAGAGGAGGTTTTTTCGATGACGGAGAAAGAGAAAAGAACGATCTTGGACATGCGGGCAGCGGGCAAGCAGTACAAGGAGATTTCTGCAGAGCTGGGTATCGAGGTCTCTGCGCTGAAGGTGTTTGTACATCGGCAGAAACAGCCTGGTGTCCGGAAATGTGCCATGTGTGGAAAACGGCTGCCCGATAAAGCCAGGGCAAGCCAGCGCTTCTGCTCTGTGAAATGCAAAAACGCATGGTGGAAAAAGCATCCCAACGAAGATGAGAATGACAAGCGGGTTGTTCGCGCCTGCGCATCTTGCGGGAAACAGTTCATTTCTTACAACCCGAATTCAAAATACTGTTCCAGAGATTGCTATTATGCCTCAAAGCGAAAAGCGTGAGCAACAACATCCCGGCGGCGTAATGCCGCTTTTTTCTTTGCCCGAATTCCCACACCTGGGGGAAGGGCAGGCGATAAAGAAACGGCAGAATCAATAAAGAAACGAAAAATCTTATAAAGAAACGCAAGGGGTAAAAAATGGAAAAAATGGCCACTAAAGAAACAGAACAAGGATTCCGTTTCTTTATTGACCTCATTTTCAGTATTTGAGCCCGTAAAAGATGCCTCTGAGTGCTTAATGCAGAAACGGCATCATCCGGAGAACGCCGTATTTACAGGGCTTTATGGGCAAAAAGTAACAACGCTGATTTCGTATCAAAATCAGCGTTGTTGGGTGGAAACAAACGCTTATTTTGATACAAAGTTACCCTTTGTTACCCTCGAAAAAGGGTAACAAAAGGGATTTATGGTAACATTCATACACCGCTGAACTACACCATTATACTATAACGGATGATCGTTCAAATTGCAACGGTGAAACTCAATCCATTGGCCGCATCCCTTCCCGCGCAAGATCATAGGCCCTCTTTGTCTCACCTTCCAGCGGCATAAAACCGGTGGCCAGCATGGTATAATCACCAGCATTTTGGAGGTATTCCTCCATGCTGTGGCCATTCGAATAAGTGAAGCCATCCATCACCGTCACAGCGCGATAGCCCAGTCCCAGCTGCTCCATGCCTTCCATCTGGCCCTTCCGGAAGCGGTATTCCTTCCCGGGCAGGCAATAATCCACGCGCGTATAGGCGTAAAATCCCAGCGTCTCAAGCCGCTCACGGGCATATCGGCGCAGCGCCTCTGCCTGCTCCTTTTCCATGGGCTTCAGGATGCCCGCTTCGCATTCCGCCTGAAGCGCGCTGTTCCCGGCAAGGCTGAGGGGCCACAACGTAATGTGGTCAGGTCGATAAGCCAGCGCAGTCTCCAGCGTGTGGGCCCAGCTTTTCAATGTCTGGCCCGGGATACCGTACAGCAGATCGAAGCTCAAATCCCTTGGATGAAATGTGCGCAGCGCTATGTCCACCATCGTCAGCGCGTCAAAGCGGTACGGTCGGCGCAGCAGCTCGTGCTCCGCCAGTTCCGCCGTTTCCAGCCCCACAATCCAGAAATTCACGCCGTTATCCCGCATCTTTTCCATCAGCGCCCGGGAATAGTCTCCCGGCATGGTTTGGAGGGATATCTGGACATCCTCCGCGAGGCAAAAGGAGCGCCGAATGGCGCGAAGCGCACGCTGGAGATCGGCGGGTTCCAGCAGCGCGGGGCTGCCGCCTTCGATGGATATCGCCCGGACAATGCGATCCTCCGCGTCCGGAGCGACGGCTTCGATCTCGCGAATCAGCGCTTCCGCATAAGCGGCCGCCAGCTTCGGGTCATACTTGCAGTTCGTCTGGCTGCAATGGGTACAGCGGCGGACGCAGAGGGGTACATTGACCTGAAGGATCAAATCCTGCTTCATGGCTGCTCACCATCCTGTTTTTGGTCCGGCAGAGGAATCAGCACATGCACTGTAAACACATCGTCGGCGATTTCGGTCGTCATCGTGCCTCCGTATTTTTCAGCGATAGCGGCGATGGTGGAAAGTCCAAAGCCGTGGCCTTGTGAGTTAGCCTTCGTGGTTTGGAACCATCCTCTCTCCATCCTGCGTTCGCCCCTGAAGCGGTTCTGGAAGCGCATCAGCAGCAGCTGATCGGATGTTCCGATCTTTACTCGGATCTCGCGCAGCGCCGGGTCCTCAAGCTCGTCAACAGCCTCGATGGCATTGTCTAACGCGTTGCCAAACATGGCGCTCAGGTCCAGCGTGCTGATAAAACCGATCTCAGACGCGTCGATGAACGGAATCAAGCGAATGTTCTTCTGTCTGCACGCCTGGGTCTTTTGGAACAGCAGCACGTCCATCACTGAATTCCCCGTCCTGTGGATATCGCCGTAGGGATCGATTCCCTGACGAAGACCGTCGATCAACTCCCGCGCCTGCGCAATGTCCGCTTCCCGGTTCGCGCCGACATCCGCCAGGATCGCCTCGATGCCTGCAATGTAGTGCTTCATGTCGTGCCAGCGGTGGTTGACAAACTCCATGGTCTCCCTTTCTTGTTCATACTGCCGCTGCTTCTCCTCGATCAGCCTCTGCCGGTGGGTGAGCTCGTCCAGTTCAAGCCGGGAGGCGAGCATATTTTCCGTCGTGCCCATCACCAGCAGCGCGCATACCGCCACCGCGTATTGAAGCAAATCATACCTGAACCATTGCAAATTGTCAAGTCTTTCCACCTGTCCGTATTGAACCAGGCGAATTGCCAGATAGAGGAAGAACGGAAACAGCAGCGCCATTGTCTGAACAGCGGTAATAGGCAGGTAAAGCGCCTGCCGCCGCCTTCGGCTGAACAAAAAGCAGAGCAGGACGAGATAGACGATATACATGCCGAGCATGATCAAGTTCATCGCGATGCCTTCCACGCCGAGCATGCGTGATAAGCCTCCGGCAAGCAATCCGTCCCGGCACAGCGACTTCCCCAGCTCAAGGCTCAGGCAGAAAAGGCTACTCTCAAACACCGCGCTGAACCAGCCGCACCCCGTAAGCAGGCATATATACACCGTACATAGCACCATCAGCGCCAGACAGTGCAGCGCGACTTGAAAGTGCTGAAACTGCACGAACAGGCTGCATGCCAGCATCACCGTGTGCAAAAGCCGACTGCGGCGATCCCCGAAAGGGCTGTCGCCGTAGTGACAGATAAAGAACAGCAGCGCCACCCATTCCCCCAGGCCCACCAGCAGACTCACCGGGGTGGAGCTCCAGAACCGCAGACCGGTCAGGTTCATGTATTGCAGAACGCTCATAGGCCCGCCCCCTCAGAGAAGCCCGCCACGGCAGGCGGCCAGCCGACGGTAAAACTCACGCTTGCGATATTTGCTGATGGGGATGTGCTGATCCGGAAGCGTCAATTCCGTAGCGCTCACGGTTCGCACAAAGCGCAGATTTATCAGATAAGCGTTGTGGCAACGGAAGAATTCCTCCCCCGACAGCTTTTCTTCCAGCACATACAGCGGCTCCGAGGAACGCAATATGCCGCCGCCCGCCATGTGGATCAGCGTTTTTTTGTTCAGGGATTCTATGCAGGTGATCTCCTGGATTTGACAGGTCACAGGCTCCCGGGCATAACTGGTCATCAGAAAGCGCGGCGTTAGCAAGCGTATGCGCACCATCGCGCGATCCAGGCCCGCGCTGAGCGCGGGATACCCAACAGGCTTGGCGATGAAATCCACGGCATCCACCGCATAGCCCTCGATGGCATATTGAACCAGATAGGTGATAAAAATCAGCTGCGCACGTCGGTCGTATTCCCTCATCCTGCGCGCTGTCTCCATCCCGTTGATCCCTGCCATTTCAATATCCATAAGCACAAGATCCAATTCATCCAGGTGCGCATCCAGGAAAGCCTCTCCGGAATCAAAGGGGAATACCTGCGCATCCATGCCTCGCTCTTCGCAATAGCGCCCCAGCAACGTCGCCAGCTGAACGCGTTCTGCAGCCGAGTCTTCCACAACGGCAATTCTCATGCCCAGTTATCCCCCCTAACCGTCCAACTGTCCTTTGACCTTTCCAACACGCTGAAAATGTGCTAAGTTTTAAGTGTACCGCTATATCCATTATAGCACACTTTGCACGAAGAGAGGAGCGTTAGAATGAAAAAAACGAAGAACTTGTCCCGTCGAAGCTTTCTGCGCGGCGCGGCGGCTGGCGCTGCCGGCATCGCGGCATCCAGCCTGTTCGGCGGCGTGCTGGCAGAGAGCGCTGGGGGTGAGGCGGTTTACACACCCGGCACCTATTCCGCTACGGCAACCGGTATGGGCGAGGTTACCGTCACCATGACCTTCGATGAGAAGAACATTGTTGATGTGATCGTAGACGTCTCCAACGAAACGCCGGAGATCGGCCAGCTGCACGGCGAAACGCTGAAGGACGCGCTGATGACACTGCAATCTGCTGAGATCGACGGCATCAGCGGCGCGACCTTGACGTCAAATGCCGTCAAACAGGCAGCGGCAAACTGCATTTCGCAGGCGATGGGCGTGGAAGTCGTTGCCGCGGATGAAGGTCCCGGCGGCCCGCCCCCCATGGGCAAGCCTGTCGTGGAAGGCACCGGCTGGCAGAACGCCCCCGATCCCATCCCCGACAGCGATATTGTCGAAGTCTTCGACACCGACGTGCTCGTGGTCGGCCACGGCTACGCCGGCCTGAACGCCTGCCGTTACCTGGCCTCCCAGGGCATCGCCGTCACGCTGATCGAGTCCCAGGCCGAGGACAGCTACATGGCCATGGGCAACGAGGCCGGCACCCCCAACGCCTCCGTGCTGAAGGCGCGCGGCGTGCCCGATATCGATCCCATCGAATACTACAACAACTGGATGCTCAACAGCGGCTACCAGGCCAACCCCGAGCTGATGATGAAGTTCTGCCAGAACTCTGGCGAGGCCATGGACGAATATCTGTCCGTGCTGTCCGAGGAGGATCTGAGCGCCATGACCACCGCGTTCTATCCGCCCACCGAGAAGCAGATGAGTGCCATCGGCCCCTTCAAGTTCTGGCCCTGCACCTGCAGCTTCTACAGCCAGGAATGCAACCAGACCTACATTCACAAGAAGAACCGCGAAAAGGCCATCGAGGACGGCGCGGTGTTCATGTTCAGCACCGAGGCCCAGCAGCTGGTCACCGAGGGCGGCGAGGTCAAGGGCCTGATCGCCACCAACGCCGAGGGCCAGTATATCAAGTTCAACACCAAGGCCGTCATCCTGGCCACCGGCGGCTTCGGCGCCAATCGCCAGATGCAGAAGGATCTGCTGCCCGATCTGGGCGGCTGCCTGACGCCTGACGAGAGCTTTTCCGTGCTGATGGATTCCGATGGCCGTGGCATCCAGATGGGTTACTGGGCCGGCGCGAAGCTGGACAGCTTGGGCATTCCCACGATGAACGGCAAACACTATCACCCCGGCTATCCCCAGGGTGTGTGGCTGAACAGCAAGGGCAAACGCTATTGCAACGAGTATTGGGGACCCATCGAGTTCCGCGGGCGTCCCGCACTGCAGATGGACAGGGACGGCTTCTATGCCTTCTACGATTCCAAGCTGCCCGAGTACCTGGAATACACCGTTCCCTCTCACGGCTCCACCTATGCTTCCGAGGAGAACATTCAGTCCGTGCGCGACAACCTGGCGGAAGTGTTGGCCGCAGGCAAAGATGGTGTGCAGGGCCATGACCTGAGCGCCACCTTCACCCGCTACGGTGCTGAGACGCTGGACGAGCTGCTGGACATGGTGTGCAGCGATGACACCGTGAAGGCGAACATCAAAGCTTCCATCGAGCGCTATAACGAGCTGTGCGAAAGCCAGCGCGACGAGGACTTCGGCCGCGAAGGCAGCCTGATGTTCCCCGTCAAGGAAGGACCCTTCTTCTGCGATATCAAGCCCTCTGAGATCGGCTGGATGATGTGCACCTGCGGCGGCCTGGTGATCAACGGCGACCAGCAGGTCCTGGATGCGTACTATCATCCGATCAAGGGCCTGTTCGCCTCCGGCAACTGCGCCAGCGGACGCTTCGGCACCGAATACTTCACGCCCACTCCCGGCGTCAGCCTGGGCACTACCATCGTCCTTGGGCGCGAATGCGGCAAGTCCGTCGAGCAGTATCTGAACGGCGAGCTGTAAAACTCGTACAAGCTGCAGTTCGTATTTAAGCATTTATTTCTCGGCCTTGCCCCCTTTTCCGTGGCGCAAGGCCGTTTTATATTTATTCATTTAACGCTTATTTGCGCTGGCTCTACTCCCAAATTAATGGAAGTGGTATAATCACCGGTACTGTCAATAGTTATGCACAAAAATGTCAGCAGGCTCTGAGAATGATGCCTTCTATGTGCATCTGTGCCATGAAGGGAATCAGGTTGCGCAGGATCAACTGCTGTTTCAGAAAATCGAACGGACCAATCCTGTCATCTGTAGCAAGTATGCCCGCCTGAAGACACTGCTGTGGGACCTCTTTCCGGACGACCGTGCCACATAAAGCGCACTGAAGGGACTGTTCATCGAAGGCGTACTCAGCGCATACCGCCAGGCATCCGGGGAGAATAACGGCGAAGGAGAGCCTGCGGAATAAGCACAGTATTATCGACTAATTTCGGGAGACCTTTACGGTTTCCCGTTTTTTTCTTTTCTGAAGTCTGACGGAACGGATAACTCTGCCGACCATCTGATAACTTATGGCGTAGTCGCTTGACTTGAGCGAGGCACTGTGGCCTACTCTCTACTAACCTTAAGCGACGGGAGGTCGTAACGTGAACAGGCATATCACACGCGAATCAGAAATGCTCCGTAGAGCCCGGATGAAACTGGGTTATTCCCAGCAGCAGGTCGCCACAATGGCCGGTATGCAGATCCGGCAGTATCAACGCTTCGAGTATGGGGAACGGGAGGTTTATCGCGTCAATCTGAGGACGGGGCTCCTGATGTGCGCAGTGCTTGAGCTCGATCCTGTGACGCTAATATTCGGTGCGAAACCGGAGGCGCTGACCGCTCTGATGATCCAGCGTCCAGCCAAGGGAAACATGATAAGGCGTAAGCGGAAATGATAAATTTGCCACTTACGACCGCTGGACGTTGCGCGGTTCCAAATAGTATGGCTATATAACACTACCACCGGTCTGCCTTCTGGGGAAACGGATGTGTGTCCGGCGGAATCCACGCAGATTGGAGTGAACCATACCTTGAAAGACATTCGCCCGAAGGCTGAGGAACGGGCGCGACAGAGGCAGCAGGAAGCCCAGGCCGGGTCGAATAACGCAGCCCGCTCGCCGGGGACAGGCTTCATGTCCGAACGTACCCGTGCAAAGGAAGCCCTCCGCGTGGAGGTCAATACCTACACCGGCGAAAATGTGCGGAAGATCGCAGCGACCAGCGCCACGGCGCAGGAGGACCGCATCCTCCGCGTGGCCGCCTACTGCCGGGTATCTACGGACGACATCGATCAGCTGGTGTCCATAGAACTGCAGAAGAACAACTATCGGGATATGATCAAGGCGAATCCCAAGTGGAAGTACGTCGGCACCTATGTGGACGACGGATTCTCGGGCACCAACACGGAACATCGTCCTGCCTTCCAGCTCATGATGAAGGATGCCATGGCAGGGAAGATCGACATGATCATCACCAAGAGCGTGAGCCGTTTCGCCCGAAATCTGCTGGACTGCATCGGGTGGGTGCGCAAGCTAAAGGAGCGCGATCCGCCCATACAGGTTTTCTTCGAACAGGAGCACCTGAATACGCTGGACACCACCAGCAACATCATCCTGTTCGTGCTGGCGATGGTCGCCGAGGAGGAGAGCCACATGAAGAGCGAGGCCATGCTGCTTTCGCTCGAATGGCGCTTCAGTCGCGGGCGCTTCCTGACCCCTGCCCTGCTGGGCTACGACCGGGTGGAAGTGCCGGACGGGTTCGGCGGTCACCGGAAGGTACTGCGCATCAACGAAGAGGAAGCCCAGACCGTTCGCCTGATGTACTACATGCTGCTCAATGGCAGGAGCACGCAGGAGATCGCGGAAACACTCACCGACCTGGGCCGGGTTACCGGCCTGAGAAAGGTTACGGGCAAGGTGAACAAGCGCTGGACGGGTTCAATTGTCGCCGTTACCATGCGCAACGAACGCTACTGCGGCGATGTGCTGGCCAGGAAGACGTGGACGCCCGATTTCCACAATCACAAGTCCGTGCGCAACACCGGCGGCAAGAACCGCTACTACCAGTCAGGGCACCACGAGCCCATTGTGACCCGCGCCCAGTGGAACGCCGCGCAGCGCATCCTGAACAGCCGCAACTTTGGCCACACCGGCGGATACCTGCCCATGCGGGTCATCGACCACGGGGCTCTGACCGGCTACATCTCCATCAACCGATCCTGGGCGGGCTATGATGCGGATGAATACTTCCGGGTATGCAACATCGCCATGGGGCTGATAGACGGCGAACTGGAAGTGGACCTGGAGAACGAGTATCTTCCGGATGGCGGACACCGGCTGCCCGGCCTCACTGAGGACGGCGGCATCCAGCGCATCGCCCGTGTGCTCACGAAAGCAGAGGAAGCAGTGAAAGCGCAGTTGGAAGGGACGGCACCAAGCGAGGAGCAGCTGGAGACTACGCCGCAGATCAGGAGAGGCTTTCAGATCGTCAGCGGGAGCATGTTCTCGCATGTCTTTGACCCTTATGTGAAGTTCACGCCGGAAGGCTTCTCC
>Ga0256405_10011541_pt1 | contig 11235 bp, 10 predicted proteins | sample RumenRJG_02DNA_FD_189096 | JGI IMG/M metagenome (GOLD analysis project Ga0256405, IMG submission 189096) | Bovine rumen microbial communities from Lethbridge, Alberta, Canada - RJG_02 | ecosystem: Host-associated > Mammals > Digestive system > Stomach > Rumen | place: Canada: Alberta...
CGGATTAATGATTTTCAGCAGATTAGCAATCAAAGGATAATCAGGTGCTTCCCTGACACACTCGATACAGTTGAACAGTTCCAGCATTAATCCGCTTTCCTCGTTGATATCCGGATTGGTCAGATAGTTGGGCTTCCCCTGCAGTTTCAGAAGCTCTTCCAATTTAAGATACTGGTAAATGCTATCGGAAGAATACACAATGCTTTTCAGAAGTTGCTTTCCCTCATTAACTGTCATTTTATTCCGACCTTTCAGTCTGTCTTTAACCGATGTCAGAGCAATCATCCTTTTATAATCGATCAGTTCAATAACAAATTCCTCCTTGGAGGAGAAGAAATTATAAAAGGTGCTTTTTCCGATACCGCAGGAAGAAGTAATCTTCTCCACCGACATATGCGTCATCCCTTCTTTTTTCAGAAAATCGAACCCTGACTCAAACATTGCATTTTTTATTCTGGATTTTTCCTCTACAGTGAATATTTTCGGCATGTTTATTAACCTCTATAATTTATACGACCATTTCTATAATAATAGTCGTATAAATTATATATTGTGCAGCAAATGAAAGTCAATCCGGAAAAAAGGCCGTAGTAGACGGCAATCTCAGTTCCTGTTATTCAATATATCAGCATCCTCATAAATTGTTACGTCTCTAATATGATGTCTATTTGCAGCCCTGGTTGTCTGTCCCTGGGCTGCTCTTTATAATGGCCTAATTGAGAAAGGAAAGGTCCCAGAGTGACCTTTTATCTAGCCGATAAACACTCTGGGACCCTGGTATTAAAACCATGGTTATTATATCAGATTTTGATGTAGAAGAAATCTCTGCGGAAGGTCAGAGTCTTTTTAATCAGGAGTAATGAAGCCTGCGTCTGTCCTGTATGCCAGTCAGAACTCCTGGTGCGTGATTCGGTAAGGCGCAAAGTCAGAGGCACGGATGGTGAAATCACGACCTATCTCATCAGACGTCTGAAATGCACAAATCCCTCTTGCAATCGCATTCATAGAGAATTGCCTGACTTCTGCGTTCCTTTCCGGAGATATGAATCCATCATCATCGAAGAGGCAGTTGATGATGTCATTCACTTCGAGGATTCTGATATCGGTGAATATCCATGTGAGCGCACATTCAGACGCTGGAAGTCATGGGAAGAAGAAAACAGACAGCAGATTGATGGAAACCTGAATTCCATCGCTTCACACTTTGACTCATTCGGATCAGGCCTTCGGAATGGAGTCGTTTCATTACTCGAGCACTTCAGGAAACGCACTGGCGGATGGCTTTCAGAAATCTGCCGGGCGATCGTCAATTTCGGGTCTTCGCTGTCAAAAGGCAGCACACCTGTTCTGTCAGGATGTCCTGCCAAATCTGAGCTACCCTTTTCTCACAAGGAGGAGCAGCACAATGAGCAGCCCGAAAACCGAAGATTGGCAGAATGCAGAGGCACTGAGAAGATTCCAGATGATAGCCCCTCTGATGGATCAGACCCTGGACTCTGCCAAGAAAACAGCGACCCGTAGAACAATTGCGGATGATAACGGCATATCCGTGAAGACAATCCGGAGATATGAATCAGCCTTTCGAAGCAAAGGCTTTTCAGGTCTGATGCCGAAGTCACGGAAAGGATCAATAGACCGTCGTCTTCCGGAGAATTACTCCGAGTTCGTGCAGGAAGCGATTATCTTGAAGAAAGAAGTGCCTTCAAGATCTGTCAGTCAGATCATTACCATCCTGGAGGGAGAAAGAAAAGCTCCGGAAGGCGTGCTGAAGAGATCTACGCTTCAGCGTCATCTGTACGCAGCAGGATTCGGAGAGAAGCAGATGAAGAAGTATCGCGAAGATCAGCGGAGCACGGCTGCTGTGAAGCGATTCTGCAAGCCACATCGGATGATGCTTGCCCAGGCAGACATCAAGTACGGAGTAGGAATCCTGTTTCCCGCAGACGGGAAGAAGAAAACTGCATATCTGTCCTCGATCATAGACGATCATTCCAGATATATTCTTGCCAGCGAATGGTACGAGAAGGAAGACGAATACGCAGTTACAGACGTGTTTCGGAAAGCGATTCTGAGCTATGGAACATTTGACAGATGCTATACGGATAACGGCAGTGTCTATGTATCAGGCCAGCTCCGGATCAGCTGCGCAAAGCTGGGAATCCGTCTGATCCGTGCAAAGCCCTACAGTGGGAAAAGTAAGGGAATTATAGAACGGTTTCATCAGACCGTAGATCAGTTCATTGCCGAGGTGAAGCTGAAGAAACCAGAAAGTCTGAATGAGATCAACCGGCTGTGGAAGATCTTCGTCGAGGAGTATTATCACAAGAAACCGCATGAGGGGATCAGGGAATATTACCTTTCTCTGAATTGCCAGGTACCTTCAGAAGGAATCACCCCTCTGCAGGAATGGAATCGTGATACCCGCCAGCTGGTCTTCCTGGATAAAGACATAGTCGGTGAAGCATTCCGATTCCATGAAAGCAGAACCGTAGACCGCGGCGGACTCATCAGTTTCAAAGGCAGGAAATATGAAGCCGGGGCATCGCTCATCGGAGCACAGGTTGAGATCAGCTATGATCCCAGGGCAGATACTGATATCACCGTTCATTACAAGGAGATGGAGCCATTTACTGCAAAACCAGTTTCCATCGGTTCCTTCTGTGCGAAGGATCCTGCTATTCCGGATGCCATGACGGATGCCGTTCCTTCAACATCCAGATTCCTTGATGTCATAGAGAAGAGGCACGAAGAAGCACAAAGCAAACTTGCGGATGCGATTTCCTACAGCAGCTACAGAAAGGACGGTGAGTAATCATGTATGAAGAGTTCTATGAAATGAAGCGGACCCCGTTTGTCAGAAACATCCCTTCTGAAGAATTATATGAATCACCGGCAATGGCTGAAGCGTTCGCAAGGCTGAACTATGCGGCAGACCGGCAGCTGTTTGCAGTGCTGACGTCAGATGCAGGATGCGGCAAATCCACCCTGATCCGCAGATTCAATGATAATCTGCCGAAAGACAGATATATTCTGCTTTACGTATCAGATTCCAAGCTGACGCCGAAATGGCTGTACAAGAGCCTTCTGGATCAGCTTGGCCTGGAAGCAGGATTCTACAGAGGAGACGCAAAGCGATTACTGCAGAAGCAGATTGAAATCATCCGTACCAAGGAACACCGGAAAGTCGTCTGCGTTCTTGATGAAGCTCATCTGCTGGAAAAGGAAACACTTGAAGAGTTCCGGTTCCTGCTGAACTCCGCCTTTGATTCTGAGAGCCAGATGGCCCTGATTCTGGTCGGCCAGAATGAGCTCTGGGATCAGAAGCTCCGGTATAAGCGATATGCCGCAATCAGACAGAGAATCGATATTACCTGCATTCTTCCGCATCTGGATCTGTCGCAGACACAGATGTACATCGATTCCAATCTGCACTATGCAGGGATTAGTAATCCTCTGTTTACAGCAAAGGCAGTAGAGGAGATCTGCAAATCCTCTACCGGAATTCCGAGAATCATCAACCGGGTCTGTGAAAAGTGCCTTACCTATGCAGGCCAGCAGCGGCAGAAGCTGATTGATGAACACCTTGTCCAGCATGTCACCCAGCATGAAATGCTTACTTTCGGAGAAACCCATGACTGAAAGATTTGAATGCCACGGCATATGCGAATACTGCCCGGAGACCAGAATCTGCAAAGAGTACAATCGCGACAACATCATGTATCAGATGCTTATCGACGATCTGATCGAATCCATCAAAGATCAGAATCTTGAGATCATAGCGCTGAGGAAACTGTTAATGCGCTACATCAGGCCGGAATACAGAGATGGGCTGCAGGATGATATATTCTCGGCTCTATATCCCCAGACCGTACCGATCTCCTATGACAGTTATGTTCAGGAATTCTATCGGGGAAAGGATCCGTTTGATGAAGCAGGATACATTCGCGAGATGAAGAAATACGCTTCCGGAAAGATGACACGGTACCATCCGAACATCTACCGTGAAGCGATAAAGACCAGATCAAGATCGAGATAAATTAATAGAGCCCGGGAAACCGGGCTTCGTCAATTCAGGAACACATGCCGGATACACGAAGATGAGCAGTTTCCGGACATCTGAGCAGATCAGATTCGGGACATTTGAGAAGAGCAGTAACAATCCAGAAATTGGCTGAGATTACCGTTGATCATAATCCGTATACCTCCAAATACATACGTATTTTTTATAAATATCACTATTCATAGTTTTTGAAACTTTTCCACCCATAAATCGATTGAAATTCTTATCAAAAGTATGGAAATGCAGTATTTTCTGGATCTTATTCCCTGTAAGATTCGGCTCAGGATGATATCCAATCTCCGGTATTGGTAAACCATGTTCATCATATTTCCTCAATTCCCGAAGACTAGAATTTTGTAAGTGCAACACTGCCGGAAAGAAAAGAATCAGTCCCTCATCGGAACTGACTCCTCTCCCTGCCGATCGTCTTCCGTCTCGGCTTCGATTTCCTTGATGATGCACTCATTGCCAGTCAGAAGATAGGTCTCTTCGCTCTGGCAGTACGGACACGTTCTTCCGTACTTTACCGTTTCATAGGTCTTGCCGCAATGCTCGCAGATCGTCACGGCTGGCAATGTCTCCAGCTTCAGCTCGGAATCCTTCAGCACCGGATGGCGCACCTTGAAGTAATTCCAGCAATCCACGAAGTAATCCGTCATGATTCCGGAAACTTCGCCGACCTGCAGCGTCACTGAGCCGATCCGGGTAATATGCTGCTCTGCTGCCAGCTCATCCAGCGTCTTCGCCAGATGAGTGACAATGCCCATTTCATGCATCTTTCTTCTTGCCGAAGAGAATCTTCATCTCGCGCTTTGCCGCATACGGCGCAATCGCCTTGAACTTGTCTTCAGCCTTGTACATCTTCGATGCATCCGGCAGATCTCTGCTCAGATGAATTGCGTCAAACTCACACCGCGTCGTGCACAGACCGCATCCGATGCAGCGATTCAGATCCACATATGTCGCTCCGCAGCCCAGGCATCTCTTCGCCTCTGCCTGCACCTGCTCTTCCGTGAACGGCAGACGCTCATCATGGAAGGTTCCTTCCAGTTCCTTCACCTTATGCGGAACTTGACGCTTCGCATTGTCATAGGACTCGACAACGATATCTTCCTTATTCAGCTCGATGAACTTGCGCAGATCTCTGGCAATCGTCTGAGACTGACCCGGATGCACATGACGATGCATCGATTCGCAGGCCATCTTTCCAGCCGCAATCGCATCAATCGCAAACTTCGGACCAGTGAACACATCGCCGCCTGTAAAGATATCCGGATCTGCAGTCTGATAGGTAACCGGATCCGCGATGATGCCGCCGTTCTTTCTCGTTTCTACCTTCGTTCCCTTCAGAAGATCGCCAAGCACCACCGACTGGCCGATGCTCATCAGCACATTGCTGCAGGAAATCGTGATCGTCTCATTCTCGTCATACTGCGGGTTGAATCTGCCGCTGGCGTCCTTGACCTGCGTGCACTTCTTGAACACGATGCCGGTCACCTTGCCATTCTCAGTCAGCACTTTCTTCGGGCCCCAGCCATTGCGGATCGCAATGCCTTCTGCCTTTGCTTCAGCTACTTCATCCGGAGCAGCAGGCATTTCCAGCGCACCTTCCAGGCAGACCATCGTGACCTTGCCATCCGTAACTCTTAATGCAGTACGGGCGACGTCCACAGCGACATTGCCGCCGCCGACCACCACGACGTCACCGCTCAGGCGGCTGCCCTGGCCTTGGTTCTCCTTGCGAAGGAACTCGACACCAGTCTGGACGCCCTCTGCATCTTCGCCCGGAACACCAGCCTTTCTGCCGCCCTGGCAGCCGATGGCAAGATAGAATGCCTTATAGCCTTCTGCCTTCAGTTCCGGAATGGTAACATCTTTTCCGACTTCCACACCGGTACGGAATTCCACGCCCATCTGCTTCAGCACATCGATTTCTGCAGCAATGACATCTTTCTCAAGACGGAAGCTCGGGATGCCGTTCATCAGCATTCCTCCGAGGTTCTCTTCCTTCTCGAAGACTGTGACATCATAGCCTCTGGTTCTGAGATAATACGCACACGAGAGACCAGCAGGACCGGCACCGATGACCGCCATCTTGTAATCAGGTCCCCACATGCCGCCATCATCCTTCTCACAGATCGGCACAAACCGATTCTCCGCCTTGAGTTCCTGGGCAGCAATGAACTTCTTGATTTCATCAATTGCAATCGGCTGATCGATGCTGCCGCGGGTGCATTCATCTTCGCACCGGCGGTTGCAGATCGCACCGCACACAGCCGGGAACGGATTATCCTGTTTGATCAGCTTCAGTGCATCCAGGTATCTTCCCTCGCCTGCCATGTGCACATAACCCTGAACGGCAAGATGTGCCGGGCAGGCCGTCTTGCATGGCGCAGTACCAGTCTCATAGCAGTTGATCTTCGCATCTTCCCGGTAATTCGGATTCCAGTTGTCTGCGGTCCACTTCGTCTCATCCGGAAGCTGCGTCATCGGATAAGTCATCGCACCATGTTTCGTGCACAGCTTCTGACCAAGCTTGGCAGCTCCGACCGGGCAGACTTCCACGCACTTGCCGCAAGCCACGCACTTATCTTTCTCAACATGCGCACGATAAGCGGAACGGCTCATGTTCGGCGTGTTGTACAGCTGCGACGTACGGATCGCATTGCAGACACCCGGAGCGCAATTGCAGATGCCGACGATCTTGTCTTCTCCATCAATGTTGGTAATCTGGTGCACGAAACCATGCCGCTCAGAACGCCTGAAGATCTCCATTGCCTCATCATAGGTGATATAGCGGCCAGTTCCGCGGTCAACGCAGTATTCTGCCATATCTCCGACGCCAACGCAGAACTCGCCGTTAATCTCTCCGGAACCTTCTCCTCGTATCGACTGCTGCTTGCGGCATGTGCACTGACCAACCGAATATTTGTCATACTTGTTCAGCCAGTGGCTCAGATGTTCGACAGAAACACTCTCGCTGCACGATTCAATTGCCTTTTCTACCGGCAGCACATGCATGCCGACACCTGCTCCGCCCAGCGGAACCATCGGCGTCACACCTTCCAGCGGCATCTGCGTCATCAGGTTGAAGAACGTAGCCAGATTCGGATGCTCTTCCGTCAGCTTGTCCTGCATCATCATGAACTCTGCCGAACCAGGAACAAAGACCGGCACATCATACTGCAGATGCTTATCTGCATTCTCGCGGTTCTTTTCCAGCACGCCGATCCACAGGAGATGATCAATCATCTTCTGCGTATCCTCAATGCTCATGTGGTTCATCTCGGCAAGCTGTTCCAGATCATAGTTGACTCTGGTCTTCTTGAAACTGAGCAGGAACTTCGCCTCTTCCTTGGTCAGCACTTCATCCAGCGCCCAGTACTCCGGATCATCCGTCTTCATCGTATGCGTGAACTTCACCGCATAGCGATCCGTGATCATCTCGCCAAGCCGCTTGATGGCCTTCTCCTTTTCCTTGTCTGGTGCGACGTAGTTGGGATCCTGTTTGTAATCCCGTTCGTTTGTCATCCGATTCTTCTGGTCCTTCATATCCTGCTCTCCTCCTGCTTGATTTCATTCACTGCCTTCCGCAGCCATTCTTCCCATTCCTGCATGCCTTCTCCGGTCTTCGCACTCACCGGGAAGATCTGTATGTCCGGATTCAGATGCTTCACCCTCTCCACGCACTTCTCTATTGAGAAAGTGAAGAATCCCTTCGTATCCATCTTCGTGATGACAAGCACATCGCTCTTCTGAAACATCAGCGGATACTTCAGCGGCTTGTCATCTCCTTCCGGAACCGAAAGAATCATCACATTCTTCTGCGCTCCGGTATCAAACTCCGCCGGACAGATCAGATTGCCGACATTCTCTAAGAATGCCAGATCCACATCCTCCAGGCCCATCTCATCCAGGCCTCTCTTCGTCATGCCTGCATCCATATGGCACATGCCATCGGTATGTACCTGGATCGACTTCGCCCCGGCAGCTTCCATGCGTTCCGCATCTACTGCTGAATCAATGTCTGCCTCCAGCACGGCAATTCTCTGATCGCTCATATCGCTGACCGTCTTCTTCAGCAGCGTTGTCTTCCCTGATCCTGGCGAAGACATCAGATTGATCAGCAATACTCCCTTGCTTGTAAGCTCTTCTCTCAGCGCATCTGCATCCCGGTCATTGGAAGCCGTCACGCTTTCCTTTAATTCAATGATCTTCATGCCCTGCTCTCCTCAATCCGGTTTCTGAGCCACGCAATCCATGCCTCGAAGCCTGTTCCATTTAACGAAGATACCGGCAGAATCGCAATGTCCGGATTCAGCTTCTTCGCCCGCTCTTCAAGTGCTTTCATATCGAAGTCAAATACTTCCATGGCATCGATCTTATTCACTAAGAGACAGTCGCTGACCGTGAACATCAGCGGATATTTCAGCGGCTTGTCATCTCCTTCCGGAACCGACAGGATCATGACCCGGACATCTGCCCCGACATCAAACTCCGCCGGACATACAAGATTCCCGACATTCTCCAGGAAGACGAGATCCAGTCCATCCAGACCCATCTCCTCTAATCCCCGCTCTGTCATATCAGCATCCATATGGCAGCTGCCGCCTGTATGAAGCTGAATCACCTTCACACCCTCTGCAGCGATGGTTCCCGCATCGACATCCGAATCCACGTCTGCTTCCATGACACCGATCCGATAATCCTTCTTCAGTTCCCGGATCGTCCTCACCAGTGTTGTTGTCTTTCCAGCTCCTGGCGAAGACATCAGGTTGACTAAGAACGTATGATGCTGCTTCAGCGATGCTCTGACTTTCTCTGCTTCCTTCGCATTGTCTGCCTGAACACGCTCTTTTGTTTCAAAGATCTCAAAAGCACGATCTTCCATAAGTCCCCTCCGATTGTGCACCAAATTCACAAGACAGAATAATCATACACGAGAATGAGCGAAGGAAACCACACTTTTTTTGATAGTTTCCGCACAATACTCTGTTTTCTGGTTAAACCACATGAAAAAATGAATGATTTTATGAAAAGAAGGCTAAGAAAAACGCCCGCATCACTGCGAGCGTCAGGCTCTGGCCTCATTCTTCGAAGCTTTGATGACCTTCATGCGGGAGAATTCTTCCCGTTCTTTCTCTTCGAGCTGATCCGAGATTTCGCGGATCTGTGATTCGTATCTAGGAATCACGATATTCTTAAGGGCATTTGCCCGTTTCTGCGTCTTGGAAATGGCATCGGCCAGGCGGTAGACACTGCTGTCAACCTCTGCCAGCACCATCGTCAGCTCCTTGACCTTCTGAAACTGAAGATAGGCTTCATCAATCCGGGAGTTCGTGGATTCCAGTCCATACGGAATCTTCACTTCTTCCGGCTTCTGCCAGATGACATGCGGCACTTCAACCCCCATGACCGAGCGATACGTCATCTGAATGCTATCTTCTACCGGAATCTCATCCAGCACGCTGCCCAGCTGGCCGGTATACAGGTTTGCCTGTTCCAGGAGGTAATAGGCAAGCTTGTAAGCCTCTGAGATCTGATCGCGGACGAGTCTGACCTGATCGGCCTGCTTCATCATCTCGCTGATCAGAATATTCCGTTTGCGGTCCATCAGCTCATAGCCGCTCTGCGACAGCTTCAGCGCTCTCTTCAGGCGGATCAGGTTTCCTTTGGTAGCCGCAATCTGCGTGCTCATTTCTGCTCTCCCTGCAAGACAAGCTTAATCGTTTCCTCTGCATGTTCCGGATGATAGTTTTCCTTGATCAGCTGCGGATCCAGACGATCCAGAGCAGCCTCCGGAAGCGTGGAAAGAAGAGCCCAGCCCAGATTCAGGGTCTCCTGCATCGAGCGATTCGTATGGAAACCCTGGCCGATGAAGATCTGCTCAAATCTGCGGCCGAACTTCATATACTGCTGGTCCATCTCGGACAGTTCATCTTCGCCGATGACGGAAGCCAGCGAACGTGCATCCTGCACCTTTGCATAGCATGCAAACAGCTGGTTGGCAACATCCTGATGATCTTTTCTCGTATAGCCTTCGCCGATGCCGTCTTTCATCAGACGGGACAGAGAAGACAGCACGCCGATCGGCGGCATGATGCCGTTCATGAACAGATCACGGTCCAGAACAATCTGACCTTCGGTGATATAGCCGGTTAAGTCAGGTACCGGATGGGTAATGTCATCATTCGGCATCGTCAGAATCGGCAGCTGGGTCACGGAACCCTTGCCACCCTTGACGATTCCGGCTCTTTCATACAGAGAAGCAAGATCCGAATACAGATAGCCAGGATATCCTTTTCTGGAAGGAATCTCTCCGTTGGAAGAAGAAAATTCACGCACCGCCTCGCAGTACGCCGTCATATCGGTCAGAATGACAAGCACATTCATGCCGCATTCATAGGCCAGATATTCAGCAGCCGTCAATGCACAGCGCGGGGTCAGAATACGCTCGATGATCGGGTCATCCGAAAGGTTGACATACATCGCAACCTTCTCCATGACACCCGTCTCTTCAAACGAACGGCGGAACATGTCCGCGACATCATTCTTGACACCCATCGTGCCGAACACGATGCAGAAGTTGCCGGCATCTTCGCCCGTCAGCTTTGCTTGACGAACGATCTGCACGGCCAGCTGATCATGCGGCAGACCGGAGCCCGAGAAGATCGGAAGCTTCTGGCCGCGGATCAGCGTATTCAGACCATCGATGGCAGAAATGCCGGTCTGGATATAGTTGCGCGGATATTCTCTGGAAACCGGATTCAGCGGTCTGCCGTTGACATCTGCAAACTTGCTTGCATACACCGGTCCCATGCCGTCAATCGGCTCGCCGATGCCATTGAATGTACGGCCGAGGATTTCCTTTGACAGCCCGAGTTCCATCGGATGTCCAAGCAGTCTGGTCTTGGTATTCGTAAGTGAGAGACCATCCGTGCCCTGGAACACCTGGATCACGGCTCTCTCTCCTTCAATCATCGTGACTCTTCCGGTTCTGACGGATCCATCTTCCAGGGTCAGTTCCACCATCTCTTCATTGGAAACCCCGCTCACATGATCCAGGGCAACCAGTGAGCCCTCGATCCGATCGAGTCCGAGATATTTCAAGCTCATTTCAGGTCCTCCCTTTCTACAGAATCGAATTCAGTGCCTCATCGATCTTCGCATCATAG
>Ga0256405_10011542_pt1 | contig 11234 bp, 10 predicted proteins | sample RumenRJG_02DNA_FD_189096 | JGI IMG/M metagenome (GOLD analysis project Ga0256405, IMG submission 189096) | Bovine rumen microbial communities from Lethbridge, Alberta, Canada - RJG_02 | ecosystem: Host-associated > Mammals > Digestive system > Stomach > Rumen | place: Canada: Alberta...
ATCCGGATCATCGGCTCTTCTTTCCACACTTCCGGGCGCAGAATCCACCCGCAGACCACTTGTTCTGGGGACAGTCCCTTATATCGATTTTCACCATACACCGACTCCAGAAAATCCAAGGCAAAGGTGGAGAAGGGACAGAGCCGACCGTTCCATACGATCTGCTCCCTCGCCACTTCCCTCGCCCTATCAGCATTGATCGTCTGGATGCTACGGGCAGAAGTAAAAGTAAAAAAGTAAAAAGGTAAAAAGGTGAAAAATAGAAGCAAAGTCAAACGTCTCAGATTCATGCTTGTCATCATATCATTTTACCCTTTTACTTTTTTACCTTTTTACCTTTCTCAGAACTTCGGCATGGTTGGCAGGTCAACGGCCTTCACCGCCATACACTCCATCTCAATCAACCACCCCGGACGACACACGGGGGCATGCACGATCACATACGGCTTGCCTGCAAAGCGCTCCTCATAAAGTTCCCTAACCAACTCATAGTCGGCAGTATCACGCAGATAGACCACCATCTCAGCCACATCGTTGAAGTTGCAATCGGCCTCAGCCAACAGCGCCTCCACATTCTCCCACATGCGACGGGTCTGTTTCACGATATCTTTGGGATACATCACCTCACCCTTGTTGTTGATGGATGCCGTACCAGAGATAAACACATGACGACGATCGGCATAGTTCACCTGCGTACCCCGTTCAAAACTCACACCATAGTCGCTGGTGCGGTTCAGGTGGGTAGAGGCATAGAGATAATGGATCTGTTCTTTCCTGACCCCTGCGATGGCGTAGTTATCCATCTGGGAGAGCACATTCGGATCCTGCTGTCGACCTCCGATACCTGTCGAGGCGATGAAGTGGGTGTTCACCGTCAGTCCCTGTGTGAAGAAGAACTGGTTACGGGCTCTCACCACCCCACCATAGTTCAGGTCCACGTCATTCACAAAGAACCACGTCCGGATGCAGTTGGCCTCCAACGTACAGCCCTCCTGAATCAGTTGCATGTTATACTCATTGAAGAGCAGACGCGTCTGGTACTCCGAGTTGGCGGCCATATTATGTGCCGAACCGTTCCAGAGATGACGGAAGCCTCCGTGACGCACCTCATACAGACCACTCTTTCCGATACCCGTCTGCACATTCGTCATCAGATACACCCAGAGGGCGATCTTCGTCCCGTCGAGCGGTGCCTGTTGGATGATACTCTTGGCACAATCCGTCACATCAGCCACGATCACATCGTCGGCCTGATTGGCAGCGTCGCTGAGGAAGTAACGTTTGAAAACCGCCTGGGCTCCCTGCAACTCTCCATCAAGCAGTTGATTATACGCATTGAAGATCGCTTCCAGCTGCTGTTCAAACGAGAGACGGGAGGAAGTGGCGTGTATCATCACATGATACTCGCACACCTCTGTCCCATTTTCAAACCGAAAGATATCCGCAAATGCGTTATTGTATTCTTTTCTTATATTCATTTGATAACCAGTTATTTATTTATCTTTCGCTCCATTATTAATCCAACTATCGATCAAGGGCAGAAGTGTCTCTTCATTCTTCTCCGACACCAGGTCACGATGCGCCATCGAGATACCCTCCACCGTCTGTTGGTTCAACACCATATGGAGCACGCTGGTAAGTGCGTTGTTGGTCTCTACCAGTTTCTTGCCTTCCACCCTTTTCGAATCGACATCCACCAGTGCCTGATAACTCTTGCCTTCCGTCAGGAAGAGCCCCGCAGCAGCCCTGTTAGATGCGCCGTGGCAGTTGGCACAGGTGGTATTGAAGAAACTCTGCTGGATGGCATTAAACATACTGATGTCGATGGTGCCGACATCCATCTTTACGGGTTCTGTGGCATCCGAGATATCCACCTCCTTAAACCCGACGATATGTCTTCTCAGACGGTCTAGGACACAGAGGCGCACCAGAGTCACATTGTCCTTGATACCCGACAACTCCACCAGCGCCTTCCCATCCTGGATGTCGCTCGCCGTGATGACTTTCGACACACTGGCATATTCGTCGTCAGCCTGTTCAAAGCCTGCAATAGAGACCCGATAGTTACTCGACCAACTGTCGAAGCCTTCCAGCACCCCTTCCAGCACCACCGTCTTACCATCTGCGGAAGTGTTGGTTTCCGGATAGATACGTCCGTCGTCGCAGGCACAGAGAGAAAGCAGACTGACACCGATCAGCGTTTTTGAAACAAGTCTTTTCATGGGCTTTGCTCTTAGAATGCGTATTGTAACATCACCTGCGCCAGATGGGTACAGATGCCCAGGTCGTCGAGGTCACGATCCAATTGTGTCGCATGGCCCGTACGACCAGTATATTGGTACATGGCAGCGAGTTTGATATTGGTCTTCGGGATGAAGTAGTTCACGCTGACGGCAGGCATATTCAGGATACCGTCCTTGCTGGTGCCGTTGCGGTCGAAGAAGTCATAACGCAGACCTACCTGCACCTGACGATGCACGAAGTAACCCACCTGGGCATAGCCGCCCCAGTAATTATAACTGTCGTCGATCTTCTGACGCTTCGTGAAGCCGATGTGCATATAGTAGGCTTCAGCACCGATATACCAGCGGTTCTTTAGCATGGCAAATTCAAAGCCGGCACGGAAATCATTCGTCGATTCACTTTCAGCCTCGTTGTTATAGTTCGCACTCAGACCGAACAGCAGTTTGTCCTCGTGCAGCAGTTTGGGGTTACCCTGCGTCAGGGGCATCGCACCCTTCGGCTGATAGGTGATACGACCTGCATACAGGAGTGACGGCAGATGGTTGTCGTCGCTGATACCTTTCATAGCCCCGTTCTGGGCAGAACCCGTACCGTTCCAGAGACCAACTTCATAACCAAACTTACCACCGATCAGTCCATGAATCTCCACACCGAGATCGAAACCTGTGCCGATACCAGGTGTCACGGCATTCAGGGAATAAGGCAGGATGGCAGACGCCGTCAGCGACGTAGGCAACGACGAGAAGAGCGTCTCACCGAGGGTAGTCAGATAGGCATGGGTGAACGGCGTCTTAAACTTACCCACACGGAAACGCAGTTCAGGCATAGGAGCATAGTCGATCCAGGCCTGCTGCAGGATATTACCCCCCGAGGCAGCCGCATTGACACTGACGTTATAGTCGATCTTACCGAACGCCTTACCCGTAAAGCCGATGATGGCATAGTTCATGGCGAAACCCGAGTTGGCCACATTGTCCTGATTATAGGCTTTGTCGAGTCCCTCGTCATCGTAATAGCGATAATTCAACGTGCTCTGCAGATAGAGATAGGGTTTGAACACGAAACTCCCGTCGTTCGACTGGAGGGTAAACCCACGGTCGTCGGCGATAGGAATCACACCGTTGTCCATATTATATTTGTTATCGTCATCAGCCCAAACCGTTGCTGAGACCATGCTTGCCATCACAATGGCAAATATCTTCTTAGTAATCATAACTATAAACTATCAACTATAATCTATTAACTATCAAAGTGACCACAGGAACTGCACCAGCTGATCACGCTCTTTCTTACTCATGTTCTTAAACTTATTCTTGGAGGCTTCTCCCTCACCCCCATGCCACATGATGGCTTCCACGAAGTTGCGGGCACGTCCGTCGTGCAGGAAGTAGGTATGTCCGTTTACCTTCTTCTGCAGACCGATACCCCAGAGCGGTGTGGTGCGCCATTCGTTGCCACGGGCCAGACCACTCACGAAGTTGTCGTTCAGGCCCACACCCATGATCTCAGAGCCCATATCATGCAGCAGATAGTCTGAGTAGGGATGGATGGTCTGCCCACCCAACCAGGGCAGGTTCGTACCCATCAGCAAGGTGGAGCCACGGGGTTTCGTATGAAGAGTAGTCACATGACAGAGGTGACAGCCAGCCTGATAGAACAGTTGTTCACCCGCCTTCACATCCTCATTGTTGATATTACGACGAGCCGGCACAGCCAGACCCTGCATATAGAGGTCCACATTCTCCATGTCCTCCGACGACACGTCGAGGTACTCATAGCAGAGGCCCATCATCGAACCTTCTTCCATCTGCAACTGTCCCTCGCAGATCTCCTCGGGGTAACGGCTGTTGGTCATACCCATATCACTGGAGAAACCGAGTTCCACCGTCAGGTCGGCATGTTGTGCCTTGTTACCCGACAGGCCGAGTTGCAACTTACCCCGTTCGTTGATATAGTTACACCGTCCGCTGATGCCCCACTCGGGATAGTTGCTCTTTCTGGCCAGCGCCTCGATCTCATCGGGATCGAGCGCCATCATCTGTCCCATACCGACATGGCGCAGCGGCACACGGACCGTACAGAACAGGTCGTCGGGACTGATGGAGTCGGCATACCATTCGGTGATTGACCATCGGGGCACGCAGAGCGTATATTTCTCACCGTCGGGGAAGGAATAGGTCATCGAATCGATCTTCACCTTCAACTTACCCTCAGGATGCACGCCATAGATCGCCTGATCATGGATCACGCGGCCGTAGTTGGGGAAGAACGTGCCGTTCTTACGGGTGATGTAAATCAGCGACGCCGTAAAGCCGTAAGGGCCCGAACCGTCGTCACCGCCCTGTTTGAAACTGGTCCAGTAGGTCGGTTCCGTACGTCCCGCGTTTCGATGACAACTGCCACAACTGTAACCGGCATAGACGGGTCCGAGTCCTCCCCCATGCCCGTTCTCATTCGAGGTCTTCACATTGTCATATAGGCGGTCGCCCACATTAAACCTGGAGGCATAAGTGCCAGAGAGCCATGCGGCTGCCTGGTCGTACGCGACAGAGGAGTTATAGAATCCTGTCGATGTACCAGCAGATAGCGCATAGCCTCTGGGAATATTGATGTCCTCCACATCCAACTGGTCGCTGTCGTCACAGGCCACCAGGCCAAAGATACCAGTCAGAAGGAGTAGAAAATTCACGTATTTGTTCATAGGCAACACCAACTTTACTTGGTGTGGTTGATCAGGAAGGGCTTGAGATCATTCTCCAGAATGTCGCTCAGTTCAGCACAAGCCTCCATAGCAGCTTGAGCCTCCTTAGAGTTGATGTTGTTGCGGAAGGGTTGCGGAATAGCCTGGATGGCTTCAGCGGCATCCGTAATGGCCTTTTTCACGTCGGCATCCAACTCAGAATTATACTTGGCAACGAGTGTTGACAGAGAATTCTTGTCCACATTATTGTAGTTATTGCCATCGTAGCGGTTACCATAGTAGGCATTACGGATCGAATAGATATTGTTGGTATAGTCATCACGAGAGTGCCAGCTGTACCAAGACTCTACAGCATAGAGGGCCTCATTGGTCTTACCTGACACATAGAGGTCGTAGGGATCGCCGATCTTAGCCTGACCCACCTCACCGGCAATGTCGATACAACCGTCGATCAACTGCTCGATACAACTCAGTCCACTGGTGAACTCACCACCGTTGTGCGACTTGAACTTGGCAGCATAGCCGTTGTTCCAGGCATCGCAGAGGGTCGTCACGTCGTCAACCAGCAACTGGGCGGTGTTTCTCATATACTGTGCCCAGGCAGTGGCGTTACCAGCGTTATAGACGGCATTGGCAGCCTCATCGTCGGTAGCCTTGTCATTCAGCGTACGAGCCTTACCGTCACGGAATGCCAGGAACTCCAGTGTGTGGAAACCACGTACGTTCTGAGCGGCAGCAATAGCCTCGTCGTCCTCATCATAATCACCAGTCCACTTCATCTCGTTCCACTGCTGTGACTCCAGCATCTTCACGATGGCCTCCTGATCGAGGGGCCAAGAGTCCATGTTAGGATCAAGACCATAGTCGGCAACGGGTCCGAAGAGGAAAGCCTCACTCGACTCCCATGGCTCACGGGCTTCCAACCATGCATCGCAGATAGCCTTGAAGTTAGCATCCGAGGGTGCATCACCAAAGGCCACCACAGCCTGATAGAGGGCACTGTTCTTAGCCTTCAGGTCGTTGTAGGTCGGCAGAACCACCAGGTCCACATACTGGTTGATAATAGCATCATACTCAGCATCCTGAATCGTCACCTCAGCCGTCTGGGGTTCTTCGTTCTTTTTGTCGTCACTGCTACTGCAGGCAGTGAACATCATGAGTCCCATCATGGCGAGACCCATCATAAAAATTCCTTTTTTCATGTCGTTTAATTGTTTATATTATTTTTTAAAAAACCATCCGATATAGGCAATACCTATTCCAAACTCATTCTCACTATTGTACGTACCCTTGCCAAACACCTTGCTGGTGCCGATCTGACGGGTGGTATAGTCGGCCTTCACCACGAGATTGGGCAGTGCTCTCCAGTTCAGACCGAAGTTCCACTTGCTCACCTGGCAACGGGCATCCATCACGTCCATACCCTCACCTTTCTCCTGCGGGTTGTAGTACTCATACTGGGCAAAGGGATAGATCACGGGGAAGCCCTTACCACCACGGAAGAGACTCTTCAAGTTCACACCCACCTCGGCGTTGTACGACACGGCACGCTTCGCAATCGGTGTCAGTCGGCTGTAACCCGACTTGTTGGAGAGTTTGCCGTTCTTCGCCCCCAGCTGGTCAGCATGGGCGATATTACCGGAGAGATAATTCACGCGGGCTGTCACGTATCTGTCCACATACTGGGCATCGAGCGACCAGATGGTCACAGGAATCTTGCCGATCTCGTCGTAAGTGATCAGTTTGTCGGCATTGGCACCCGTGTTCGGACAGTAATAGATCGAACCACCCAGTCTCAAACCAGGCACACCCGTATAGTTCAGTCGGGCCACGTAGGCAGGACAGGTGAAGTTGTCACCCTCAAAGATACCCTGCTTACCCTTTCTCACCCAGTTGTTACGATCGAAGCCGTTGGCATTCAGTCCCGTCACGATCATCGCCTCGTAGTCGAAGGTGCCATAGCCTTTGCCAAACTTACCCAGGAACTCGATACCCGTCTCATGCCAGGTACAGGGAATGATCGTCATCTCACCCTCGGGACGCGATGAACCGAAGAAGTTGATCGGCTCGTGATGCTCATTCGTCAGGCCTACAGGTACGATGAGATGACCCACACGCACATTAAACTCCGGGATGATCATCCTCGTGATATGCAACTGCTCCAGGGCAACCTCACCACCCTTCTCTACCTCCGTCTCATATTCGCCGTTCTCGGTGTTCTCTAATTCATAAGAGGTACCCGTACCTCCATATTCAAACTCAATCTCGGCACCGAGGATCCACTTCGGCGTGAACTTGTAGTCGAACGCCAGTACGAAACGGGGAATGGCAATCGTGTTGTGATTCTGCTTGGCATTACCCTCTTTGTGACCATAGAAGCGGTTGATACCATAATCCTTGAAGTTTGCAACGATCTCACCATAACCGCCAAAGCGGAACTTGTTGTAACCAATCGTGTCGGGCTCAGCAGCCTTCATGGCATTTGTCATCAAACTGATTACGAGCAATAAAAATAGTCTTTTCATCATACTTTTAACCTAATCATACATTCAAATCGGCTGCAAAAGTAAGGGATTTAGGGGGCATCACCAATACCTAAAAATAGTGAAATCGCCCAAAAACGGGGTATTCCGCCCATATCGGGGCCGAAAAATACCTATTTATGATTATTGTGCATGTCGAAAAATATGCCTACCTTTGCACCCAGTAATCATTAATAGGTAAGACAAAGATGAAAAATCAGAAGATGTATGAGGCGGACGACAAGATGATCTCGCTGATTCGCGATAATTACGACCTGTTGCAGATGCTGGGCAGTTTCGGCATCAGTCTGGGCTTCGGCGACAAGACCGTCATGGAAACATGTGAGGACAACGGCGTAGATACCTATACCTTCCTGGCAGTGGTCAACTACAACATCAACGGCTATGGTGAGTTCGGGGCCGACGAGATGCTGTCCGTCCCCACCCTCCTACACTATCTGGAAGCCAGCCACGCCTACTTCCTCGACTTCCAACTGCCCTATATCCGTCGCGAACTGCAGGAGTCGCTCGATGAGAGTGAGTCGCTCGCCAAACTCATCCTCCGCTTCTACGACGAATATGCCCACGAGATACGCCGCCACATGAAATATGAGCAGAAGACGCTCTTCCCCTATGTACAGTCGCTGATCGACGGTCATCCCGCCAACGACTACAACGTCGATACCTTCTCGAAGCATCACAGTTCCACTGACAAGAAACTGCGCGAACTGAAACTGCTCATCATCAAATACCTACCGCAGGACGGTCTGCACAACAACCAACTCACCGCCACCCTCCACGACATCTACGAGAACGAGGTATGGCTCCGTCAGCACGCGCAGGTGGAAGACAACATCTTCGTACCCGCCATCCGCCACTTGGAACAGCAGACCAAGCAGATGGGTGTCACCCGCAACATCACCGACATGGTGTTCAAGGCCTCCACGGGTCAGAATCCCGATGCCCTCTCCGACCGTGAGAAGGATGTGATCATCTCATTGGTACAAGGCATGGCCAACAAGGAGATCGCCGACCACCTCTGCATCTCGGTGAACACCGTCATCACCCACCGTCGGAACATCGCCCGCAAACTGCAGATCCACTCCCCGGCAGGACTCACCATCTACGCCATCGTCAATGGCCTCGTAGATATCTCAAGCGTCAAGATATAAAAGGATTATTGTATCGCGTCTTGGATCACCAGCGCTGACAGCATAAACCCGAAGACGGCAGTGATGTGAACCAGCGAACCCTTCCCCTCGCCCTGAGGCTGCAAGAGTTCGTCGCTATACACCACCTGGAACTTCTTCTCGGGAAACAGCCCCAACTGTTTGAACTTCTTCCTGAGGGTGCGCGCCAACGGGTCGCCCTGCACCTTCCAGAACTCCGTCACCTTAATGCGTGTGGGATCCAGTTTCAAGGCAGCCCCCATCGATGAGAAAAACTTGGCTTCCGTCCGGCAGGCCATCAGGATCAGCAACGCCTTGTCCTTCAGCGAGTCGATGGCATCGATGATGTAGTCATAACTGCCAAGGTCGAAACTTTCTGCCGTCTCCTCATTAAACACCGCACGGATGGCAGAGATCTCTGCATCAGGGTTGATATTCAGCAGCCGTTCCTTCAGTTCTTCCACCTTCACGGCCCCGACGCTCTTTGTCGTCGCCATCAGCTGACGGTTCACATTCGAGATACTCACGCAGTCGAAATCCACGATCGTCAACTGCCGAATGCCACTGCGCACCAGACTCTCCGCACACCATGAGCCAACGCCGCCAACGCCGAAAAGGATCACCCTCTTCTGCGCCAACCGCTCCATCGCCTCATGCCCTAGCAACAGTTCCGACCGACTGAATATCGTCTCCTCTAATGCCATTTTTACAATAATCCGGTGCAAAGGTAGTGTTTTTCCTGCAAATAACCACGAGAAAACAAAAAAAGAAAATGAATAAAAACCAGAATTATTTTGGTAGTTCGAGGGTTTATTCGTAACTTTGCCCTGTAAATTTACATAACAGATGATAACGACTTTGATTATAGGACTGTTGATTCCGATGCTGGGCACGATGCTGGGCTCTGCCTTTGTGTTTTTCATGCGTGACGAGATGTCGGCACGCCTGCAGAATTCCCTGTTGGGTTTCGCCTCGGGTGTGATGATCGCAGCATCGGTGTGGTCGCTGCTGATCCCTGCCATGGAGATGGAGACGGAGAGTGGCAAGTGGGCTGTGATGCCTGCCGCCGTAGGATTCCTGGCTGGTATGGGATTCCTGCTGCTGATCGACGAACTGACGCCTCACCTGCATATCGGTACCGACAAGCCCGAGGGTATGCGGTCGCATCTCTCGAAGACGGCGATGCTGGCCCTGGCTGTTACCATCCATAACCTGCCTGAGGGTATGGCAGTCGGCGTGGTGTTTGCCGGTGCTGAGAATGGTGTGGAGGATATGTCGATGACCAGTGCGTTGGCGATTGCCGTGGGTATCGCCATCCAAAACATTCCCGAGGGGGCGATTATCTCGATGCCGATGCGGGCTGCGGGGAACAGTCGCTGGCGTTCGTTCGTGCTGGGTTCGCTGAGTGGAGCCGTAGAGCCTGTGGGTGCCCTGGCGGTGCTGCTGTTGGCTTCGATGCTCACCACGATCCTACCCTACATGCTGGCCTTCGCTGCCGGTGCCATGTGCTACGTGGTGGTGGAGGAACTGATCCCGGAGGCCTCGAGTGGCAAACATAGTAACCTCAGCACCATCGGCTTTGCCATCGGCTTCGTGTTGATGATGGTGCTCGATGTGGTGTTAGGATAATCATTTATTAGATAGAATGTTATGAAGAAGGTTTTATTGTTTTTCGCCCTGATGCTTGCAATGGCTGCTCAGGCTGACGTGCTAGGTGAGTACAGTTTCGTGGGAACATTGGGTGACAAGATTCCCGTCAGGTTGAAGTTTGCCGTGAATGGTGACGAGATTGCCGTGGGTGAGATCTTCTATCCCAAGGCGAAGAACCCTGCGCCTATCTTAGTGGTCGGTGCGCCAACGGAAGATGGCTGGTATTATCTGAAGGAGTACCAGAGCGACGGCACCATCACCGGCACGATGCTGTTCAGGATCGAGGAAGACGAAAACGAGGAGGCCTATATCGCTGAGGGTAACTGGACGAACCCGAGGACGGAGAAGTTGCTGCCGATGAAGAACTTCCAGACCAACGACGATGCGTTGACTGGACCTATTGACGTGACTGCCTATCTGGACTACGAGGATCCGCAGAACATCGGGCGTGAGTATGCCTATTCCATCTGGAATCCCCGTTACGGCTCGATGATGGGCGGCTGCGTGAAGTTCCGTGGCGCTGGCAAGAACAAACTGCACTTCGAGGTGAGCAATGCGCCTGGCAATATCGCCGAGGGTAAGAGTGCGCCTGACCGTCCTGCGGTTCTAGGCGAGGCTACCCACGACTATTTCTTTTATGAGAACGTGAACGACTGCGGCTATGGCTTCAGTGCCCATTTCTTCAAGAAGTTCGTGGTGCTGAAGACCACGACGAAATATGATACCCTCGGATGCTTCGGTATGGGTGTCGCCTTCGACGGCGTCTATATCAAGGTGAAGCAATAGAGGGTGTATCTGGAATGAAAAAGTACCGTTTGTCCATCATTCTGTGGCTGGTGTTCGAGGCCATTGCCGTATGGCTGTGGCAGGCCAGTGGCAACTTGTTCTTCCTGCTGAACTTCTCGTATATCGGCTTCTGCATCGGCTTCGGAGGAATCCTGTTCGCTG
>Ga0256405_10011543_pt1 | contig 11232 bp, 17 predicted proteins | sample RumenRJG_02DNA_FD_189096 | JGI IMG/M metagenome (GOLD analysis project Ga0256405, IMG submission 189096) | Bovine rumen microbial communities from Lethbridge, Alberta, Canada - RJG_02 | ecosystem: Host-associated > Mammals > Digestive system > Stomach > Rumen | place: Canada: Alberta...
CAGTCACTTAATTACAAGGAGGCTCGTTATGAACGTTGCTGAGCTCACACACGCCCGCTTGGTGGGAGCCATTGACACAATGACCCCCACGGAATTCTCAAAATCTCCTGGCAGATATTTCACCAGGAATCGAAAAGTTGACTTCAAAAAAGTTCTCCTTTTATCAATAACAGCTTCGAAAGGTACGATTTTCGAGGACATCCGTAAGTTCTATACTGTCACAGAATGCCCGCCAGATATGGCTCCATCTCCCTCGGCACTGACCCAACAGCTCGGAAAATTATCTCCCCAAGCATTTCCTGAGGTGTTACACCGCTTCAACAATCAGTTTGAGCACAAAACCTTTCATGGCTTCCAACTGCTTGCTTGTGATGGCACCGGCCTTGCCTTTAACTCAGAGTGGGATTATGACTGCTATGTGCGGGGACCCAATGCTTTCTTTGGTGTTCATCTGGTGGCACTTTATGACCTGATGTCTCGAAAATATGTCGATGCTGAAATTCAGCCTGCAAGGCTTAAGAACGAGTTCAGAGCCATCTGCCTATTATGCAAACGTCAAGAGAATGACAGCATAAAGCGTTTGCTGATTGCTGACCGGGGATTCCCCTCGTACAACTTCTATGTGAATGCTGGACATGCCGGCATTTCATACCTTGTTCGGCTTAGCGAGGCTACCACCAAGTCTGTTGTTGGAGGCTCCCAGCGCCTGGAGGAGTTTGGGGAAGACTTTGACATTTCGTTAAATCTGCATCTGGTAAGACATAAGCGTAAAAGGGAATATCTGCACCAAGATGACTTGGACAACTACCGCTACATTGCCTCAGACACACAGTTTGACTTCTTGGAGCCATCAAAAGAAGGGGAAGTAGACATTGCTATTCGTATAGTATGCGTCAAACTGCCCGATGGCTCTTGTGAATACCTGGCTACTAATTTAGACAAAGATGCACTGCCGATAAACATCCTAAAAGATATTTATCGGTTGCGGTGGGGAATTGAAACATCTTTCCGCTTTTTGAAACTTACTCTCGGAGCAGAATTCTTTCATGCCAGGAAGCGCGAACGTATTGTGCAGGAAATCTGGAGCCGCATGATTCTCTACAATTTCTGCATGGAGATTGCCAACCATGCAGAGACTGAGCGAAAGGCAAAGGCTCAGCAGACGAATTGCAAATATGTTTACACGCTTAACATAAGTGAATCTATTAAAGCCTGCCATGACTACTTGTTGCTGAGCAAATCTATACAAAGACAGACAGATTTAGTTGGCTGGATATTAAAAGCCGGTTATTGTCCTATACGCAAAGGCAGGAATTTTAAGAGAAAGCATTCCTCTCGTGGAGCAAGAAGCTTTAACTACCGCTGAGTAATATTAATTTAATTTCACAACTTTTTTAAGCGGCCTCTGACCGCTTGAGTGTCATGCTCATTTTTAATTACGCATAAGTAACAACCCTAAAATCCTGCCCTATCCAGCATAAATACTAAAATTACGCCATTTTGTTCGGTGGCTAACTAAATGACATTGGCGCACAGGCTGGAGGGGCAAAAAAGGATGCTGCATGATTATAGCAATGAAAATTACCATATAGTCACTGTTTTTTATTAATATACTAAAAATGAACCATCTCCGACCCGCAACGCAAGCCGGAGGTGATTCAAAATAATATAATTATACTACATTACTCTATAGTTGCAACAAATTTCACAAGAAACCGTATTGTGCGCCTTTCTTGTTCAGTAGTTAGCGAATCTGGTGATTCATCCATCACTTTGTAAATAAATGACAAGATAGCTTGCATAGTGTCAGCATCATGCAATACTCCACGAATATCACTTAATCCATCCTCCAGAGACCCATAATTATCAAGGTAATCATACGGATCGATATCATAAATCAGCTGATTCAACTTTTCGGCAAAATCTTCTTCTGTCATGCTATATCCCTTCAGTCCCTTATACTGCCTGATGTTTTTTCTGACAGTCCATGCAAAGGCATGTACCAAACCGCTTCAAAGAAAAGTCCCGTACCTTGCTGGTTATGGGGTTCCCACAGTCCACGCATACAATTCCGCTGGCTGAACTTCCTCTTACCACTGGTCGTGGCTTTGGTGTGTCTGCTGCTGCAAACTGGTCCGTCTTAATGTCTGCCTCCGGATCATCTCCGGTAGAGATATTAAAGGCCATCATATATGCGTACTTTATACTGGCTGTCTCAGCCTTCATAACAGCTTTGTCCCCGCTGTCCTGCCCATTCCCAAGCCCGGCTATATCAAGATATTCACCACTCTCTGAATCAATAAGCCTTATATTCATCTGAACCGTGGCCAGGTGCTCCTGATTTCCCTTGGCATTGGTTACATGCTCAAGTGAGATAAGCTCCGCCTTCGCAACCGAGCAAATCTTGTTCTTGCATAACGCCTCATTGACCTTCTCAAGTACATCCGCAGCAGTCGCATATTGATATTTGTGGAAGTCGTTGGTACCGTTCTTTTGGATATGGGACACTTCCTCCATGACCTTGACCATTTTTGCTGTAATTTTCTTGATAGGTCTCTCTGTCGTTTCCATCTAAAATCATCTCCTCGCATTGTACTTACGCAGTTTGGGCCAGTGAATCCCAGCAGTAGTGATACACCAAGCTGTACGGCCGTATTTCCTCTAACAGTTCTCCGTCTTCCCATAACTGCATCCCAGAGTCAGCTCCAGTATCCTCATTGGCCCAGTAGTACCTAAAATCCAGCTCCGGAAACTTCTTTACCAGAGCTTCAACCGCCTTCAGCGGTGGTGTCCATGATGTTGAAAAGCTTATGGTATTATCCCTGTTTTTTATGCAGTCTACCGAATCAGTTGAACCCCAGTTAGCTATTTTCCAGTCATGTAGGTCGATACTGGAATCCTTGGGCACTGGTATAATATTTCCCAAATCTACCAACCCATTTTCTCCTTTCAATGAACTGATAGCCCTTGCAACATCTACCTTTTTGCCAATTACTACAAGTACGTTTCGCACATAATTTGGCATACTTACACCTCCAAATATTAAGGACACTGCCTAAATGGCAGTGTCCCTTCACATTATCCAGCTTTATGAAACATAGATTGCTTAACAACCTGTCCATGATCACAGTAGTCGGCCACATCACAATAGCTCTGGCATTTTTTATCGTGCCATCTTTCTCTGGCTGAACACAGCTTGGGCAGCTCACCTGTAGCCATAGCTTCCTTCAATGACTTAGCCTTATGTTTAAAGTATCTTATAAGCCAGCGGTCGGAAATCTTGTTAATCGGAATAATATATACATTCCGGTCAATTCCCCGTTCAGCCGCTATTCTTAGACTACCATCCCGGCATATTGCCTGAATGAACATCCTTTTGACCTCAAAACCTTGCTGTTCCAGTAATATACGATAGTAATTCAGCTGCAAGGCCCACTCCATAACATATCTGACGCCATCGGTAAACAACTCCTGCCTGTACTTTGGCTGGCCCTTCTTTGCCCCAGTCTTATAGACCTCGCCAGTAGGAACGGACTTCTTGTAGTAACCCAATGCCCGCATCAGCTTATAGCTGGAAGTTACCTTCAGATCCCCCAAGGTTCCAGTATCTTCATCCAGTAGCTGTCCGTAGAGGTCAAATTTGCCACTGGTAGTACCATCCTTCAGCCTTACCTCAGCCAGAATATCACCATCAATATGTTTTTCATGGATACCATGTATTCCCTGTCCCTGAAGGGCATACAAAGCATCTTCCGGGTTTATCGCATATTCTCTGGTCTTTTTTAGGAATACCTCTCTGGTCCCAGTCAAAAGCTCCGTAACACTTGGTTCATCGAGCTTTCTATCAGAACTTTGGGCTATTGCCCTGAGTGTGGGCAGGAACATGCAGCGAGTTCCACACCTGCACCCATCCAAACACCCTGAAATTGAAATCTCCTGCCCATCCGGACAGGAGAATTTTGCTGCTGGCATTATGTTCACCCCTTATTATGCTATTTTTTCTTCTTCCCCAGAATTACCGGAATCGTTGCCATCAAAACTTTCAGAACCATTTCCAACGAAAACTTCATCTCCCGCATCCTCCTTCCGTTCAGCAATCTCATACTCCAACTTGATATCACCAAAGTATCTACTCCCATAGCCCAAATCAGAGACTGCCACTTTTTCAGCAGCTCTAATAAGAGCTTTACCCAACGACTTTGCCTGATTTGGGTTCAGGGTTACCTGAAAATCACTATCACCAACCTTGGCAAACAGATAAATACACCCATCAATCCGCAGCAAACAGTCAATATTCTCATAAGCCAAACAGCTTAAATATGTTGACATATCAGTTACCTCCGTCTAAAAACCTACGCTGTTAATGCTCCCAGAGATCTTACGGGCGTGATGTTGATTACACTTTTATGCTTTGGAATTGGCTCAGCAAGTATTTCCCCGCCAATGCGTTCTAAGGCCGTAGCGCGCTCGTAGTTGGTCGCAAGCTGCGATGCAGCAGTGACTGCATTAAGGATGCCATAACGGCTGTTGTCGCCGCTCATAAAGAGCTGACGAAGTACATCCCCACGCTCATTTTGGGTGAGCAGATATCTGTCAGCCAAAAGCTCCACTTCCTGCATAGGGTCCTTATTCAAAGAGATGTCCATAGATGAACGCAGTTTTTCTACAGCCATCGCGAACTTACTTTCTTCCGCAGCCACTTTAACTGTGTCCTGGACCTTCATAAAGAAGGCCTTATCATCAGCCTGCAGGGTTTCGTCTGAATACAATTCGTAGGCACTGTCACCGTCTACCTGTTTTCCAACGTGATATTTTTTTTGCGTATAGTCCTTTAGAATAAGCCCATTCTTGCATACCAATCGATAAATCAATGGCTCAACCTTTACCGAGCCAAGCCCCACCTCCGAATTTGAGATAACAAATCCTGCCTGTACCACATCACCAGTGGCAACTTCCTCCTTCAACCGCTTATTTACGACCTTGAGATACATGTGCTCTGGCGTTACTTCACAGCTGATAATCTCAGCACCGGCCATATCCTTTATAATCGGAAGGACTGCCTCGCAAAGCTCTAAATTATCCAACCGGCGATAGCGGTCCGAAAGGAATGCTCTTACGCTGCCATCAAGGGTGCGTATCATACGGCGTTCCGGAGCCTTTTCAAACCATGTATTTACATTTTGGGACAACAGTTCTGGCTGCTCAGCTTGCATCTTCTGATAATACCGGTACGGAATCTGCAAACGGCTGGCAATCTGCTTGTGAGCTAACTCATCCACCTCAAAATTATGCCTCTGACCTTTGATATCAAGGCTGATAGTAGCGCTGCCATTATCACGGGCCTTAAAATCCATGTGGCGTGTGTCCGTAATGAAATCTTTTCTTGCCTCTCTCTGTCGCTGAAGCTCAGCACCTAACTGTTGCAAAGTTCTTCCCTGTTTCATTTTATTTTGCCTCCTTTTTCCTCAATACCTCTACATCAAAACAGCCTACATTCAACAGTTCAGGGAAATCACCTCTGATGATATCTGCCCCGCACTTATTAAATGCCCTTAAAACTTCGTCAAGCCCATTCTCCTCCACATCAGCATAAAAGCTGACCTTGATTTCCTTTTGCATAATCTTCCTCCTAACATTATGCGCTGTAGTTCGCTGTACTAATACCAGTAATAGCCTCATAAAACTCGTCTTTTGTCATGTCTACAATAGGCTCATAGTGGCACCACAATACTTCTTTAACTTCCTCCATACTGGATGGAGTTGTTTCCGGCTTTAAATTCCATGGATACAGCGGTGAATAGCCACAGGCCCAGCCATAGTCCAACGCATATTGCCTTTCAATCAATATTTCCTTGCCATTTGGGAGCCTCACATAAGCTTCCACCTCATCATGCCAATAATCATCAACATCAATACCAGCCTTGAAATTTAAGCCATTCTCCCATATACCATACATATTTATCCCAAAATATTCCGCGCCCATTTTCGGTTCACCTCCCAATTTTTAATATAAAATGTCCTGCCATGTAAGGCAGGACCTGTTATTTCTATAGTATATATTTGCTTTAACTAATAATTACAAAACATTTTAGAAAATATACACTCATGTAACATAAAATCGCATAATCACTACTGGTGTTACTAACATGTATATAATACTAAAAGCAAAGGAGGACGCTGGATATGAATCCTATCCCAATAAACAAATATGCCTTAAGTGTAGCAGAAGCTGCTTCGGTACTCGGAGTATCCTCTTGCAAGGTATATCAACTGATAAAATCTAAGGATTTACCTGCCCAAAAGACAGGGCATGCCTGGAAAATACCGGCAGACGCCATAGACAACTATATAAACCGCCCGTAATTTTTACCCATTATTTACTGTTTTTATCCCTTTTCCAAGAATAAAAATGTGATATGTATTTTCTTATTTTGGCACATAACATTAATTTAAAGAAATCTGAAAAGGAGATAGATAAAGATGAATAATGAACCTGTACGTATAGTAAATATCGAAGACCTTTGTGACCAGCTAGCAATAGGCAAAAACGCTGCTTATGATTTGTTAAGGTCGGGTAAAATAAAGGCCTTCCGAATCAAGCGTATCTGGAAAATCCCCCAGGCGAGTATCAATGAGTACATATTATCTGCCAGTAAATGAAGAAATCCCTCTTGGCTATCCAGCCAAGAGGGATGACTATGTATTTAACTTTATATCATTAGGCTATCCTTACTAAGATTGCTGATATCGCGGCCGCCGTACATTATTCTGGCAACATATACTTTCCCCGCATTTTCCTTAGGGAGATAAAAAACGACAAAATTACCGACAGGAAAATATCTAATCCCCTGACTTTTCCATGGTTCGTCCTTCCATACCGGGTTGCGAAGTGGCATTTCGTCCAGCTTATCAATTGCATCCATTATTCGTTTTGTCTGATTAACAGCAGTTTCTGGAGATAACAATCCATTACTGATATATTTGTAAATGTCATGTAAATCCTGCTTCGCCTCTATGGTATATTCGACTGTATAGCTCATATACCAAAATCACGCTCCATTTCAGCACGCAAATCAGCAGAAGATATGGTACGTCCTTCTTCTATATCAGACATACCTTTTGCTATTTCTGCATCGAACTGCTCCTTAGTGAGCGCTCCATAGGAAAGCGGTTTCCTCTCTGGCAGCTTAACTTCAAAGGGGATACCTCTATGTAATACTATCTGCTTTAAAAACATACCAACAGCATTGGACATAGGAATTCCCAGCTCGTTAAGTATGCCTTCTGCCTGATTTTTTAAATCCGGTTCGACACGTGCAAATACATTTGCTGTTCTAGCCATAATAACCACCTCTTAGTATAATTGTAAGCTAACAGCAAGCTTCTTGCAAGCATTTATATCAACCACAAATAAGTCCTAATTTACAGCCCAAGGAAAGATCGCTGGATTGAAATACGCTATGCAGCCTTCAATTTTTTGTGGGTCCATTTGTGGGTCCATTGGTTTTGAAAAGGGTATAAAATGTATTCATTTTGTGGACATAAAGCATATAATGTACTAAATATAAAGACAAAAACGCCCTAAATGGGCAAAAAACACCCTAAAAAAGGGGTTAATATAGCTCCTAAGCAGAGGGCCGTGGGTTCGACTCCCGCCATTCGCACCAGATGAAAATAGCCTCGAATCCTTTATGTATAATGGTTTCGAGGTTTTCGTTTTATAGCTACTGATTATATTTCCATGAGAAAACTTCCCCTAGTACATCAATAGGTACATCATTAAAATGTTGTCAAAATGTACACTGTGTACTGTATCGACAAAAAAATTTTGTTATGTTATAGTGCAATTAAAAAGTACGTTTAAATTCCAGGTATTGATTATTCACAAATATTACTCCTAGAAAGCGGGTGAAAGATAATGTATGCCGAAACAAGAAATGATTGGACGGGAAATCAGGCCCTGCGCAGCGAGGTTATGCGCCCCTTGGAGGAACGGCTGGCTGACGATAAGCCGGAGCTCGTGGAGCCCTTGAGAAAAACCAGGGAAACTGTCGGGCAGGAAATTTATGACAGAGCCTTCAGGACAGTTGAGACCTTTAATCTGGCCGGGGATACCCTATTGATAGTGGTTGGTAATCCTCGTGAACGTTCCTTTCTGGAACGGGATTGTATTGATGCCCTAAAAAACTCCTTTGGGGTGAAAAAGGTACGGATTGTCTGCTAATGAAAAAATGGACTGCTTAAGCAGTCCATTTTTATTTGTTTACATATACTTCCCCATGGCACTCGTAATTACGGATTTCCTTCACTGTATTATCACCATTCAGCATAACCACTGTTGGCCGATATTGAACCGCTTCCTGTTCCTCCATAAAGGCATAGGCCATAATTATAACCACATCCCCAGGCTGCGCCCAACGGGCCGCAGAACCGTTAAGGCAGATAACTCCCGAGCCAGGCTTCCCCGGAATAACGTAAGTCTCCAAGCGGGAACCATTATTATTGTTTACCACCTGTACCCGTTCATTTTCATAAATACCAGCTGCCTTCATCAACTCCGCATCTATGGTAATACTGCCCATATATTGGAGATTGGCCTCGGTTACCGTAGCGCAGTGCAGCTTGGATTTTAACATGTGAAGCATCATGACTTAGCCCTCCAAAATTACATTATCAATAAGACGGGTCTTGCCTATTTTAACCGCAATGGCCATAATCGTCTCTCCCTCTACTGCTTCTATCTCTTCCAAGGCCGGGAAGGAATAGATTTCCACATAATCAATGGCAGCCAGTGGTTCCTTATTAATCTCATCAGTGATGATCTTCTTTAGATCATACACCTTGGTAGTGCCAGCTGTGTAAGCCGCCTGGGCCATATTCAGGCTTCGTGACAAAACCAATGCGGCCTTCTTTTCCTCCGGAGAAAGATAAACATTACGGGAACTGCGCGCTAGGCCGCTTTCCTCTCTTATTATAGGAACCATTTTTATTTCCACCGGTAGAGCCAAGTCCTCCACAAAACGTCTGATTACGCAAACCTGCTGGGCATCCTTCTGACCGAAATATGCCTTATCTGCCTTGGCCAAATTAATTAGTTTGGTAACTACTGTGGCCACTCCCCGAAAATGCCCAGGCCGCTGTCCGCCACACAATTTCTTGGTAAAGTCCCCTTCCACATTCACATAAGTACAAAATCCCTCAGGATACATTTCTGCTGGCTCCGGGTGGAATACCGCATCAACTCCCACCTCTTCCAGTTTGACACTATCCTCGTCAAACTGGCGGGGATACGCATCAAAATCCTCATTTGGTCCAAACTGCACGGGATTTACAAACACCGAGGCAATAACCACATCTGCTTCCTTACGGGCCGTACGCATAAGGGTAAGATGTCCCTCGTGGAGCGCCCCCATGGTAGGAACGAGCCCTATAGTCTTACCAGCCTGTTTCATTTCCAAAGAATACTTTTTGATTTCATCCTGAGTTCTTAAAATCTTCATTCGAAACTAACCTCACTCGCTTATCAGATACACTTAATACTTGAATCAATCAATTCATCATTTTCATCTTCTTCGCTATGATTGGCAAAATAGTTGGCCAGCATAGCCCCGGATACATTATGCCAAACGCTGAAAATGGCTCCCGGAATAGCAGAAATAGGGTCAAAATATATTACAGCCAAAGAGGCCGCCATGCCAGAATTTTGCATTCCCACTTCGATGGAAACAGTGCGGCTGCTTTTCTCATCCAGCTTAAACGCCTTAGCTAAAATATAACCCAACACCAAACCAAAACAATTATGACAAATAACCACAGCAAACATTAATAAGCCTACATCCAGAAGTTTGGCGGCACTTAAGGAAACTACACCACCTACAGTAAGTACCACAGTCACTGCGGAAAGAACAGGCATAAAAGGATTGATTTTGCGGGAAAAATTCGCAAAAAAATGATGCACAGCAAGACCTAAAAGAACAGGTAATAATACCATTTTTACAATGGACATCATCATGGAGTATACAGAAACATCAATTACTGCATCCGCCAGTAAATAGGTCAAAATTGGTGTAACCAGTGGAGCCAATATAGTGGAAGTTGCCGACATAGAAACTGACAATGCCACATCTCCCTTTGCCAAATAAGCAATCACATTGGAAGCCGTACCTCCAGGGCATGTTCCCACCAAAATAACACCAATAGCAATCTCCGGTGGTAAACCAAAAACCTTTACAAGCGCAAAGGCAACAGTAGGCATGATTAAAAACTGAGCGAATACACCAATTAATATTCCCTTAGGATTTTTCAGGATATTCTTAAAATCATCCACCGTAAGGGTCATACCCATGCCAAACATAATAATGCCCAAAAGCACCGGTATATGTGGCCCCACCCAGGTCAAGGTCTCAGGTCGCCATACTGCAAATACACCGATAAGAAATACCAATAAACTCATGTTGCTTACAAGTAAATCGCAAGCCTTTTTTACTGCTTCTTTCAAAAAAGCACCCCCTAATTATAATTCCAACAAGGGCGTCTATAAAATGCTAAACAAAAAAAGCCCCTTTATCCCTATGGATAAAGAGGCTTATAAACACAAATAACAGCAAGCCAACAAAGCCGCCGGTGTCATCCGTCTCAGTCCCAAGGATCTAAGCGAAAAGAGTATTTGTAAAAATTAAAGCAAATTAAAGAGTATGACTCCAAACGGATATCATCCCTTGTCCAAGGTTGATAATAACACAAGGAATAATGTAATGCAAGTTAATAAAGACATAGTTGATTAACTTTTGACTGTTAGCTAAAAGCATATATACGCCGAAAGGAAAAAGCACTGCCATCTAGCAGTGCTTTACGTTTAACCGGCAACTTCCAACCGCGGAAGGAAAATGGCACGGCGTCCATTTCCTTCCGAGTAATATGCCACCGGCATATTACTCTTGCTGGCGTATCCAAGAGGCTTAAGCCGATTGGTTAATACGCCGTATGCGAAAGCGTCCTGCGAAACTCATGTTGAGCAGATGACGCTGACCGCCGAAGGCCGTAGGCCTGGGAGCAGCACAAAATAAAAAAAGAGTCATCTCTTATCGAAATGACTCTTTACAATGTAACCGGCAACTTCCAACCGCGGAAGGAAAATGGCACGGCGACCATTTCCTTCCGAGTAATATGCCACCGGCATATTACTCTCCCATGCCGTCCATTTGTTGGCTGGAGACGACCTATAAAAATAAT
>Ga0256405_10011544_pt1 | contig 11230 bp, 7 predicted proteins | sample RumenRJG_02DNA_FD_189096 | JGI IMG/M metagenome (GOLD analysis project Ga0256405, IMG submission 189096) | Bovine rumen microbial communities from Lethbridge, Alberta, Canada - RJG_02 | ecosystem: Host-associated > Mammals > Digestive system > Stomach > Rumen | place: Canada: Alberta | collected...
AATATTTCATGTTGCCTCATGCTTGTTTTAACACTCAAAGATAACCATTTTCCGTGAATTGAGCAAATATAATATGTTATAAACAATTAATAATCAGAAGCCTGCATTTAATTAGTAGACCCTATTTTAAGTCCTTCAGCAAGTTACCAGCAAATAACCAGTAAATTAAACTGTAATTTATAATGTGATATATAACAGTGATTTAGCGAAATCTTTAGAGGTTGCTCCATTGCTTCCAGCAAGTTGCCAGCAAGTTACCGGCAAGTTAAATCTATGCCCAACTCGGTATGCCCCCCCGAACACCGCCTTTCCACTATATTTCACATTGCTTTCACAAGTCGCTTTACTTGCGTAGCTTGTACCATAGCTTGTACCATGGCTTGGTCACTAGCTTGACCACTAACTTGACCACCAGCATGACCACTAGCTTGTACCCCAGCTTGTTCCTTTGCTTGTTCCCAACCTCAGTATGTAATGGTAGAATATACGAAATCGCTGATGAGCCCCACTTTCACATTGGTTGGCTTCTCCCATGTCAGTATCTTCTGTGCCGCATCTGCATTCTAACCAATTACAATTGATTTGGATTTCTGCTTTCAGAATAAGTTAATCACGCCTCGCACGCTTTGAATTATTGACTTTCCGATTATTTGATATTGAAATTATCTCGTAACGAATTGTCGCAATTTGGACACAAAGATACTTCTTTTTATTCTTCCACACAAGTTTTACATTAAAAAACTGCCAATCTTGACATTTTTTTAATGCACAGATAGCAAGAATAACCAAATTTCAGTTTCAAATTGGGGAAAAAAACAAGGCATTTAGAAAAACCTTGCTGATTTTAATGCTGTTAGATTATTAATAGCTGAGGTGTAATAATGCCATATGGGAAGCACAAAAAGTGATGATTCGGCTGCAAATTCGTTATAAAAGCATAAAAATAAAGCCTTAATCATGGTTGTTCCGGAAATTGTTAATACCTTTGCATTGAACTTAAATAAAATTACGATGGACGATTTGAATCGATTAAAGGTTGTGCTGGTTGAACAGAAGAAAACTGGCAAGTGGCTTGCAGAGCAACTTGGTGTTAGCACTACAACCACAAGCCGATGGTGCTCAAATGCATCACAGCCAGATCTTCAAACATTAAACAAGATAGCAAAAGTTCTTAATGTAAACATGAAGGACTTGCTGACAGATAGCAAAACAGAATAAAGGCGAATCACATAACGTCGAAGAAATGACGCAAGAAAATAAAGACATACAGCCACAGGCTGAACCATATATCGTGAAGTCACACGATATTCACATTGATGCGGACTATGCGGATTGGATAGCGGACATTAAGAGTCGCTATCGTTCTGCACAAGTAAAAGCTGCTGTCAAGGTGAATGCAGAGAAACTTCTGTTCAACTGGCAACTTGGCCGTGACTTGGTTCAGAAAAAAGCCGAAGAACGCTGGGGGACAGGAGTAGTTGAGCAGGTAAGTTTGGATTTGAAGCGAGAGTTTCCTGATGCTGATGGATTCTCCACCTCTAATCTGTGGTACATGAAAAAGTGGTATCTGTTCTATGCTGACGGTGATGCAGAGGAAAAACTCCAACGGGCTGTTGGAGAATTGCAGTCATCTGTTAATCAAGCCGTAATAAAACTCCAACAATCTGTTGGAGAAAGACAACACCTCGTTTCAAAAACCAATAACGAAATGGGAGTGGCATTTCCGCAACCATTTGCACTTGTTCCTTGGGGGCATCATGTTGATATCATAACGAAATGTAAATCCATAGATGAAGCATTATTCTATGTTGGTAAAACTATAGAGCAAGGATTAAGTCGTAATTCTCTTGCTAACTGCATCAAGGCAAACCTCTATGAGCATCAAGGCAAGATTGTCAATAACTTTACCGAACATCTGCCAGCATTGCAAAGTAAGCTCGTTCAGGAGGTTCTGAAAGAAAACTATGACTTTGGCTTTGCTACGGTTGAACATGAGATTTATGACGAGGCTGAGTTGGAAGAAGCGCTCACAAAGAATGTGACTGACCTTTTACTGGAGTTAGGAACGGGTTTTGCCTTTCTGGGTAGGCAGAAGGAACTTGTTGTAGGTGGGCGTTCTCGCAAGATAGATTTACTGTTTTATCACATTCGCCTACGTTGCTACGTCGTTTGTGAACTGAAAGCCAAGCCATTTGAACCAGAGTTTGCTGGCAAGTTGAACTATTACGTGAATGCCGTTGACGAATTGTTGAAGACAGATGATGAAAATCCAACAATCGGCTTGCTTGTTTGCTCCGATATGGATAAGATTGACGTCCAATGGTCATTCAAAGGTATTAGCACACCGATGGGTGTGGCAACGTACAACAATATCAGAATCAAAGATGCCTTGCCGAGCCAAGAGCAATTAGCTGAGCGTGTGCGCCTCTTGCAAAAGGAGTTGCAGGAGGCCAAACGTTTGATGAGCAAGGTAGGTGATGCTGAAAACTCTCAAAGTGGAAAGATTAATTCTTAACATTGTGAGAATAAAAATGAAGTTGAACCTAATTAAGAATAATATATAATATGCCGAAGAAGCAATACAAAATGGTTGACCTATTTGCAGGTTGTGGAGGGCTTAGCCTAGGTATGGAACAGGCAGGTTTTACGCCATGGTTTGTGAATGAAATAGTCGAGACATTTTGTAATACATATAAAGCGAATCATCAACTTAGCGATGAACATTATTATATTGGTGACATTAATGAACTAAATGCACATTTAGATGAATACGAAAAGTATCTCTCAGATATAACATTGGTTTGTGGTGGACCTCCATGTCAAGGCTTTTCTATGGCAAATCGTCAAAGGATTCTTGACGATCCAAGAAATCAGCTCTATAAGGCATACTTGACATTCCTAAGCAAAGTTCGTCCAAAGTTCTTTGTCATGGAGAATGTTAAGGGCATGTCAAATAAAATAGATGAGATAAAACAGAACTTCAAGGATTTTCTTGGAGAAGAATATCTGTTTGATTATCGTCTGTTGCGTGCCCAAGATTTTGGTGTTCCACAGAATAGAGAGCGTTTTATTATGATTGGTAATCGAGTCGGAATAGAGCCATCTGAAATATTCGATGCAATATTTGAAAATAAGAGAGAGCCATTCGTTTTAAGAGATGCACTTGAAGGACTTCCCCATCTTGAAGCTAGAAAGGAAAAGGGAGCGAAAGATGTGGAAAACGCAGAATCAGGCTTTACGATATGCAATTTCACATATCCAGACACAGACTTTTATCATTTTATAAATGGTGAAAAAATAGTGACAAAACTCTATAATCATAAGAATCGTTACAACAATTCTCGTGATATAGAAATCTATCGAAGATTACCACAAGGTGCAAATTCTCTTCATCCATCAATTGCTGATATTATGCCTTACAAAAGTCGCAACGACATATTTAAAGACAAATATTTCAAATTGGATGAAACACAGATTTGTAAGACAATCACTTCACACATGAAGTTTGATTGTAACATGTATATACATCCTTGGGAATCAAGAGGCTTAAGTCCTCGTGAAGCGGCCAGAATACAGACATTTCCTGATGATTATGTAATAACTGGTGCTCAAAATATGTGGTATGCACAAGTTGGCAATGCTGTTCCAGTAAAACTAGCTAAAGCCATTGGTGATGGTATAATGAAATTTATCAAGTAATATGACACACTTAGAATTATTCTCTGGTATAGGTGGATTCCGTCGTGCATTAGATCTTCTTACGCAAGACGGAATAATGCCTTTTGAGTGTGTCGGATATTCGGAAATAGACTCAAAAGCAAAACTTACATATCAATCAAACTACAATGTAGAAGGCGAAGTTGATATGGGTGATATTGTTACGTTTACCTCCAATCCAAACAATATAGAAGAACTGCCAGACTTTGATTTGTTGACAGGAGGATTTCCATGCCAAACTTTTAGTGTTATGGGAGATCAAGCTGGGTTCAATGAAGATCGCGGCCAAATGTTCTTTAGAATAATGGACATTTTACAAGTCAAACATCCACGATATGTCTTATTGGAAAATGTAAAGAACCTTTATAGGCATGATAATGGGAACACTTATGCTCGCATTCAACAGGAACTTGAAGGCTTAGGGTATCATGTTTTCCCGAACATTTTCAATACTGTTGATTTCCATCTTCCTCAGAAACGGAGCAGAGTTCTAATCTTTGCAACAACCGAAATTGTTCCAGCCGATTTTGCGGCTCAATATACGCCAGATAATGTAAAAGCTCTTTTTGATGAACATTATCAGCAACTTAGTGTACAGAATTATAATACCACTTTGGATCTGTTGGAGGAACATGTCGACGCAAGATACTTTTTGTCAGAGCGATTGAAACCTACGATTTTGGCTGACGGTTCTGCTAATTTTAAATCGCGTTCAGATATCAACCAATTGATAGCAAGGACACTTACTGCTTCTATGCACAAAATGCATAGGGCATGTCAAGACAATTATTATAGTCAAGACTTTATAGAATCGCATGGAGCCATAAATCATGTTGAGGACTATACAAAGGAACAATTGGCACAACTGGACATCCGAAAATTGACCCCACAAGAGGCATTCATGCTTCAAGGGTTCCCTCCCGAATTTGCGACTAATGGGCAAAATGTAGGTGTAGCGAATGGCTCGTTATATAAGCAAGCAGGTAATGCTGTAAGCGTAAATACAATATATGCAGTTCTTTATTATCTTATCGAAAACCATATAATACATGAATAGTATGGAAGAAATTGTAAAACATATCAATGACACCAATGCAAGCTATCGAACTCCGAATGCTGGTGATGCCAAGAATACCGACTTGTTTCTTGACAATGAACATTATGAGCTATTCCGCGATGCTGGAGAACAAATCACGGTAAGGTTCAACAAAGAAAACCTTCAAAAGGCCATTTTGTTCATAGCCTCGATTTTGCCTCGTAAGTATGACAATTCTGCTATTCATAGAACAGAACCGTTTTCTTCGACATTTGTTTTCGACCAATTGGCTTTTTTGGATGCATTCTTTTCTATAGATGGAATTAAAGTTGAAACTCGTACCCAGACTTGGAATTCAAGAAAAGATGTAATGAAAAAGAATGGCGAAATAGATAATCGTTTCTATTTCAATGGTCTTTTGGAGGATGTTACCTACATAAATAATAAAGGAGAGCATAAGACTGCAAAGTTTACAATTCGTAATTATCTTGCAGGAGGTTATTCTGACCTTCACATTAAGAAGGCAGATAATGGAATCTTTGATGTGTGGGTCACAAACACATTTGAGTACAAAGATGACGGGAAAGAAAGCCGATATGAAGAGGTTGATAAAACTTCTACGTCAGACTCTCGCCAACAAATCTTCTATGGTGCTCCAGGCACAGGAAAGTCGCATCGTATTAAGGAACAATTGAAAGCATTGAATGTGCCCAAGGAAAACATTTTCCGCACAACGTTCCATCCTGATAGCGACTTTTCCACATTTGTTGGAGCGTACAAGCCAACAATGAAGAAACAATATCGTTATGATGGAAAGGTAAAAGCGAAATATTATGAGGATGATGACTTGGCTGGAGCGAAAAAAGATGAAGTCATCATTGACAAGGTTATCCAATACGACTTTGTCCCCCAGACATTTATTAAAGCATATGTTCGTGCATACCAAACGAAAGAAAATGTTTATCTGATAATAGAAGAGATAAACCGAGGTAATTGTGCCCAAATATTTGGAGACCTTTTCCAATTGCTTGACCGAGACGAGAATGGCGTATCGGAATATACGATAAAAGCTGATGCAGATATTCGAGCATACCTTGAAGATGTACTTGGTTGTGATTCAGAAGGAATCAAGGATGGGGAACTTTGCCTTCCTTCCAACTTGTATATCTATGCTACGATGAATACAAGCGACCAAAGCTTGTTCCCTATCGACTCTGCCTTCAAACGCAGATGGGACTGGGAGTATGAGCCAATTAAGTACAAGAATGCTGATTGGGTAATTGAGATAAACGGAAATCAGTTCTCATGGACTTCATTCCAAAAAGAAGTGAACAATAGAATCTTTGAGTCCACAAATTCCGAAGACAAGATGTTGGGCGATTTCTTTGTAAAGCCATATGATGGAATTATAACAGAGAAACTATTGCTAAACAAGGTTTTGTTCTATCTATGGAATGACGTTTGTAAAGATGGCGATGGCGATATCTTCAAGACAGAAGATAATAAGGATGTAAAATTCTCAGACCTCTATGGTGAGAATGGTACAGCTATGCTCCTTTCCATGATGAAACATCTTAAAGTGGAACTATTGTCAGAAAGTGACGTTGATGTTGAGGATGATGAAAATGGCAAAGATAATACTAAATATTCTATAAACGGTAGTGGCTCATATGCAAAAAGGTCTCTATCTACGGAGCTGGTAAAAGCGTATATTAGTCAACATCCAGAAATGCCTGCCACAGAGGTGGTAAACAAGTGGAAAAGTCTTGGGAAATTTGTTTCTCATTTCATTGAAACACAAGATGAATACGACACACGAACAGATCGTAATCCAAGAGTCAATATCATTCAATGCAATGGGGATAATATATATGTCTCCACTAATGGTTGGGGAGGACAAGGCGTTATGGATAGTCTAATAAATGCAATTCCAAAAGATTGGAATTTGAATGTTGAAAAGATATAATAAGTAGTTATGCTGCTATTCATAGAAGGATATCCATATAATCTGGATGCCATCGTAAAAGATGGGCTTTCGATTAGAGAAATACTCAAAGATGTAGTATCTATACCTGTAAAGGAAGATAACTACGCCTTTGGGTATGTGGGATATTGTTATAGCAAAACTGCTAAGGATGTCATTTTCTTTTTGCCCAAGGTCGTGTTGACAGGTGAACACAATGACGAAAATGTAGCAGATACCATCTTCGGTGCTACTCCGCAAGATATCATTGACTTCAATTCAGACTCAATCAAGTTGAAGTTTACAGAAGAAGGTTGCAAAGAGTATAAGGAGTTTCTTTCTACGCTTTCAATCTGGATATATAGAACCATTAGTGTTTATAAGGAAACTCACGATGACAACATCCTGGAACCCAAAGAATACCAAGGCGAAAGTCGTGGCAAGAAAGTCAAGCACAACACCTTGCTCGATGTAATAATAGCACTTCGAGACTTCAACAAGAACAATCAAGACTACTTTACATTTATTGCCAAGAACATACACTCGGGATTCAATAAAATTCAGTGGCAAAAGACTATCACCTCTACAAATCCAATTTTTCTGAAAGGTCAACCCATATATTCAGACCCTGTTAACAGAAAGAAAATGGTGAACTTTGATGAGGAATTGCTCGTCATCTTTTTCTCCATATTAAACTATATTCGAGAGGAACATGGCTTTTCTTTTGACATCAATATTCACTATCAACTGATTAGCCCTGATAAAATAAAACGCTCATATATTGACAAGAATCTTGGATGCCGTCGTCTGAAACAAATCAAATACAAGTATTTCTCAGATAAGGCTCTGCGAATTTGGGATTTATGTTATGCTTTCTTTGATAGAGAGTATAAAATTTCCATCAATAGACAAGCTGAAGACTTCTTATTGGCAAAGAACTTTAATCTTATCTTTGAAGCAATGATTGATACGCTGATAAGTGGAGATGATAAGCAAAAATTGCCAAAGGAACTGACAGACCAACGTGATGGCAAGTTAGTTGACCATATGTTTATTGGGCAGGGACTGATAGAGCAATCAAATTTGCCAGCAGAGCTGACTTATTATATTGGTGATAGCAAATACTACAAACGTTCGAAGGATGATACAACTGTACTTGGAGATAAGTCTATCTACAAGCAATATACATATGCCAAGAACGTTATCCAATGGAATATGAACTTATTCCTTGATGACAATGATGATGGTGAGCAGCCACAGCTTCGTGATTCATTGACAGAGGGTTACAATCCTATTCCCAACTTCTTTATCAGTGCTAGAATTCCAAATAAGAAAGAAGGGAATAAGTTCCTCTCTTTTGAAGATGCACAATTAGAACCTCAAGCTAACGGCATTCAGTTTAATAGACAGTTCGAGAACAGACTGTTTGACCGCGATACGCTGCTTCTTTGTCACTATGATGTAAATTTCCTCTATATCGTGTCACTCTATGGTCGGGCAAACAAGAGCAAACAAGCGACTTGGAGAGAATACGTACGTAAGGAATTTAGAAAGAAAATACAAGACACATTCAATCAACTCTATACATTCCGTACTATTCAACCTCGTGATGGTATGGATTGCTATCGTTTCTTGAAAGAGAATTTCAGTCAATTAAATGGCAAGCTATATCGTTCAAAAGCAAACAAGAACTATTTGGTTCTTGCGTTGATGAAGTGTGATGACAATAGCAAGAGTATTTGGAATACTCTCAATGTCAGACAAGCATCCATTGAGCAAGAGAAGACAGATAATGAGGCTGTATTGCAAAACATTAGAAGTCATTTCCATGTAAGTGAGCCTTTTGCACTTGACACCGAATTGCAAGTAGAAGATTTGCCGAACGTTGGAACATTGGCCCCTTTGCCTAAATCATCATCGAAATCAGGCGTTCTGATGGTGATGATGGAGAACTATGATGCAAAGAGTAAGAATTTTCTGCCATCTGGAAAAATTGCTATTGGCATCAAATATACAAAGGATTCTATGGAGATTGTTGAGCATTTGTCTGTGATTGGATATGTACTATTCCATCATCGCAACACCTTAGGTCAGCATTTATTTGCTGTAAAAAATACTTGCAAAGTGGTTTCTGCTAACGAAATAGAGGCAGATAGGTATAAGAATGTCAACACTACTGAGATGTATCTTTCTATTGACATTGACACTTCCATCAAATTGGATGCGTCTACTCTTGATTCATCCAAGAAAGAGTGGACAAATGCGACAAGATATGATGCTCAGTATTCAAACATAGTTGCTATTAAAAAATAATTGTCATAATTTGTTATGGATGATAACGTAAATAATAAATTAAGTCCTAACGAGATTGTTCAGTCTTGGAATGGTTTATTTAACTTCAAAAAGGAAAGTGAAGGACAAAATGGACTTCGTTCTCCTCAAATTGGTGCGTTACATGCATTAATGGCACACATTGAAGATGGAGAAAAAACTGCAATTGTAGTTATGCCAACTGGTACGGGTAAAACTGAGACAATGTTAGCATTCATGGTGGCAAATCTATGCCAAAAAGTTTTTGTAATAGTTCCCTCAGATGCTCTACGTACACAAACATACAAGAAATTTAAAAGTTTGGGATTATTACGGAAGTTGGGAATAATCCCTCAAGACATTAATTTGCCTATCGTATCAATGGTAAGTACAACGCTGGACGATACTCAATGGAAACAAAGGATTAATGAATCTAATGTCATCATAACAACGATGTCTTTGGCAGAAAAAATATCTGCAAGCATTAGGTCTTATCTTAGAGAGAATATATCATTTTTGTTTGTCGATGAAGCACATCATTCAAAGGCGCAAACATGGGATTCTTTTATTAAAGTTTTTCCAGCAAAGAATGTAATAATGTTTACAGCAACTCCTTTCAGAAATGATGGACAGAAGTTAGACGGAAAAATTGTTTTTAATTTTTCACTTAAAAAAGCGCAAGAACAAGGCTATTACCAAAGGATAAATAATTATCAAGTAACGAAGTTCTCTACAGAAGAAGCAGATAAAGCTATTGCAGCAAAAGCCATTAAGATTCTAAAATCCGACTTGGAGAATGGCTATGACCACATCATTATGGCTCGATGCAAAAGCAAGAAACGAGCCGAAGAGGTATTTAAGGTTTACCAACAATACCAAGAGTTTTCTCCTATTGTGGTATATAGTGGTATGCGAAATGGCTTAGCTGTATTGAGGGCGATAAAAGAAAAAAAACATCGCATAATTGTATGTGTTAACATGTTGGGGGAAGGTTATGACTTGCCTCAGCTTAAAATCGCTGCAATTCACGATGAAAAGCAAAGTTTAGCGGTCACTTTACAGTTTATTGGACGTTTTACAAGAACCAATGATACAAAGTTAGGTTCCGCAAGTTTTATTACAAATATTGCGTATCCTCCAATTCAAGAAGAAATAAATCTCTTGTATCAAATGGATGCAGATTGGAATTGTATATTACCTCGACTCAATGACGAGGCTGCTACGCAACAGCAGTCACTATCTTTATTCTTAAATGAATTCCAAGGTGATTTGAAAAATGAAATCTCATTGGAAGACATACGTATAGCATTAAGTGCGGAAATCTATACAACCAATTCTACAACCACGTCATTTAGCAACTGGAAAACTGCCTTAAACAACTCTAGACAATACGATTATATTCTGCACTCACAATCAAATGATACTTTGGTCGTTGTTTTAGGTAAAAAAACGAATGTGCTGTGGGGAGACACGCAAGTTGTTAAAAATCTTAATTGGGATATAATAGTCGTATATTTCGATTCTCAACACAAAAGAATATATCTTAATTCTTCCATAAAAATAAAAGGAGAAAGTTATCTTAAGCATTTATTTTCAAATCCAATCAAATGGCAAGACGATAAAATGTTTAGAGTTTTTGCCAATGTACAAAGACTTCGTTTGTTCAATGTGGGTGCAAGATTGCCCAGAGGCAAGGATATATCTTTTCAATCATATTATGGAAGTAGTGTACAAGATGGTTTAGATCAATTAACCCAAGGAAGGTTACAGAAAAATAATTTGTTTGGCGTAGGCTATAAAAATGGTAATCTTACAAGCATTGGCTGCTCTTGTAAAGGAAAAGTGTGGTCAAGAGAAAGGGGGGATTTGCTGCAATTTCAAAAATGGTGTAGAGAAATCGGGAAAACCATTTCTAATGAAAGTATTGATACAAATGTTGTTTTGCAGAATACTCTTCTCTTTGAGCAAATGTCGTCATTCCCTAAAATTAGCCCAATTAGCATGGATTGGAATCCTGCTATATATGAGCATTACACTCAAATGGTTCAGATAGAAGACAAAATGTTATCCTTTGATGAATTAGGGTCTACTAATTAAATGCAGGCTTCTGATTATTAATTGTTTATAACATATTATATTTGCTCAATTCGCGGAAAATGGTTATCTTTGAGTGTTAAAACAAGCATGAGGCAACATGAAATATT
>Ga0256405_10011545_pt1 | contig 11230 bp, 4 predicted proteins | sample RumenRJG_02DNA_FD_189096 | JGI IMG/M metagenome (GOLD analysis project Ga0256405, IMG submission 189096) | Bovine rumen microbial communities from Lethbridge, Alberta, Canada - RJG_02 | ecosystem: Host-associated > Mammals > Digestive system > Stomach > Rumen | place: Canada: Alberta | collected...
GGACAGCTTCTATGATCTGGGGATCGCGGAGCAGAACCAGATGGCATTTGCAGCAGGCATGAGCCTGATGGGCAAGGTGCCCTTCGTCTGCAACTATGGCGTATTTCTGGCAGGCCGTGCGTGGGATCAGATCCGTACGACCGTATGCTACAACAACCTGAATGTAAAACTGGGCGGAGCCCACGGCGGAATCTCGGTAGGTCCTGATGGGGCGACCCACCAGGCACTGGAAGAGATCTCCATCATGAGATGCCTTCCCAACATGAAAGTCATTGTTCCTGCAGACTCCTGGGAGACCCGCAAGGCAACCCGCGCAGTCGCACAGCTGGACGGACCTTACTATGTACGCTTCGGAAGAGAAAAAGTTCCGGAGATCACCGATGAGTCCACGCCGTTCGAAGTCGGCAAGGCATACTGCGTGCAGGATGGAACGGATGTTGCACTGATCGCATGCGGCGTCATGGTCTATCACAGCATGCTCGCAGCAAGAGAACTGGCGAAGGAAGGAATCTCCGCCATGGTCGTAAACTGCCATACGATCAAGCCGATCGATCGGGAAGCGATTGTGGAAGCTGCGAAGAAAACCGGCGCAGTCGTTACGGCAGAGGAGCATCAGCTGATGGGCGGCATGGGAAGCGCAGTCAGCGAAGTACTGTCCACAGAGTATCCGGTTCCGATGCAGATGGTCGGTGTGCAGGATCGTTTCGGACAGTCCGGCGATCCGGATGAACTGATGAACGCATACGGACTGAACGCAGAAGAGATCTGCAAGGCAGCAAAGAGAGCCATCGCGATGAAGAAGTGACAGAATAATATATGGGCACAGAGCCGGAATAAAGGCTCTGTGCCCACTTTGCAGTCAGCTTACATCTCATGAGTTCTGCGGTCCAGATCAAGATAACTGTCCCGCAGCCTGCAGAACAACTCATCCGGAAGCAGTGGATCTTCCCACTGCGTCCCGGCCGGTGTGAGCCGGTTTCGGGCACCGAAGAAGACTCCGTTCAGGAACCTTGCGCTGTCGTTCCAGCTGCCGGCAATGACCTCCGGTATCGTCAGTGCGACGGAGGAGACACCCGGAGCAATATACGGCTTATAACCGATCTCCCGAACACTGATATTGGCGTTAGTGGTCAGACGGGTCAGCTGTGCGGTTGCTTCGTCGTTATATTCTTCCGGGAGGATGCTGTTCACTGCGACAAGTCCGTTCCCGTGGGGGCCGTAAACCCGACCGTTCTCAGGAAAAACCGCATAATGGGCATGTGCAAGCCGTTTTGCATAGTATGCTGCTCTGGCAAACATGACGCCTAACCCGAATCCCTGGATCTGGTCCGGATGCAGATAGTCCAGGACCACTCCGCACAGAAGGTCCAGCGGGTCAGAAACAACGCCGAACAATCCTTTGTATTCTTTATCAGCTGCCTGCTTCGCATAACCGGCGATGATCTTCCGGTTCGCTTCAAACTGCGCGATTCTCACATCACTGTGTGCCTCCGCCCCGAGCGGGGGTACACTTTTTGTTGCGCAGAAGAGGAAGATGTCACAGTCAAACAGCTCCGCTTCTTCCAGGATCACGACATCCGGATATACCGTTTTTCCCAGCGGGGACAGGATCTGATTGATCTCGATCTCCAGCCTGTCGCACAGTCTCCGGTCAATGTCATAGATTCCGATCTTTGAAACACGGCCTGCTCCTGCGATCCGAAGCCCGAGAGCGGCATTTAGCCCCACATCTCCAAGACCGATGATATGAACTCTTTTCAGATCCGTCTCATCCCGCATCACCCATGGATACGAAGATATATGGTCTTTTCGGTATGTATAAGCGGAACACAGTTCTGTGAGATGATGCATGATAGTCCTCCTTTAGTTTACATCCGGAACTCTCCGTCAAGCAGATGCTTCAGCCTGTGCAGTTTCTGCATCTCGCGCCGCAGCAGCAGTGACGGGGATTCCTGTACCACCGAGGTGTCCAGGATACAGGTGTCCGGGTGTCTGGGCTCTGCCAGGACCTCGCCTATGCGCGACATGGTCAGCTTCCGGCCGTACTTGTCCTGGTAGAGTTTCTCCAGGACCAGGAAGATGTTGCGCGCGTTCTCCAGACACACCACTGACAGATTGTAGAATGCTTCCATGGATGCCCCTTTCATGAAGGACGGGAACTGGTACGGCAGGATCGAGTTGACGGACGGAAGGGAGGGCGAGGAATGGATCTGCTCTCTGACCCGGATCCCGTCGCCGCCGATGAACGGATACAGATCCGATTCGATGAGCCACGATCGCATATTCGGGACAAAGTAGACAGATTCGATCGGCTCTTCCAGCACATTTGCAAGGTCATTGCCGCGGCCGGACCGAACGCCGACGATCAGTTTATTCAGTTTCAGATCCTCATTTTTCATTACCTGCTCCACCGCCTGCAGACGATACCCCTTGTGATAGAGGTCATCCACAAGGATCACCGGACGCATGAAGGACTTGATGGTCCGGATCTGTACTTTCAGCGGTGCGTAATGCGGGAATTCCTTGATGGTGAAGCTCTCCATGTCGATGTCATAGAGTTTCTCCGTGTTCAGGTCTTTCGTCACGCAGTTCGGGACAAGGACGCCCCGCAGGGTCTTTCCGAACGGGACGCAGATCTTCGGGCCGAGCTTTCTGGGACCGCTCTGCTCCGGATCCACCGGATTGTTCTGGATGATCAGCTGGATCAGCCGGTGATTCAGGATCTCGGAGTCAAAGCACAGAGAGAGCTGACCCGGGAACAGCATGGCAACTTCGCGGCGAAGTTTCAGATGGCTCTCCCACAGTACATCCTGAACGGCGGGATCCCCTGAAAACTGGTCTTTGATGAAGGATGGCGTATCGAAGATCAGCACCAGAGGCCTGCGCATATCCGTGACATAGCAGTCCTCCATCTGGGGCAGCGGAAGGAAACCGCTTCCTCTGAGCAGGTCGTCGTATTCTTTGCCGTGGAAGCATACAGCGTAGGAATAGCCTTCCTCCTGGCAGTGGGCAAGCATCTCGTTGAGTACTGTGTAGCGGTCGTCACTGCAGCGATCCGCATCGCCGAGGATATCCGTGAGGACACAGGTCCGGCCGGAGAGTTCATTTCGCAGCGCGGCTGCCAGGTCAATGTCTCCGCAGGACTCGTAGAGTTCCCCGACCGCAAGCTCATGGTAGAGAACTGCGCCGCAGATGTGGTCATCCTTTTCTTCATTTCGCAGGATAACAGCCTTCTCCCCGCCTGCTCCTGCAAGATACTGATCAGAGAAATGATCCGTCAGTTCATTTTCCTGTTCCTCTGTCAGAGAGTCGAACAGGTAAGTGTCCACCCTGCGGGACTGGGCGGCGCGCTTGTACATGGGCTCCATCGTGTAGAGCCCCTTCTCATAGATATAGTTCTGGACCACCGGCTCGACCAGATCAGCGATGTCTTTATTGCCGCTCACATTGCTGCGGATCCGGGTGGAACTCATATTTTCAAAATAAGCCGGCAGCTTCAGGTACAGGATTTCTGCCTGCAGCTTCCTGCGTGCTGTGCTGTCGTCGGACCAGGCACCTTCGGTATTGCGCGCGAACAGGATATGCGGGAAGGTGTGAATGGAATTCTCGCACGGCTCGGCTCTGTAAGCGGAGGCATGCTCTACGACATCGCTGCCTGCAACGATATAGACTTCCTCGCCGGGGAAGCAGCTGCGCAGTCTGGCCAGATCATCCGGACACGCGATGTTGACCGGAATCTCGACCGGGAACAGGAAGACGCCGTTGAGATCCGCGACCGACATGACCATGATCTTCCTGCGGATCTGGTACGGCTGGGTATTCTTGGACCAGGAGAATTCGTCAACCGTCAGATAGACATGGAAGCCCATCGACGCAATCTCGCGGACGATTGCCTTGTGACCGAGAGAGAACGGATCAAAGGTGCCGGGGAAGAAGGCAATCTTTGCCCGTTTCCGGAAGGCGATCCTCTCGTGGTCCTGCAGGTAATCGGAAATGAACCGGTATATGTGGTTCAGGGAAGCGGCGTTGTAATACCACAGCGGGATCTCCTGATCCCATAAGATAAAGGTCAGGACTTTGCGGGCCATGGCCGTGAAGTATTCTTTCTTCTGGTCCAGCGTCAGATGTCTGCTTCCGAACAGGCCGGATCCCAGGAAATAAAAGGCTTCCCTGGCAACTTCCATATCGTAGTGCACCGTTCCGGAGCAGAGCATTCCCTCCAGCGCTTCCAGTTCTTCCCCTTCGATGCCGTGTCCGGGCAGATACTGCAGGATAACACTGACCGTCTCCAGGGTAAGGATCACAACGGCGGGGTTGCTGCTCGCGTACAGATCGTGCAGCTGCCCAAGCAGAGCATGGCGCTCATCCGGCGTCATGATCACATAGATACGCCCCATAAACTGCGGGATGTATTTGGCGACGGAGTAGCGGCCCATGGAGAGGGCGCGCACGAGCTCCAGCATGATCTCGTAGCGCTGTGACTCGGAAAGCCTCGGCATGATCTGCACCAGATTTTCACCGGCCTGCAGTTTATTTGTCACACGGGAATTAAACTGCAGGATGTTCAGCAGATGGGATGCATACTGATAGACCCTCAGAAGGTCCTTCTCCTCCATCATCTCTTTCTGCAGGATTTCCAGGTTGACCAGCTTGAAGATCCACGGGATCTCAGAGCGCTGATTCTCAATGTAGAGGAACTTGGCGTCGTAATCCAGGGAACCCTCCTCCCCGAACACAAGCCTGCGGATCTGCAGCGTCAGATATCGTATACACACCGGATCTTCGCTGCGCAGTGTGAGCGAACTGAGTGCGTCCATCATCTCATCATCCGGTTTGCAGCCCTGCTTGAGCCAGCACACGATAAACCGCAGTGCGGACACCCGGATCTCGGGATCGTCTGCCTGCAGGAACCGGCGGTCAAAGCGGAAGAGAAGCTTGCGCTGATTGGCGCTGCACAGATCATAAGGAATCTCTGGCAGGCAGTCCAGCAGAAGGAACTGTGTCAGTCCCTCCCAGCGTGAAGACTTGTAATGTTCAAGAACCACGTTCAGCACTTCGCGCCGTCTGGCCCCTTCGGTCAGACGCAGAAGATGGCGCACGACAGTTTTCATTCCATAGCCGATCCAGCGCCGGTGCTGCTCTGTGACCATATGGTTCGGGAACAGCATACGGTGCAGGAAGCTGCGCCAGACATCCGCCATACGCTGGCCGATCTGCGGAGCCTCCACATCTTCGGGAAGTTCCTTCTTGAAGGCAATATCGAAACCTGCCATCACAACGGCGGAGATCCTGGCAGCCTGCCGGCGGATATCACCGTCCTGGTGGGAAAGCATCTCATACAGAAAATCAAGGATCACCAGTTTCTGATCCTGCTTGAGATAGCCGGAGTATTCTTCGATAACAGTCAGGAACGCGCGCACATGACGCCAGTCTTTTTCCCCGCGGATGTCCTCAAGCAGGCTGATGAAGGAGACGTCATGCCCGGTGGTGTACATGACCTTCAGGTTATGTGAGATCGCAAGATACTTGAAAGCCTGCACCATCTCCTCTGTGCTCATCAGAGAGAAAGGAGTATGCGCTTTGGGTTTATGCCATCCATCCTCAAGGTCCACAGATACTCCGAGTGAGATCAGGTAGTCCTCAAAGTCCTTGAGCTTGTCGTACACTTTTGCGTAGCGCCGTCTCTTGGCGTCATCCACATTGTCGAGCTTGCTGAGTATGATGTCATAGGATTCCTTCAGGGACCAGAAGCAGACCTGCTCCGTCCCGTCCTCCAGGCGCACACTCTTGACCCGGAAATCAGCATAGATCAGGATCAGGCTTTCCACACTCAGATTCTCCAGTTCCAGATCCCAGACAGAATGCGCGGATGCGATCGCTCCGATGGACTCAAAACCAAACTTCTGGGCGAACTGATAGGTATAGTAGTAGTGCAGGTAAGGAACACGCCGGGATTCCTCCGGGCGGCAGCCATACTTGCCGATATCATGCAGAATCGCCGCACCTGAAGAGAGCGCCGGATCGATCCGGACATTTGTGTGGAGCAGCTGGCGCGCAATGTATACAGACACGAAATTGACGCCGGCGATATGCCCCAGTGTCTCAAACGGGGTGACAGCCCGGTGCAGTCTCATGAATGCATACAGATAGCGGCTGCGCAGACAGTCAAGAAGCTTCTCATACTCCGCAGTGGTACGGAATCCTTTATACTCGGACTCCTCCAGAAGAACCAGATCCCGCGTCCGGCACGGTCCAAGCTCCGCCTTCTCCCGGTCGAACAGAGCATTCAGCGTGTCAAGATAGAACAGGACCGCTTCCCTGCGCTCTTCTTTCAGAGGGACCTGTGCCCTGCCGGGATAGTAGTCATCCAGCAGAAACGCACAGCAGTACGAATTCCAGTCTTCGAAACTGTCCGGTGCAGCATTCCCCAGAAGGGGCATAAGCGCCTCTGAGCACAGATCAGGCACAATCGAAAGATCCGCACCGTCCCCGGAAAGAGGACAGGAGGACACGATCGACCTTATGAGATCCTCACGACTATTGATACCGGTAATCTTAGCCATATTACTCCTTCATGAACAAGTGCCTGTCACTGGTTCAAACCATTTCCTATGCTGATGGTCAGGTGTTCGTGTTTCATATCATGCAGGATCCGTCCGTTCAGATCCTGGGTGTCGCAGTAGATGATCACGGATTCATCCGCCTCCGGAACGATCTCCCGGATACGGTTCGGAAGAGCTTTGAGCATCTCCGGGCGGAAATGAACCCGCCTCTCATCTTCAAACACGGCGTCGTACAGAATATCCGCCTCCACCAGATCCTGGAAGATGTGGCTGCCGTAGGACAGTTCCGGCTGATATCCGGCCCGTGACTCTGCCAGTTCGCAGATCACGCGGAATGAGCTGATGTCCGAGAAAGCTGTGGGGACACCCAGTTCCGGGGAAGAGGTTCCGATCCGGCCCGGAGTCAGCAGAACGAGCTGCTTTCCGGTGTCTCTGAAATGCCAGTTCAGCTGCCCGATGACTCTTGCAACCTGCGGTTTGTCTTTGTAGGGCATCTCATAATAGGCGACAGGGTCTACCAGAACAATCCCGTCCACAGGAGCATTGCGCGACATTCCCATCGAAGAGCGCACAGTCTCCAGGAAGATAAGGGAATCATCCGGCCCGTGTGCCTTAACATCCTCCGCCTTAATATCCTCCGCCTTAACATCCTCAGTTTCCGCCTCAGCTTCTTCCGCTTCAGAGGCGTCATCCTGCATGATCAGCAGGGGACGGCACTGGAGCAGGTTGACCACATAATCCCCGTCTTCGCTGAGGTTGATGGTAAATTCAATATCCACACTCTGCCCGTACGAGGTCTGCAGCTGCTGCATCATCTCATACATGAGCTGCATCAGTTCCTGCTTTCCGGTGATGCCCCGGCAGGAAATGAATTCGATGTTCCGGATGCTGCCGCGCTCGCGGAAGATGCGCTCTGCGTCCGTATCATGTTCCAGGAGGATGCGTTTCAGCCAGCCCGGAAGGCTTGGCGCCAGCTCTTCAAGAGAGACATAACGGAAGGATCCGCTGGTCTTGTCGATCAGGGAGATCTTCCTCTGGCTGTAGCGGTGCCGCTCTGAGACGGAGTGGTAAGGAGTCACCTGCGGCTGGTCGAGACTGACCAGGCGCGGATAGGCGCCTTCTGTACGGTCTACCGCCGAGGTCCCGAGCCCCATAACAAGGCGGAGCATCCCGGCGCCGGGATCCAGTGTGGGAAGGAACCGGTATGGACTGTAGGAATAACCTACGCCTGCCGCGCAGGGCATGAAATAATTTCCGAAATGAGATCCCGATACCCGCATGACCAGGATCGCCATCTGCTCGTCACGGGCGGCAAGACCGCGCCGTTTGCGGTAATCCAGGGCCGAGAGCGACATGGTGCTTGCGTATACGGTACGGACAGCATCCTCAAAGGCAGAAAGCCGCTCCGCCATGGTTCCGACGTTCGGGACAAACACAGAGTCGTATTTCCCGGCAAATGCATTGTCGAAACCATCCTCCAGGATACTGCTGGAGCGGACGATGATCGGAGCCTGCCCGTAATATTCCAGAAGATGCAGAAACTGCTGCTCGATCTCTTCCCAGAAAACGCCTTTGAGAAGCTCCTCCCGCAGCGTATCGGAGAGTGAGAAATACTCTTCCTCCGTGTTCTGCCGCACAGACAGTTCCCACAGGCCGTTTTCCACGAGATATCCGGAGAAAACATCGGAACCGATATAGAAAGAGTCATGCGCTTCCATGTAGTCATACAGTTCGGGGCGGCGGTTCTCGATGATCTTGCGCGCAGTCAGCATGCCGCAGGATTTGCCGCCGATCTGTCCGCTTCCGACCATATGCTCCTTGACAAAGAAATAATCTTCCGGACGGAAGTTTTCCAGGATCAGTCCGCGCATCCTCTTGTCCCGGCTCATCATGATCCGGCACATCCTCGCGCATTCTTCCGTCAGATCATCACCATATTCGTATTTGCGCTGTGTATTCAGGAAAAACCGGTCCCAGCTGTCCATGCTCAGGTCCGGGTGCATCCGGCTTGTCATATCCTGCGCCCGGTGATACCGGCTGAGTTTCACGCCGTCGGTGAGCAGCCTGAAAGCGCCTGTTTCAGGATCCACCATGTGAGGCTGGAACAGTTCGGAATTCTCCTCGCCGCGGATCTTCTCCGCACGGACATATACATTTTTAAAGTCGGAACACACATTCAGAAAAACATCCGCAGTCTCCGAAATCTTACGCGCTGCTGTATCCGAGTGCATCCCTGCCTTCAGAGGAAAGAGCGCGGTATCACCGCGGGCGGACAGAAGAGGTGTTGTTACGCGAAAGAAATTGACCATCATGAGGTCGGTAGCCCATGCAGTCTGCAGGCCTGACAGGCAGTCAAACAGGAAGAGAGTTCCCTTTTCCCGGGAAGCGATCTCTCTGTGAACTGCAACTGTAAAATTCCGGAACCTGTGATTCAGAATGATCGGGACCGTCAGTACCGGATCCGGTTCCTGACCATCAGCAGACGGCTTTACCACGGAATGAGCCGGCCCGTCGATTTCGTCGGAAATGAACTGAAAGCGGACGACTGGTATGGATGCTGTCTGCGCGGCATGCAGGATCCCGGTAAGGAGAATCGGATAATCTGACAGGTCCGCCATCGAGAAAACAATGTTTCTCCCCGCGTCAGGTGCGGCGGCGATCCGGCGCAGGTTTTTTTCCTCACAAATAGTCATATATTCTTCTCATCTGTCAGACTGCGTGCTATAATAAAAGAGGTATGATCATGCGGTCTTTCAGGGCATTTAAAAGCCCTTCAGACTGAGATGATTATACATCGTGAAGAGTTGTTTTTCCATATATCGCAAAGTGTTGTTTTGATTTGTTGTTTTTTGTGAGTTGTTTCGATTGTCGCAGAGTGTACTGGAGTCAGATCGGATAGGATCTGGTTTATTTTCATGGAGGAAATGAGATGAACAGTTATATTGAGCGAGTGATCGGAAAAGTCAATGCGAAGTATCCGTACCAGCCGGAATTCTGCCAGACCGTTGAGGAAGTGCTCTCCTCACTGGACACTGTAGTGGAGCGCCATCCGGAATATGAGAAGGTGGACCTGCTCGGCCGTATGGTGGAGCCGGAGAGAATGTTCTCCTTCCGCGTCGTATGGCAGGATGACAAGGGGTTTGCGCATACGCAGAACGGATACCGCTGCCAGTTCAACGGAGCGATCGGACCGTACAAGGGCGGCCTTCGTTTCCAGAAGAACGTCAACCCGAGCGTCATGAAGTTCCTCGCTTTTGAACAGACATTCAAAAACAGCCTGACCGGCCTGTCCATGGGCGGCGGCAAAGGCGGAGCGGATTTCGATCCCACCGGGAAGAGTGATGATGAGATCATGCGCTTCTGCCAGTCCTTCATCCAGGCGCTGTACCGCTACATCGGTCCGGACACGGATGTCCCGGCAGGAGACATGGGTGTCGGCGGCAGAGAGATCGGATACATGTTCGGTGAGTACCGCAGGCTGAAAGGCAACTTCGAGAACGGAACATTTACCGGAAAAGGCTTCTCCTACGGCGGCAGCCTGATCCGCCCGGAGGCAACCGGATACGGCTCCGTTTACTATCTGGAGAATGTTCTGAAGCATGACGGAGAACAGCTGGCCGGCAAGACCATCGCATGCGCAGGCTTCGGCAACGTAACCTGGGGCATCTGCAAGAAGGCGACAGAGCTCGGAGCGAAGGTCGTCACACTGTCCGGTCCGGACGGATATGTCTATGATCCGGACGGCGTCAATACACCGGAGAAGATCGACTACCTGGTCGAGATGAGAAACTCCGGACGCAACAAAGTACAGGATTACGCCGACAAGTTCGGGGCTGAATTCCATGCAGGCGAGAAACCGTGGGGCGTGAAGGCAGACATCATCATGCCGTCCGCAATGCAGAACGACGTGCATATGGACAGCGCCGAGAAGATCGTCGCCAACAAGGTCCGTTACTACATCGAAGTCGCGAACATGCCGACCACCAACGACGCACTTCGCTATCTGATGGAGCAGCCGGATATGATCGTGGCTCCGTCCAAGGCAGTCAATGCCGGCGGCGTTGCAACCAGCGGACTGGAGATGAGCCAGAACAGCGAACGCCTCTTCTGGACAGCAGACGAAGTAGACAGGCAGCTGCACCGCATCATGGATACCATCTATGAGAACAGCGTACAGGCAGCAGAACGCAACGGACTGGGCTACAACCTGGTCGCAGGCGCCAACATCGCAGGTTTCGAGAGAGTCGCAGACGCCATGATGGCACAGGGCCTGTTCTGATCAGAACAGGTTGAACAGGTGACAGGCACTTGTTCACATTGCACAAGTGACAGGCACTTGTTCACAAATTCATATCAGCGGTAAGACAGGGTTTTTGACCTCAGGGTTGAAAACCCTGTTTTTGAATCGATTTTTCCGGAGTGATGGAACATGCTGGAAAATATCTGCCTCAGTAAACATGCATATGTATGCAAACAGCATACTTGTTCTTCCCTTTACTGTGATATATTGAAATGCAAAGGGAGGCTTGCCATGGCGGAGAAGATTAATACCAGCACCTTGATGAAGCGTTTATTCAAAACAAAGCATCTGGATGCATTTCTGGAGCAAAATGAGTATAATATGCAGGCGGCGGAATTTGATCAGATGATCAGGAGCCTGTGTGAAG
>Ga0256405_10011546_pt1 | contig 11229 bp, 10 predicted proteins | sample RumenRJG_02DNA_FD_189096 | JGI IMG/M metagenome (GOLD analysis project Ga0256405, IMG submission 189096) | Bovine rumen microbial communities from Lethbridge, Alberta, Canada - RJG_02 | ecosystem: Host-associated > Mammals > Digestive system > Stomach > Rumen | place: Canada: Alberta...
GTCCTAGGTCTGAGATCTCTGAAAGAGATCGCAGTAAGTTAAAAGATTTACCACTTCTCATTGAGAAGGTGGTGTTTACTATCGCCCATAACCTTAATTTAAAAATTGCTTAAGGTCTTGGGTATAAATTTTATTTAAAAAAGTTTCTTTGTTTTTAAAGTTTTTGAATTTTATTTTAAAAACTTTAATTATCAGTTCTTTTGATCTATACCTATTGAAAAGAAGACTAAAGGAGCTGATATGCGTGACCTGCTACCACGAGATGAATACTTAAAAGAACTCATCAACCATAAAGATGTTGATGTAATTAAGATTGTCACAGGAATTAGACGTTGCGGAAAATCCTCTCTTTTAGATTTATACCATCAGTATCTTTTAAAACAAGGAGTACCTTCAGAAAACATCATTCACATGAATCTTGAATCTCTCAAGTTCATTGACATTACTGATTTTAAAAAGCTATACAGCTATGTAACCTCCCAAATTCCTTCTCATGGAAGATCTTATTTAATCTTTGTTGAAATTCAAGTTGTTGACAAATGGGAAAAAGCAATTGAGTCTTTTAGAATCGACTTTGATGTAGATATTTATATTACAGGCTCAAATGCTTACCTATTATCATCAGATCTTGCAACCTATCTATCTGGAAGATATGTGCAAATTCAAATGCTACCCTTATCATTCAAAGAGTTTATAAATTTCAACACTTTTGACGAAAGGTTAAGCTACGATGATATTTTTAAGCTTTACACAAAAATTGGTGGTATGCCAGTACTCAGACAATACCGCTTTGATGAATTAAGCATTACTAAAAACCTCTCTGACATCTTTAATACAGTAATCGTGCGTGATGCTATCAATCGTAATGAAGGATGTGAAATCCAAATTATTACCAAGATCATGAGGTATCTGTGCTCAACCATTGGCAGTACCACCTCCCCTAACAACATTGCAAATGTATTAAAAGGCGAAGGTGAAATTTCAGGAACTAAGCCTAAAGGTATTGCTAGCAAAACTGTAGAAAGATATATACAAATGCTACGCAATGCCTACATCATTTACAGTATTGAAAGATATGATATTAAAGGAAAACAGCTTTTAAAAACCTTAGGTAAAAATTACGTAGTCGATATTGGTTTTAGAAATATTCTTTTAGGATATAAAGATGCTGACAGAGGGCATATCATAGAGAATATAGTATTTTTAGAACTTATTAGAAGAGGCTATAAGGTTTACATAGGAAAAGTTTACGATACCGAAATTGACTTTATTGCAGAAAAGACTACAGAAAGACTGTATATTCAAGTAACAGAAAGTTTAGTAAATGAAGACACAAAAGCAAGAGAATTAAGATCACTTAAAATGATCCCTGATAATCATGAGAAGATGATCCTATCAATGGATCATGATTTTAATAACTCTTATGATGGCATTAAATCCTTAAATTTAATTGATTGGTTGCTAGGAAAATAAGCTCTTCTAATTCTTTGTGAGTGAAATTAATTCTTGTTAGGAATATTTTACAAAATTAAACGGCACCAACATTTTCTGAAGGTGCCGTCTTTTTGCTAATTTAAGCCAAATTTGAAGAAAGTATAATTAAGCTTTTTCTTCTTCGCTTTTGGTGGCAGTTTTGCTTGCCTTAGTTGTTTTCTTAGCTTTAGATTCTTTTGCCTCTTTGGGCTCTTTAACTTCTTGAGGCTCTTTAACTTCTTTGGGATCTTTAGTATCCTCAGTCTTCTTATCAGCTGAATTTTCAGCAATAAACTCAACTAAAGCATTTTCAAGAAGTGACATACCAAGGTTAATAGCTGACTTTTTAATATTTAAAGCAGGAGCTAATCTTAAAACATCAGCATGAGCTGTTAAGGTTAGTAAGCCTTTTTCAAAGCACTTTTTCTGAAGAGCACCTGATAGGCCTTTAAACTTATCATCTAATACGATACCTAATAATAAGCCCTCGCCACGCACACCAGAGAATGCGTGATATTTTTCATTTAACTTATTGATACACTCAATAAAGTAAGCTGAGGTCTTCTTAACTTTCTCTAAAAACTCAGGAGTTGATAGCTTATCTACAACATAGCAACCTACAGAGCAAGCTAGAGCATTACCGCCGAAGGTTGAACCATGAGTACCTGGAACAAAGTGCTTTGCAAACTTGTCATAGGTTAATACAGCACCAATAGGTAGACCTGAGGCTAGACCTTTAGCTGAGGTTACAATATCAGGCTTAACAGGAGTTTGCTCGTAGGCATAGAAGGTACCTGATCTTGCAACACCGGTTTGTACTTCATCAAAGATTAAAGCAGCATTATTCTTATCACATAGCTCACGTACTTTAATTAAGAACTCATCATCTGCCTTAATGATACCGCCCTCACCTTGAATAGGCTCTAAAATTACAGCACAAGTCTTTTCAGAGATAGTCTTCTCAAAGGTCTTAATGTCGTTGTAAGGAATATGAGTAATAGCAGCAGGCTTAGGACCAAAGCCATCTGAGTATGACTCTTGACCACCTACAGTTACAGAGAAGAAGGTTCTACCATGGAAGCTATTAGTAAATGAAATAATTTCATTCTTATCAGCACCAAAATCATCAAAAGCAACACGACGAGCTAGCTTTAAAGCTGTCTCATTAGCCTCAGCACCTGAGTTTACAAAGAATACCTTCTCATAGCCTGTAAGCTTAGTGAGCTTTTTAGCTAAAGTTAAAGTGTACTCGTTGCAGAAGATGTTACTTACGTGAATTAAGTTCTTGCAAGTCTTTTTAATTACCTTTTGTACACCATTTGGAGTGTGGCCTAAGCAGTTAACTGCAATACCTGAGGTAAAGTCAACATACTTGTTACCTTGGTTGTCAAAAACATAAGCGCCATGAGCCTTTTTAATTACCATGTTCATTGGGTTGTAGCATGGGAACATAACTTCATCGAAAGTGCTTCTTGTGATCTTCATAATTAAACCTTTTTCATAATCTCGTTTATTTGTTTTTGTTCTTTTCTAAACAAAAAGGCATTGTATAATTTACAAAACAAATGTTAAATCTATGTAAAATCAATGTTAAGTTTCAATTAAAACTTTACTTAAACATGATCTTTAACGTTGTAGATATAAGCTACTTCATCGCACTGCTCGCGCTTAGGACAGTTTTCACAATCCTTTAAGATCTTCTCAGGTAGTGCATCGATAACAGTCTTTTGGAAACCTACTTTTGAGAAGAACTCTGGGCTTCTAGTTAACACGAACACACGCTGAATAAACATCTTTTGAGCACGCTTTAAAAGGTAATTTACAATTGCTCTGCCCTGGCCTTGGCGCTGAATTACAGGAGAGACACCTAGTGAGCGTATTTCAGCAAGACCAGAGTCATACACGTATAAACAAGCACAGCCTACAACTTGCTCATCTTTAACGCAAACAGCGAAAGTTTGAATACCACGGATGATGTCATTGCGCTTTCTTGGTAAGTTTTGACCTTGTTTAGCCCAATACTCAATCATATCCATTAAAGAATCAACATCAGCTAAAGTTGCCTGTCTTACAGTAAAATTAGCTTTTTCTTGTTTTAAAAACACCTGATTTACGGTTACTAAAGCTTCATTGACCTTGTGTAGATCATCTTTAGTCATTAAACCTTTGTCAGCTAGATCCATAACCTTGTCATAGATCTCTTCTAAGGTGTTTTGTTTAATTTCATCTAATAATACAAATGATGATTCTGATGCAATAGGTGGCATTCTTTACTCCACGAAATTTATAAATTACAACTTTTAATAGCTTTTAATATAAATACTTTTAAAAAGCCTTTTGCTTGATAGCCTGAAGATGAGGTTTTATAAGTTACTAGCGCTTTTTTGCATTTTACAGTTATTAACAAAAATTAAGCACTAGTAACTTCAAACCTAAACGTTAAACACGGTACCAAGCCGTTGCCGTGAAATAAGATTAGTAGAAAGATTTGGATCTTTATAAGATGCGATATAAACAGGCTTTTTGATTAAACGAGTTGCATCTAAAGCTGACTTTACTTTAACGGTCATGCCTCCTGTAATGGTGCCATCTTCAATTAAAGCTTTAACCTTAGTCTCGTCTAATTCATCAATTAGATTACCCTGTTTATCTAAAACGCCAGGAACGTCTGAAATGTAATATAAAGGAGCGTTTAATACACGTGCAATTGCTAGAGCTGCATCATCAGCGTTGACATTGTACATATCGCCATTGTCATCTAAGGCAAGCGATGCAATTACAGGGGTATAGCCATTATCTAAAAGCATGTTTAGGTAGTCAGCGCTCTTTGGCTCAACTAAACCAACCATACCTAAATCTTTAGATAATTGTTTAACAGTAAGTGTATTACCATCAGATGCTAAAATACCTAAAGCATTTAAGCCATTTTTAATAGCTAGTGCTTGTAGGCCTTTATTGCACTGACCTGCTAGAGCAGCGCTAATATAAGGCATTTGCTCTTTAGGGCTTACTCTTAAACCGTCCTTTTTAATTACCTCAAGATTTAAAGCTTTGAACAAAGCATCAACTTCCACGCCACCACCATGGACAACTACTAACTTTTGTCCACGAGCAGCCTGAAAGAGCTTAGATAGTTCTTCAACACCACCTAAGGCTTTGCCACTTAACTTTACAACAACTGTGTTCTGAGTCATTTAAGGTAATACCTTTTAAAACGTATTTGAACGTAAATAATTATCTTGTAGCTGTGATTATACGCACAACTTTTCATATTTTACAAGCACTTAAGCAAAATGCCTTAAATGCTTGCAAAAAGCTCATGCAAATTTTTAGAAAAGACCTTTAGTCTCTTTAAAGCCATAGTACATATTAAGTACTTGTAGAGCCTGAGCAGAAGCTCCTTTTAATAAGTTATCAATGCATGAGCAAACTACGATATAACCATCTTTCATCGCAAAGCCAATGTCGCAGAATGGAGTGTACTGAACATCTTGAAGTTTTGGCATACCGCTTTTAACACGTACTAATGGCTTATTGTCATAGTAAGCATAAGCCTTCTTAACCTGCTCTTCAGTTACACCATCTTTGAGCTTTGCGTTAATAGTTGCGTGAATACCTTGCTTAAAATCACCTAAGTGAGGGGTGAATATAACTTCAGTACCTAAGTGCTCAGCAATCTCTGGTTGGTGACGGTGAGTAAATACACCATAAGCATTTAAGCTAACCTCACAAAAAGAGTTAGTTAACTTTGCCTTACGACCAGCACCTGATACACCAGATACAGCGTTAATTGAAGGACGGTAATTTAAATCTAATAGATTATTATCGATCAGTGGACGTAAACCTAACTGTGAGCAAGTTGGGTAGCAGCCAGGTAATGACACCATCTTAGTACTACGTAACTTTTCTACATCAGTGTACTCAGCTAGTGCATAGACAGCAGTTTTTAATAAATCTTGATGTTCATGTGGGAAGCCATAAGCTTTTTCAAAAACATCTACATTTGAAATTCTAAAAGCACCTGAGAGGTCAAATACGACTACACCAGCTTGAGTTAGTGCTGGAGCTAAATCATGGCTTACCTTATGATCAGTTGCTAAGAACACTGCATCAGCACAATCAATTAGAGTTTGTGGATTTGATAAAGGTTGTAATTCTTGATCGCAGATACCATTTAGAAAACCATAAAGCTCAGAGATCTTCTTACCCTTATCTAAAGAGCCTTCTGAAACAAATAAACCTGTTAGCTCTAAATCATCATGCTTACTAATCATTCTACATAGCTGAGCACCAGCGTAACCACTTGCACCAACTACTTCAACCTTAACCATAATTACCTCAAATCTTTAATCTAAAAACTTAAAAAGCTGTCATAACAAACACAGCTTCTAATCGTGATAATGAATAATGTTAAGAGTTTACAAAAAACTAAAGCCATTGAGTACAAAATCTTAATTTGCGCAAAATTTGCACAGTTTTGGACTATTTTAAGGAATACTTTTAGAAGTATTTTTGAATATGGTTTTTATGAAACTGAAGCTAAGAGAGATTGAAAGGATTTAGCAGGTAAAGTTTTACTTTCTGTACCTGCTATGGATTACTTAAAGATTAACGGCGAGTAACTAGTAGTTCCCTACACTGTGGATACATCACACGCTTTTTTCGAGGGGTAGGCTTTGCGTTTTTAGGCTGTGGATGAGCTTTGGCCCACTCTTTTGGGTGTAGCCAAGACTCTAACTCATCACCACAACCGTCCCCTTTAGGAGCAGCTGCTTGCTTTACACATAAAGGACTATCTAGTGGGCAACCTAATCGGACATGCATATGACCACGGTGACCATACCAAGGGCGGATCTTTTGAAGCCATGATCTGTCATGTCCTTGATACACATCGCACAAGGTCTTTTTAATACCAGGAGCGACAAAGATGCGCTCAACACGGCTATCACTTGCAGCAAGATAAATTAAAGCTACACGCTCATTAGTAAAGTTAGAGGTTTTGCGGTTTTGACCATCCACAAGATACACATCTTTTGGATGAGATAACTCATAAGCAGTTTTACGAGGAGTAGCAAAATCAAAGGAAATATCTACATCTAAGCCTGATTGATGTGAGCCATGAGATGAGGAGGCGCCAAATCTACCACCGTTATAGCGAGACAAATCACCAATTAAAAGATCTGGAAGATGGTGAGCTTTAGCCTTCATCACAAGCTTTTGAATGTAGTCAATTAACTGTGGGTGGCCAAAGTTACGCCCTGCTCCCCAAACTTGTACTTGATAGTTAGTACCGCTTTTTAAAGGTACTGCCCCTTTAACACAACCATTAGCGTACTCACCTATGACCTCAGATTGAGCATGAGCTGAGAAGATACTTGTAGCACCTAATAATAAAGCAGTGGTACTTACAACTTTAACTGTTCTAACTACAGCACTTTTGATGTTTTTAAATTCCATTTCACAACCTTTAAAGCATTATTATGTTAAGAATTTTGGTTTTATTTATCTTTATTGATGGAAGGACTTAAAATCTCAAGACCTATCTTATTTCCATCAATAAAAGAAGCTTCTACCAAGCAACCAAAAGCTCACTTAATAAAAGCTTTGCTGCAGTTTTAATTTTTTAAGGCTTTGCTCTTGTTATGTGTTTTAATTTTTTTTACAAAGCCTTTTGTAATATTTGCTAACTTATGCCTTAGCTAAAGCTAAAGATACGACTTAGAAGACCTACTTTAGTCTGAGAGACAATTTTCACCTCTAAAGAAATACCTTGGAAGTTAAAGCAAATTGGCTCAACTTCTGTATTAGGATCTCGAATTAACTCCATGAGTTCTTTGATCTTACGGTATAGGTTGGTAAGGTAAATGGCAGCCTCACGCTCGATGATTTTAAGTACCACCACACGAGCCTCTTTTACATTGTAAGCATCGTTAGCACGTGGAGTACGCGCAATCTCAGAGAAAGTAACACCGGTAATATACTGGATCCAAAGCTTTAAATCTGGAGTTATCCAAATATCAGAGAACTGGTTTTGTGCCTCTTCATAAAGTTTTGATAACTCAGCTACTACTGACTCAACACAGCGAGCTCTATCCTTACCTCGACCTTTAACTTCATAGTAGCGGTAAATTGAATAGCCTTGAGCATTACGTACTTCTTTGTAGCTAGCCTTAGTGCTATTACTTGGATTGTTATCAGTTAAGATAAGCTTAGGACCATCACGGTTTTCCTGTTGCTCCTTTTTAAGTGTCTCATAATCATAATGAGCAAAAGGATGCTTATCTCGATCTTGCAAAGACTGATTTATAAGTGATGCAATCAAACGATTTTTATTTTTAGGACTTAAAAAGACATCTAAGTTCTCAATAATAAAGTTTGAAAAGTTCTCAACTGTAGCAGGCTTTAGATTTCTAAATGAGCCACCATCTAGTGCAATTTGACGAGCTTGTTCTAATTTATGCTGATACAGTGAGTAGAAGATTAGAACCCACATCTGCATCTTAAAATCTAAAACATGCTCAAAGACATAGACTGCTAAATCATTCTTGCCTACTAAATCTTGCACACCGATTTTGTTAACACGATGGAATAACCAATCGCAGGCATACATCGAGGTAGTAAACCAGTTAATTCTGTCATCAAGATTTTCATTAAAGAAATCTTTGATCTCATCAGCGGTTAATTGAGCTAAACAGCTTTTTTCATCCTTAAACCAAGTCTCTTCATTTTTAGGAAGAGGCCAGATTAAGTTAAACTGCATGCCACCTGAGCCAATATTGCGACGAGCTTTAGGATTTTTTAACAGCTCATCTAAGAAAAACCACAAGCAAGCTGTCTTATACAAGCGCTTTAAAAGTGGTGTGTAATTAGTATTTTCCTTGTCATCAGGAAGCATACCGATGTAATTACACATTGAGTCAAGCGTAGTACAAGCTAGAGCTTTTTCATCATCAATAAAGATCTCTTGCCAGATCTTCAAAATGGAAATTACATCTGTGCAACGACCTACTAATGAGTATATAGGCTCAATTAAAGGATCAAAGCAAACGGCAATACGACCTTTTAGATAATCAGCCTCAACTACATCATCGATGGTTGGCAAATCATTGTTTTCAATGAAGTCATGGGAGATCTTCATCTCAACTTGAGCATTTGACCATCTAACGCGATTTGGGGTTAAAGCTGGCTTTAAATAAGAATGAACATATACCTCAGGACGAGGGGCAGAGCCAATAGACCAGCGTAAAACACCGATCTCTAAGCTTAAGCCTGGCTCCCCTTCATTTGGGGTATATGTATCAACGAAAAATACTTGTGAGCTTTTAACTGGCATACAAAAACTCTTATTAGAAGTCTTGAGCTGGGGTGCTTGGAGCTAATAAGCTTTCATCATCTTCTAAAACAGCACCACCATTATCAACATCACTAGTACCATCTTGAGTAAGAGATGAAGCAGCAGATGAGCTAGATGATGCGTTTACAGCTGGAGTTTCATCGTAGGCAGATGAGCTATTGTTAGTAACTGGAGCACCCTCAGATGAGTTTGGAGTACCTGATTGATCCATGTAATCATAGATAGGAACAATCTTTCTAATACCATCAACCTTACGAGCTTGATTGATAGCTCTTTGGCCTTCATCGCGGGTCACATAACCTAGTAAGAAAACTACGCTATCTTCAGTGTAAACCTTAAAACGACCTGAGCTAATCTTAGAGCCAAATAATAAAGCACTCTTTACTTTTGACGTAATGTAAGAGTCGTGAGCAATTACAGATGCCTTGACAGGATCTTTGTTCTCTACATAGTTATACACACGCTTTACGTTCTTAACTTTGCGAATGTATGAAATTGCCCAGTTTAGATATTCAGTATCGCGAGTCTGACCTACTAGAAGCACATTACCGTTTACTGATACAGCATCTACTCTAAAGCGTTTACCATCAGATTTCATACGATCATTAGTTAGAATACGACCTACATCAACTTCAATTTTTTGATCATCTACTTGAACATCTACTGTGCGGCTATCAGAACCAATTAAAGCACCAGCACCGGCAGCTGTTGCACCAACTAATGCGGTAACACAGCCATTTAACATGAATACAGATGAACTTACAGCAAGCACTAAAGATAGCTTCTTTAGCTTACGTGAAACTGTCATAACCATAAACTCCGACAAAAAAAGTAATTTTTATAATTTTGATTTATCTTGATGTAGTTTTCTAAAATTATTCTTTTAGTACAGCTATATTCTAGCAAAAAGCGCTGTCAAATGCGGAGTACATTTAAAAAAGTGCGAGAAAGACTTAAATATTAAGTTGAAATTTCAATGATTAGACAAATATAGAGAAATTTAGAATGTCAGTTAATGATGATTGAAGGTGTGTATAATTTCGATTGAAAAATTTGCAGAGCCTAAAAAGAAAAATCCCCTGAATATCAATTATGAATTTCAGGGGACAACAATCAAACAAACATAAGGAGTACGTGAACTATATCACAAAAATTCAATTGTGATCAACTTCATAAAAAATATTTTTTAAGAATTTTTATGTTTCCTTATAAATCAATAAGTTAGAAAAATACGATTTTTAACTTTTTTTTAAGTTTTATTGCAGATTAGAAAATTTAGGCAAAATTGAGCTCAAAAATGCCTATTTTTTTAGACAAATTAGTGATCTTAATGATTTTGATTAGTAATTATTCGGAGATTTTTAAATAACTATTTGATTTTAAAATAAATTCAAATCCGCATTTTAGGTGTCAGTTTTGATTTTTAGATAATTTTGTATAAGGTAGGTTTACAAAAGTAGAAACAAAAAAAATCGCTATGACTTAAACAATGCTAAGGTTAGCCAAATCAGTCAAGAAAATGGTGTGTGGCTTTTAGCTTCTACTCAAGAATACGACTGTGAAGAGATATTCATGCGCTATCGCCAACGTAATGAAATTGAAGTTATGTACCGTTACTTCAAGAATCACGTTCAAGCTGATACCTTAAGAGTATCTAATGACGATCACTTTAATGCTAAGTTATTCTTAGGCCTTATTTCATCTGAGTTCTTAAACACCATAAAGATGAAAGTAGTTGAATGGAACAAAGATAAACCTAAGAAAGAGCAGGTGAAGTTAAAAGACAACTCTATGTATATGACCTTTAAAGATCTAGATACCGTTGAGTGCATCTATCATAACAACACCATTATCCCTACCACTAATATTCTCAAGCGCCACGAGAACTTATTTAACATGATGGGCATTGATCCTATCGTGCTACAAAATACAAAACTCAAGCGTGCTACTTTAGATAATGATATTGGATTAGTTGAATAAGAGACTATTGAAAGCCCCTAAAACGGACTAGTGTAAGAAGAAAAGCGAGATCTTTGGGTTAGATGGTCGGTGATGCAGGGTTCGAACCTGCGACCCTCTGGTCCCAAACCAGATGCGCTACCGGGCTGCGCTAATCACCGAACGGAGTACATTATAAGAACGTTACTTAGTGTTGTCAACAATTTTTGAAATTATTTTCTTTAAACAAATTACAGTAGTTTAACTTGTTTAAAAACACGGGTCTTTGACAGAATCTCTCTAAACTCCCACCTCTAATTTCAACTTAATTCAACGAAATTTCAAACACATAGGCACAAAAATACCTGTCAAATTTCTTAAATTATTTGTAGCAATATGTAGCCGTATATGATATAATCGAGACATGGTATTTTTAACCCCTGGTGACTGCTATGAAACTTACT
>Ga0256405_10011547_pt1 | contig 11229 bp, 13 predicted proteins | sample RumenRJG_02DNA_FD_189096 | JGI IMG/M metagenome (GOLD analysis project Ga0256405, IMG submission 189096) | Bovine rumen microbial communities from Lethbridge, Alberta, Canada - RJG_02 | ecosystem: Host-associated > Mammals > Digestive system > Stomach > Rumen | place: Canada: Alberta...
TTATCCGCATAATCAAGTCCATTCTGATCATCTATATATTTACAAAACTTCCATACAACTCCTGCACCAGATAGGTCTTTATTCTTATAACTAGTCTGCGATGTAACTAATGTAACATATCTCTCGTAATGGATATTTGGATTTACCATATGATGGTCTAGGATTACAATATCCTTATTCGCATGATAAAGGGTCATATACTGGCTTTCATCCTCATCTAGGGAATCTACTATGATTACTAGTTCCGCTTCATCTAGAGGCTCTAGAGACTGTCCTATAAGGCCGTGAGCCTTGCCCTTGTTAATAACTGGATAAGCATCCGCACCTAAGTCTCTCAAATATCTCATCATGATAGTTCCACTACAACAACCATCAGTATCAATATCATAATAAACAGCTATTCTATTTAGGTTCGTTACTGCTTTCATTACTTTCTCATATGCTTCTTCAACATTTGGTAAAGAATCCAATGGCAATAAATCATCTGCACTAGGGTTAAGAAACTTTTCCTTATCCTTAACCCCACGCAGTTCTAAAATCTCATCTACTAATTGTTGAGGATACATTCCTCTTCCATCTATTTGTGCCTTAAACTTCATTGATTTCACTCTCCAATATACGATTCAACTCCTTCCCACCTAAATCAGACGGGCTTACTTTATCAGGATATCTACCCTTCTTCCAGTCCCAATAGCCAACCTTAAAAGAACTAAATCGTGAATAATTTGTCAATTGCTCTATATTGCGCTTAATAGCATTAAAATCATACCCTTGGTCATGCAGTAAGATAACCTTACTTGGATTAAGACTGGTTATCATCTGAGCCTGTTTCTGAGAAAGACTGCCTGACCCAAGAGCAACTGCATTCCTAATCCCATAGGAGTAACACTGCATTACAGACTTCTCAGACTCAAATACTAACACTGTGTTGTCTGTTAACTCGCTGTAATTCTGACTAAATCCATAAAGTGTCTTACTAGACTGACCGGGGTAAAGATAAAAATACTTCTGTTCTGTATCGTCATAATTGCATCTCATCTTAACTGCAATTAAATCACCTACTTCACTTCTGATAGGAATAACAATCCCATTCTCAGACACACAGAAGCGAATACCAAAATACTCCTGTGCATTGAGTGAGATGTTATCCTTAATAAACTTTCTGTTTCCTAATCTCACATACTGATCAAGTACACTCTCGTCATATACATGAAGAGCAACCTCAGTATTACGAGCCTTTATATTATCATAAAAACCACCAAACACTGAGGGACGATGAAAGTAGGTTTCAAAGTTAGAGATACCAAGAACAGACTTTATATTACCAAGAACACCCTTGAAGTCATCACCCTTCTCTTGGATGATGTAGGAAATGATATCCTTGTTTATGTTCTTAGGGTAATCAGTTACATATAAATACTGATTGTTATCCGTCTTGATAACTATAGACTTTGGAGAGCCACTTTCATCACGCCCACAGCTAATGTAGTTCCTATGCTGTTTAATATTTGCAAATCCATACTTTTCAAGTAAATGAACAATATTGTCTGGATTGTCTAATAATTTTTTCTTGATGTCTTCAAGCACCGCCCTCACCTACATTATCTGGTCATGCTTCGGTCTACAGAACGCTACCTCTACAAATCTACACTGGTCACCATAGTATCTATACAGCATGGCAACACCATCATCCTCTGAGTTACTACCAAATCTAGTCTTAGAAAAGAATACCATTCTGTAAATTCCAGTCGGGTCTACGGTATATGGTACTTCTACCCACTTACCATCTTTATTTTCTTTTCTGAAAGGTTCGCAATAAAATCTCTTGTTGTCAGGGTCAAGTTCCTCTTTGTATACATTCCTCATCATGATAAGAAGTGACAGAACCTCTACAATCTGCTTTGCATTAGATATCTGATTACTTGTTAAGAACAGAATACCTTTACTATTCATTGCAAGCTGAAGAGAAGAAATCATTACAATGTTATACTTCTTAGCAATGGCATCCAACTCTCTTGAATCCTGTACCAAGTCAAGGTCTACTCGCTCTTCTCTTCTGTCATTAAAGTCAACCTTAAGAGTATCAATAAGAACTGTATCAACGCCCTTACGGAGAATATACTGGCGAATCAGTTTCTTATTAACCGACATATCCATTTCAGATACGGATACAAAGAACAACTGATGTCCGTAGTTCTCATTCCACCATGCCCTAGCCTTTTGAATAGCCGCTTTATCCTCATCTGTAAGACTGCCTGTCATCAACTTGCGCTTGGTGAGTTTATAGTATCTCAGATACTTGTATACAATCAGATTGAGGAATCTAATCTCAAAGTCGTTCTGTTTCTCCTCATTGGAGATAATGAGAATCTTTCTGCCCTGAGTAAGCAAGGAGAACAGAAGAGTTACATTCCATGTTGATTTACCAGTAGATGAATATCCCGCAATGACAGTAGATGTTCCTTCTTTTACCCCCATAACTTGTCTGCTTAAGAATGGGAAACAGTTAATCTGATCTCCGTTAACATCCAAACCACCATACTCAAATGAGATTCCATTCTCAACACCTTCGGATACTGACTTGAGGAATTCATCCGAAAAGTTAATCTCACCTTCCCCGGTAACCTTAGAAGATTCACTAATCTGATATCCGGCAAGTTTGGATTCATACCAATCAAGAACCTGTACGCTTGTCATCCTCTGGAACAGCTTAAGCGGAACAATCTTCTTGCCTTTCGGGGAGATGGTTTCCTTAAGAAGGTTAAACCCATCATCAGCCATGTGGAGAATGATATTCTGTTTGTACAGTTCATCAAGGTAGATATTAAAGTTGTCCGTATTTATTACGGACTGAAGATGTCTGATTGTATCGTAGCCGCCAAGTTCATTGTATCTGTCAATAACATTATCTGAGAGATTGGAAAGAATCGTTACCTCATCAATAGAGTTAAATCCCTTTTCTCTCAGTTTCTTAAGCATTGAGAAGTAGAAGAGACCGTCCTTGGTCACGAAACTATCTGTTGACAGTTTAGTATCCTCAAGAAGAGTAAGATCCTTCATGAAACAAGAGACTACATTACCTTCTGTTACTGTTCTGGTTTCAAGTAATTCCTTTTGATATTTATCTGTAATCCCAGTCAGGAATACTTCATTACTCATCGTAGTCATCCTCAAGATCCTCCAAAGATACTCTTCCTGTTCTACGTTCCGGCTTCTTGTACTCAATCACTTCTTCTACGAAAGCGGGTTTAACTTCTTCCTTCGGCGGCGCATATCTCTTGATCCCACTGCGGATAACAGCTTCAAAATATCTACGCTGTTGAAAATCCGTATTGAATTTCTTTGACATCGCATTGAGAATATCTCTCTCGTCTGATACTAGATAGTCATAGATATATCTCCAACTGTACTTGTTGGTGATGTCTTTAATCTCTTTCATAAACTGAGACCAAGAAGGTTCAAACTCGGCAAGGGTAAAACCCATGAGTTCTACCAACTTGTTCTTACACTTGTCTGCATCAAGTTTCTCATTTATCTTGTCAATGTATTCCTGTTCATTACAGAAATACCAGTTAACAATGTTTCCACTTGGTGTGGTGTGTATCATGTGGAAAGCATCTTTCTTCAGAATCTTACGCTTACATATCTTGCATACAACTTTTTTGCTGTTTTCCTTTTCCTGCTTCTCTTTCAGATATTCTTCTTCATTGCAATAATATTTGGGAACTTTGGTAGTGGTGGAATAGGCAGTTGTTTTGTCTATTTTCTTCCCGCAATATCTGCAAGTTACCATAATGCTTACCTCTCTAGATAAAAATAGAGGAGATGTTACTCTCCTCTATTCAGTTATTTTGTTGTTAAATTATCTGCAAAGAATATCATAGAGTTCCTTAAGAACATCATCTGACGCATCCTTCACTTTTGTTCCATGCTCCTTAAGGATTGCTTTTACTTTGCTCTTCTTATCATCATCCGCTGTCTTGTACTCAGATAAGATGATATCTACAAGACCGTCAGGATATTCACCTTCGGGAACTTCTTCCGGCTCATTCATCGGTGGAACATCCTCATCAAAAGGAACTTCTTCCTTCTCTTCTACAACAGGCTCAGGCTTCGGAGTGGGTGCGGGTTCTGTTACTGCCGGAGCAGGAGTTGAATCATTCTTTTTTGCGGCACGAATCGCATCTTTTACTGCCTTGATAAACGCATCTGCATCAAGCGGAATGTCAGGAACGATGTCGGGGAATCTAGACTTAGAATCAACTACATACTGGTCATCTCTAAATGAGATTCTTCTGTTCTCGCTCTTGACCTTGTTTACGGTAACATCCTTGTGGGTAATAATGTTCTTACGCCCTGTGTTCTCAGTCTCAATAGTTCTGTCAATATAAGCGATACCAACGAGGTGGAGTTTATTCTTAAAAGCATTGAAGTCCCTCTGGCTCATATCCGTTGTGATTGTACTGTAAGTTACACCAGTGATAGGATCTACAATCTCTTTCGTTTTCACATGACCGATGATAAATACCTGAACACCAACCTTTTTCAGTTCCCAGAACTTATCAAGAACAAGATTCAGATTGTAATCAAGAGGCCCAGAAAAACCGCCCCAACATGCTGAGAGTACCTTCGCAGGTTCGAAATTCTTCTTACCCATATTCTCTGCGTTCCAACGTCTAATAGTCTCTGCCGTGGACAAATCAAGGAGCGAATCAATTGTATCTATTACTACAACCTTAAGGTCAGGATAATCAGTCTGTTTATTTTTAACAATGTCTTTTACAACTTCCTCAAACTTTTTCCAGTCCTCAATATCCTCGTAAATTGCATTATTTATAGCGTTTATACCCTGTTCTCTTCCGCAGTTAAAAAGAATATAACCGTCATCACCAAATTCTTTATGACAAACTTCAACCATTAGTGAAGTCTTTCCGATACCCGGTTCTCCAAGAAGACCGATCATATAGTCTGCAAGATTCTCTGAAACTACGTTGCGTTTGCCAAATTTTCTTCCCATAGATTATTTTCCTCCTTATTCTTGATGCGAGAGTTGTAATAACCATACTCGCCATAATACTTTTCTTCAGCTTCTATACGAGCCTGAATAGCTTCTTCTTCTGTTTTAAATGTTTTTTGAAGCACATACTTTTGATTGACTTTTAATGTTGCTTTCCAAGTGCCACTTTTTGTTTTGTAAACACCGGGGTATTTTCCATTTCTCGGAGAAGAATTACGCATATTCTCCTCATGTGTACAAAGTCTAAGATTTGATTTCCTATTGTCTAATAAATCACCATTGATATGGTCTACAATATATCCTTCTGGAACTTCGCCATAAACAAACCGATGTAAGTACAATTTACCACAAACAAAATATCTTCCATCTCTAGCTAAGTGCCATTGATATTGTTTGCATTTCTCATAATCATCAGAATCTATTAATACATTCAAGCCACCATCAACAACAAGGATATAATAATCACCCTTATCTATGTACTCATTCGGCGGTCTTTTCTGTTGCTTACTATGTTGACATCCGCATGATCTTGTATGACGATTTTTTAAGAATTCTGCTCTCACATCACATTCGTTGCCACAATCACATTTGCAATGCCATTTAATCCTATGCTCACCAGATGGTTTTATATGATCTTCTTTTGCCCTGTACAGGACAGTAAGCTTACCGAACCTCTGTCCTGTCAGGTCTTCGTAATTACCCATAAATTATTTTATGCCTTTCTTTGGAAACTGTCAAGCATTAAATATCATCATCGTCAAACAGAGATTCCTCTTTTTCTTCCAGAGGAGGCATCTGCATATCATCTACGGTAAATGCAGTCTCCTGCGGTGCTTTGTTCTCTGCGTACTTGTTGAATCGGAATTCCTTCACTCTCTCTCCAAACACAGTACTTCCGTGAGAACGATAGATATCAGACCAAGAAAGAAGTCCACATTCAAGTTCGTCTCTCTCTTCCTCAGTAAGATCCTCTTCGGTAATCTTAGTTCTCTGACTACCATTAAGCATGTCCACAGTAATTGAAAGTTCATACACCTTATCACCAGTTACATCAAACTTCTTCTTGATAAGATCAATCTTCTTTTCTTTTACATCCTTAGTGTATACAACCACGGAAACAGGAACATTAAACTGTCCTTTACGAGTCTGAGTATTGATGTATTCCCGATGCCATCCCTTGATGAAAATCTTATTCAGTTCATCTCTGCTCAGTTCATCCCAACTGTCAGAGGAGAACATAAGCTTGAAGTTGGCTGTACTGCTCGGTTCGCTTGCAGAGGAAAGATATACCTTATTAGGAACATAATTCTCATACCACTGCTGAGTCTGCTCACTGTAGCTATATTCAGCAGAGCCAGTAATTCGGAACAACTTATCTGCGTAAGCACCACCCTCAATAATTTCCTTCAGAGAATCAATGAAGTCATACTCAGAAATGTATTCCATTCTCTTTGCTTTGCTCTCTTCATAAGCCTTGGGGATGTCTTCCTCGGACTTAACACCCATTGCTCTGAGTTCCTCATCGGTAAATACCTTGCCAGTCTTAAGACCTTCTACGGCTTTCTCAAGTGCTTCTCTTCTGGTAGGCATATCAAGATCAATAACAAACTTTCTGTTTGATGCTACCTGAGAAACCCAACTCTCTTTATCTCTTTCAGCAAACGGCACTCTGATAGGTTCATACTTTCTGTCTACTACTTTGCTTGTAAAAATATCTCCATGTCCGTCAGCCCAGTTGCCGGAACGAACCTGAAGAATATGTGTATTGTCACCACATCTTGCACTAAAACGAAGGGTCTTCATCTGCCAACCCTTTTCGGTTACCCTCTCCTCATAAGGATGAAACTTCTCTGTTTCCTTGGGGAGACTAAGTGTTCCTACCATCGAAAAATTGAAACTCATTTACATTCCTCCGTACTCGTAAAACCTACTATCTTTGTTTACATCTATGTTGAAATCCCTGTTCTGTTGCAGGATGGTTATACTTCCACAACAAGGACAAGAAGGAGATAATTCATACTCATGTGTCCCGGCAGAAACCCACTTCATTTCAGAGATATCAAACTCAAACTGATTCAAACATTTATCACAACATATTCTTATCTTACTCAATCATACTGTCACCACCTAACCTGTCTTATAGTCTTAACGCAGATGAGGAGATTCGAACTCCTGTGCCTTTTACAGCCTATCGCATTTCAAGTGCGCTCCCTTGCGACCTCTTGGGTACATCTGCAATAATACCACTGGAAGGGATTTGAACCCTCAATTCCATTCGGAACTCCGTAGGCTTAAGCTGTAACTACGGAACGTGTACCATTTTCGCTACAGTGGTGTAAAATACCCCTAGAGCGATTCGAACGCTCACTAGATACGTCCTAAGCGTATTGGCTCTGCCGTTGGCCTATAGGGGCATTTATAAAAGGTCAGTGGCTACACAACAGCCAAGTGGACAACAAAGACTAGCACACTACTACCAGTACAAACCATATCTCTTGGATTTTTGTACTAAATATGGAATAACAAATAACCAATAGTGAATACTACGTTTGTACTCAATATTCAATAGTCATTACTGAATAAGAAATAATAAATACTCAATCCCCTAAAGTTTTATAATATTATAAAATATTCGCTCTTTCACTTAGCGGGTGAATGCGTATATATTATCCACTTATATTAGGATTTTGAGTCCACGTATTCGTAGATGAACTATTTGGCTGTGAGATTTGTTTTTATTTACCTGACGTAAATCAGACAAACCGTCAGGAGAGTGTGTTCTATTGTTTTCGTTGTGCAACCACTGAAAGGATTAGAATGTTACATCTAACGTATGAGTCGCATTTGCAACTTGAATAGCAGAATCAACGCTAGATTCAAAAGCATCAATTTCATCTCTGAGAGCGGAAATCTTATCAGCAATCTTCAGAGGATCAATGAGAACTGCCATGTTGTTCTCTTTGAATGACTTCATAGCCTTTTCAATCTCATCAGAAGATGCCTTGTCCTTAGAACCAAATGTCGCAGAAACAAATTTCTCTGCTCTGTCATCCAGTTCTTTTCCATTTCTAGCTAACAGTTCCCTCTGTGCAGTGTTATAAGCACCACTCAGAGTATCAAGAAGGGACTTCTTATGATCAAGTCCGAAGTCCTTCATATAAATTGCTTCGGCTACAGACATTTCCTTACCGCCAACAGTAATGATTGTCTCTGCATTGTACTTGGAGATTGCTCTCTTGATAGCGTTAATCTCCTCAATAAGCGCAATGGACTTATCATAGTCGGAGATAATTCTTGACTTGAGGTCTTCAATGTCGTATCCGTTCGCCTTTTTCTCATTCGCTTTAGCAACAACGAGGAAAAGGTTATTGTCAAAGTAAACTCTCTTGTTAAGCACCTTCAACTTAGAAAGTGCTTCGTGAACAGTCATCGTCATAGTTGTCATAGTAAGTTCCTCCTTAATAAATAATGGTTAATCAGTAGTGGAAGCGACACGACTTGAACGTGCAACTCATCGCTTATGAGGCGATTTTTCTAACCAATTGAAATACGCTTCCATAATCGGGATGACAAGAGTCGGACTTGCCTGACCTAGTTCCCAAAACTAGTGCGTAACCGCTACGCTACATCCCGTTAAGTTCCGTTCTATTTTACGTTGGAACAGGAAAGCAACGGTGTTCCAGAGGATGTTGGCGCATCCTCTGGTGGTTAATTGTTACCCGTTAACCAAGTTCATCAAGAAAGACGACAGATGTCTTTCTAAGCACCCCCGGAGTGATTCGAACACTCACATGCAGGAGTCAAATTCCTGTGCCTTACCATTTGGCTACGAGGGTGGGTGAGATGGTTTATCGCTAGGGACTTCGCATGACCATCTCTGTTATCCCTTGCGGTACGGGCTATTCTGAAGCCGCCGATTGTATGCCCATTTGTCTTTTTAAAGTGGATTCAGCCCCACTGAAAGAATGGAGGAAAGAAAACTATGCAAACGGTTTACCGTTTCCATCATCATACAATCGCCACATCTCTATAGCGATAACTACCCACACTGCGAAGAATGTCGCATGAACAAAATCTCCTCGTATGACATGGTATAGTGAAAAGGCAAGTTCTAATAATACCCAAGTAAGGTACAGATACTTTAAATATTTACTCACAACTTAATCTCCTTTTGCCAGAGATTATCAATCAAGATAGCATCTGGCGTTTCATTTGCCTCTTGAAGCCAATCACCTATCTGAACCTTGCCGCAGATGGAACAATACTTTCCATTACAGAAAGACCATCTCATCCGTCCAAGAGCATCAGATGGACATTTGAAAGTGCAGTCTATGTACTGGTGTTTGTGTTTGGCTTTTTTAGTTTTAATCTGATTTCCCTTGGAAAGCTTTCTATGTCTATCCTTGGGCATATCATAATCTTCATATTCGGTATACTCTTCGTACATCATATTTATTTTGTGTTTATCTTCTCCTAAGATATACGCCTTATGATATACACAAGGCGTATATGTTTCCCTTGTACTATACATTATACTACAAAAGAGTTAATTTGTCAAGCACTTTATTAACTTTCTGTGTATTCGTCAATAAATTCCCCAAGAACATCTAATTCTTCAGACTCTACAGCCTCCCAGAAAGCCTTGGACGGATTTTCAATTGTGTACTGCAAATCATTTCCTACGAACACTCCAACCACCGGGATAACCTTAATGTTCTCAAGCTGACCAGTGAAGAAGTATTTGGTAATTACAGCAACATAATCTTCTTTGTCTTCGTCAATATCTTCCCAGAAGATATTTACTCTGTATCTCTCTGAAGAATTATCATACTTCTCATACAACGGCTTTACTGCTTCATCGAACTTTTTCTTTACAATAGTTGAATTCGGAAATCTCATAGCTACCACCTTTCTTAAATCTCTTACCCAATTATACTACAAAAGTATCAAAAAGTCAAGCATTATTTTCTAGTCTTCACAAAATAATTTACATCATCAATTCAATTGTCATTCCATCCGACTTGATGATATATGTATTCGCATCATAATCATACTCATATTCATCTACACGGAACTGGAAAAGATTATCATTCTCATCTTCCAAGAAGTAAAAGTCATCCTGTATATAGAATTCAAGCACCTTCATGGAGAAATCCAAACTAAAATTATCGGTCTCAACCATAATACTAATAGTCTCATTGAGCATTGCCTTTTCCAGGAGGGTCTCATTAAAATTATTCATCTATTTTTCATCTCCTTTTCTCAACTTGGTAAGATGGATTATACCACAACGATATTCAGTTTTCAATAGAAAATTAAACATTTGTTCTTTTCAGTTTTCTTACGAATTTATTTTATTGTTTTACATACAAATGGGCATTTGCCCATTAGACTAAGAAGTCTTTATATGTTTCATAGAATTTATACATCTTCATGTATCTGTATTCTAATATTATCATATGCTGTCTTAATCTCCTGCACGGCAGTCCTATTAAGCATAATACGATAAGATTCCTGCCCATTTTCTACAATGCGCTGTAATGTGCGCTGAGTATTTGTATTGTAATAAATCTTCTGTGCTTCTCTAAGCTTCATCAGAAAATCACAATCACAAGTTCCGATCCACTGATCATCGGTAATCTGAATCGCCGGGATAGTAATTGGAAATTTAAACTTATCCCTCTGTATTGTTTCGCTTGAAAATGTACTGATCTCTTTATCTGTAAACCAATCTTCTAACTTAACACGGTTATCTATTTTAGATAGAGCATCTGTAACACAGAAGCAGACATAGACATTTTCAGTAGTAAGAGGAGACTTCTGCGTAATCAGGTCTGCCGCCTCGCTCAGTCTGAAATTATACTTATCCATCATATACTTCTGCATTTTTTCAACTGCGTCTTTATTTAATGCGTATAAATCTAATCTTTTCCCCATGTAGGAAATAAACTCATCTTTACTCTTAATCATGTCAACACCTCCTCTGTGTTAATATAGCATTTTAATTTATTTTATGCAATACTTTTGAGAAAAATGAGATGGTGTTTAGAACACCACCCCATTAATCATATTAGCCGCATCCTTACGAATCTGGTTATCTTTACCTCTGATATATCTCTTTGTAACCTCGACCCCGGCATGTCCCATCGCCTTGGATACAAAATAGATATCATGAGTTTTCTCATAAAGGGCAGTTCCATAAGAGGCTCTCA
>Ga0256405_10011548_pt1 | contig 11228 bp, 10 predicted proteins | sample RumenRJG_02DNA_FD_189096 | JGI IMG/M metagenome (GOLD analysis project Ga0256405, IMG submission 189096) | Bovine rumen microbial communities from Lethbridge, Alberta, Canada - RJG_02 | ecosystem: Host-associated > Mammals > Digestive system > Stomach > Rumen | place: Canada: Alberta...
CTGCTGATCCGGTTGAATATACCCCTCATCAGTCATCTCTCCATAACCATCCCAGAACTTGTTCCAATTTATAAAGAAGTCCTTGTACTTTGAGTTTTCACCATTTTTCAGAAGATCCTGGAACTGCGGCGAAAGAACTGAAGCATGATTTAAGATAAAATCAAGCTTTAAGTCAATTCCAAGCTCCTGCAGTTTTTCTATATTCTCTTTGTCAGCCATTTCCTCATTGATGTTATAGTCAATTACTGAAAAGCCTCTGTCTAAGTCTGTATTAAAGATACTTGGAAGGATGTAAAAAGACTGGAACACATCCTTAAATTCATCTTTTGACAGAACGCTTACTATATCAGAAAGCTTTCCGCCGCAGCTGTCAGGATAGGCATTGAGCATAGGACCATTGTCTACAAATTTACTCATCTTAAGACCTCCGTTTTAGCCCATAAGCTTTTGAAACTGTTCAAATGTTAAAATCTCGCCAGATTTTGAGATGATGATCTTGGCCTTGTGAGCCTGATCCACCAGCTTACTTTGTTCAAGCTCTAAAACCAGCATTGTAAATGGACTGTCAAGCTTTCCGTCACGATTTCTGGATCTTCTGTGCTCTAAAGTCTCCTCTGGAGTGCTGTTTAAAAGAACTGGTATATCAACCTGACTCATGTAGTCACTGTTGCCATGAGTCCACTCAACAATGAGAACCTGCTTGTCTGACATGTCTACTTCATCGTACCAGAGGGAAGCTTCATCCCTTCCCATTCTCTTAAGATAGAGCTTGTCAGCTCCGTCCTTGAATGCTTTCATTATCTGATCAACTTCTTCAAAGTTTGTTTCCTTTGGAGTTCCAAGGTAGTTTTTAAGTCCTTCTTTTCCTGCTTCAAAATAACTTCTGAACCATGTGTCAGTCTCAAGATGTGCCTTGTTTGCGTCATCTTCAGCCTTCTGAAGCTCTCTTATCTTAGAAGCATTTTCAGGATTCATGACACCTGCGTCAACCATACCTCTGATTCCACATACCCTGAATGTATGAAGTCTTTCAGCATCATTGTACATTGGGATCCTGTGTGGATAATTGTCTCCAGACATGGTGTAGCTGCCTATTCCTGCTGACTGAAGCATGTATGACAGAAGTGACGCAATTTCAGATTTTCCTACGCCTGATCCGCCGCAAACAGCCACTACAGCTCTGTTATATGGATTAGCTGACATTTTATCCTCAAGTTCTTTTACTAATAAAGGAAAGATAGTCTTAGCCTTTGAAATGTGAACCTCTTCAATCTCGACCTTATCACCTGGCATGTCGCCGTGGGGAATGTCCTGTGGGATCACAATATTCTGAATGATTTCAGGAGCTTTTTTAAGCTTGTCGATCACTCCGTCCAAAACAGTGATTTTGTTATATTTTGTATTCATAATTCTCCTCTTACTTAAGTTTTGACAAAAAGATAACCGCCGTGTTATTTTTGTGAACAAACCATACACTAACTTTTTTTCTTTGTCAAAACCAAAAAAGAAAAGAACGGAAAAACATGATAACCATCAAAGAAATCGCAAAACAACTGAATATGAGCACCACCACAGTCTCAAATGTCATCCACGGAAAAGCCGGGGAAGTATCTGAGGATACAAGAGAAAAGGTGGAGAGATTTTTAAAAAAAGTTGATTATGTTCCAAACATAAACGCACGCAATCTTGCTCAGAATGAATCTAAGATCATCGGCTTTGCACTAAAGGCAAGAGCTGACAAATATGAAAACCTCATCATGGACCCCTTTGTAGCGGAGCTGATAGGAGGAGTCGAGGAAACCATCCGTAACGCCGGGTACTTCATGATGCTGTATATATCAAGTGACACTGTAGAGATCATGAGGCATGTATCCACCTGGAACGTAGACGGACTGATACTGTTTGGTATGCTGGACGATGATGGCATAAGAGTCAGCGAAAAATATAAAAAACCTATTGTGTGCCTTGACACTTACAGCTTAGAAGGCCTTAAGCACTTCACCAACGTAGGACTTGATGATGAACAGGGTACCTTTGAGATCACCAAATATCTTATAGACAACGGTCATAAGAAAATTGCTTTCCTGTCAGATAACACCAAAGGCGTTGACCTTGCAAGGCTTACAGGATATAAAAAAGCGCTGCAGTCGGCAGGAATTGCATTTAAGGAATCAGACTTTTTAAAGATCAGGCCAAGAACCGATGAACTTGAAGGCAGTCTTAATGAGATCTGCGAAAGATTAAAGGAGTTCACCGCTATCGTATGTGTATCAGACCTTTATGCAGTAACACTAATGGCAGCCCTGCAGGACAGAGGCGTTTCGGTCCCAGATGACATATCCATTGTGGGATTTGACGATAACATGCTGGCGCAGCTCCACAGACCAGCCCTTACCACTGTCCATCAGGATGTAAAAGAAAAGGGAATAACCGCTGCTGATACTCTTCTTAAACAGCTTCGGGGCGAAAAAACTCCCAACCAGATAAAGCTCCCTACTCACTTAGTTGTTCGTGATACTGTAAAAAATATAAACAAGTAAACAGCATGACCTTTATGCACCTGCCTTGAACATCACAACAAGGCAGGTGTTTTTTTGTGCAAGCTGAACAAATGCAGCTTACGCGCATAAGGATGGGTTTTTGTATGTTTTTATATGAACTTCACAAACGTTTTATTGTTTTTTTATTTTTTAGCGAATACGTTTAAGCCCGCTCCAGGTGCGGCTTTTCTGATAGTCGCGGCATTTATGACCGAACTTTTTAGTCATAACATCTTGTTTTTTGACCTTTCATGTGCTATTTTGAATTTAGCGTACAACTTATGCGCAAAAGTAACCGCCAGAAAAGAAATAAGTTATGGCAACTTGCACAAAAGTGCAAAGCAAAGGAGGAAAAAAATGAGAAAGAAACTATTGTCAGCCCTGCTGGCAAGCACAATGGTACTGTCCCTGGCTGCTTGCGGAACAACAGGCACAACCGGCACTACAGATGCTACACCATCTGACAACGCAGAGACACAGACAGAAGCTGCTCCTGCTGATACTGCTACTGCTGAAGCTCCTGCTGCTGAGGCTCCTGCTGGAGATCTTGGAGAGGTTCGTCTTCTCAATGGTAAGCCAGAGATCAACGACCAGATGCAGGCTCTTGCTGCTAAGTACAACGAAGAGACAGGTAACACTCTCGTAGTTGAGACAATCGGTGGCGACACAAACGCATCTGACGAGCTTAAGAAAATGTACCAGGCAGACAACATGCCTGACATCTTCGTTATCGAAGCTAACCAGGCAGCTAACTGGGACGGCATGCTTGCTGACCTTGCTGGTGAGGACTGGACAAACAAGACTGGATTTGAGCTTGTTGACCCTAACATGGGAACAATCGGATTCCCTTACACAGTAGAGGCTACTGCTCTTGGTTATAACGCTGACCTTCTTAAGGCAGCTGGTGTAGATCCTGCTTCTCTTACAACTCCTGCAGCTTGGCAGGCAGCTTGCGAGACACTTGATTCCAAGAAGGATGAGCTTGGCATCACAGCTGTATTTGGCTGGTGCGCAGAGCCTACAAACCTTGGATGGTCTTCAGGAACACACGTATTTGGTCAGTACCTTGACGCTGGTCTTAAGGCTGACGACACAACATACATCGACCTTCTTAACGACGGTGGTAAGATCGATGAAGCAAGAATGAAGGACTTCGCTGAGTTCATTGGCATGATGAACAAGTACTCAGATCCTGCTCTTCTTATCGATGGAACATATGACAACCAGGTTGCTGGATTCAAGGATGGCAAGTATGTATTTATCACACAGGGTAACTGGTGTGTAACATCACCTGATGATGTAAGCTTCGAGTGCGGATTTGCTCCTTATGCATTTGAGGATGGCATCAACACAATCATCGCTGGACCACCTTCATACTGGGTAGCTTACGGCGAAGGTAACGTTGACGGCGCTAAGGCATTCTTCAACTGGTGTGCAGGCGACTCAGCTCAGAACATCCTTGTTAATGACGCTGGTCTTGTATCTCCTTTCGATGATTGCCAGTACGAGGCAGTTAACCCATTCTACAAGAGCATGAACAGCTACATCACAGCTGGTAATTACTCAGGATGGCACACAATGCTCAAGAAGGACGGACTTCAGAACGAGACATGTAACGTATTTGCTGACTATGCAAAGGGCAAGCTCGATGCTGACGGATTCGTTTCAACAATGGCTAAGGTAATTGCTAATTACTACGCTCAGTAATAGGTTTTAATGCGGGCAGGGCTTTCGTGCTCTGCCCGTTTTTTAAACAAAAACTATATAATTCACACTATTCCATTTTTGAAAGGGGGATTACAAAATGGGTACATTTTCTACCGGTAGAAAGGTTGCATCTTTTGGCAGCCTCATCTTGGGACTTGTGCTTACGATTGCCGGACTTGGACTATCCATCACCGGCGCAGGCGACCTTATCTTAGGTTATATGCCCATTAACGGCACGAATACGCCTATTATTCTAGGCAGAGGTGCTATGTTCGTGTGTGGTATAATCCTGTTTTTCGTTGGCCTTTATCTTTTCCCAACTCTTAAGCACCACAGAGCAATAGTTAATATCATCTTCCTGTTCCCACTGCTTTTTGCATTTGCGGTAACAGTCATCATTCCGCTCATCCTTGGTATTGGATATTCCTTTACAGACTGGAACGGAATCAAGCTTACAGGATTTGTTGGTCTTGCCAACTATGCAAGAATGTTCAAACAGCCATCTTTCCTTTGGTCAATACTTCTTACGTTCCTGTTCGTTGTATTTAACATGGTCCTTGTTAACCTGGTAGCATTTTTACTTGCTCTTCTCTGCACCTCAAGGATCAAAGGCCTTGGATTTTTCAGGGCTTCCTACTTCCTTCCAAACCTTATTGGAGGAATCGTTCTTGGTTACATCTGGCAGTTCATTTTCAGTAACGTTGTTACCAAGTTCACTGGAACTTACTCAATGCTTTCGGACACAAAGACAGCTTTCATCGCAGTCATCATCGTATACATCTGGCAGTATGCAGGTTATATCATGCTCATCTACATAACCGGTCTTAACACAATTCCCGGAGACGTACTTGAGGCTTCTGCCATCGACGGAGCAAGCCCCACGCAGACTCTTTTCAACATCAAGCTTCCAATGATCGCTCCTACTATTACAATATGTACATTCCTTACACTTACATCTGCATTCAAGCAGTTCGACGTAAACCTTGCTCTTACAAATGGTAAGGGCTCCATCGATTTCCTTGGCAACTACATCGCCAATGGTACTGAGATGCTTGCACTTAATATCTACACCACAGCGGTTGTCAATAACGACTACGCTCTTGGCCAGGCTAAGGCGGTTCTGTTCTTTATCATCCTGGCTGCAGTATCTATCATGCAGGTACGTATTTCTAATAAGAAGGAGGTGGAACTGTAATGCATACAAAAGAAAAAACATCATCCGTAGTAGTAAGAATGATAATAGCTGTCATCGTTGCAGCATATGTTTTGTTCCCGTTTATCCTTCTTCTTATCAACTCAGGAAAGGTAACAGCAGACATCACATCCAATCCTGTAAGCCTATCTGGAGCAAGCTTTTCTCAGATGCTTACCAATATAAATGCTGTTATCAATGATCCAAACTTCATGTTCTGGACATCCTTTGGAAGTAGCGCACTTATAACGGTCATATCCCTGGTACTGCTCTCTCTGTTCGGAGCAATGGCAGCCTGGGTTATCTGCCGTAACAAGACCGTCTGGTCAGCAGTTATCTACTTTACATTTATCGCTTCCATGATCATTCCTTTCCAGGTAGTTATGCTTCCTCTTATTTCTACCTTCAGAGATGTAGGAAAGTTCATCGGAATCCAGATGCTTCAGTCATTCCCAGGACTTATCTTTGCTTATCTTGGATTTGGCGGAGCAATGACAGTGTTCATCTTAAATGGTTTCATCAAAGGCGTTCCTTACACACTGGAAGAAGCCGCAGCCATCGACGGATGTTCACCAGAACAGACATTTTTCCAGATCATCTTCCCGCTTCTTACACCTGTTATTACAACAGTTACGATTCTTAATGGTATGTGGATCTGGAACGACTACCTTCTTCCTTCAATGATGCTTGGACAGAACGGTAAGGTAATGACTATTCCGATCGCTATCCAGAAGTTTGTTGGATCTTACGTAAAGAGCTGGGACAGAATTCTTCCAGCAGCGCTCCTTGCTATTATTCCTATGATCATCATATTCCTGATCGCCCAGAGGCAGATCATGGAAGGAATGATCGAGGGTGCGGTGAAAGGCTGATGAGCAGAGCACTTAGCGAGGTCTTCTCGAGCTTAGTGCGAGCCATGGGTGAACACTTGGCGAGGTTTTATCGAGCCTAGTGAGAATCCCAGAGAGAGACAAATCCTCTTTATTTCATATGTACACATTTAAAAAGGCCCCTGCCGGATCGACCACCCGGCAAGGGCCTTTGAATTTCTGTATTATCTATATCATCCAGTAATGGAAGCAACTGCAGCAACTCTGACAAATGCCAGCTCACCATGTCTTGTCATGCTTACAACTACATGATCCTGACGAACCTCAGTTACAGGAAGCTGAACCCATGAATTACCCTGTTTCTGATAAACTGCAATGGTATCACCATTCTGAACGCCAGCCACATAGAAGTTTACCTTAGCTGTCTTAAATGCAACACCTGGTGAACTTGTAGCTATACAGGAAAGAAGTGTTCCACCAACTTTTCCAGCGTAATTAGCTGCGGATGAAATAACTCCTGAGCTGGGAGCTGTGATCGTGAATGTAGCATTACTTCTGCCGCCGTTGATCTCAATCTTGCCACCCTGATATGTCATTGTTCCGCCAAAGTTTACATAGTTTGAATTGCTTGGTGTTAGAGCAGGAGCAGGTGTGCTTTTTCCACCACCGCCACCGCCTTTATTAACGATGATCGTCTGTTTAGCCTTAACAGCCTCAGTAAGAGCTGCAATCTGCTTTTCATATTTGGCATTCTGCTTTTTCATTTCCTCAAGTTCTCTGAGGACATCTCCAATAGAAGGAGAACCTTCAGAGTTTGTACTTCCTTCTGATGCAAATGCACATAAGGATGAAGAAATAAAGATCACACAACAAAGAGTAAGAGCTAATATCCTTTTCATTTCCACGCCTCCATACTTTCTTTTTTGTTTGATTATTATCATTATTATATATGATGTCAGAAACCTATGGCAATCTGACCAATCACCAATCCTCTTCCGGATTAGAATAATCAACAACTCTGTCTATGGTTCCCCTTGCATCTCCTACAAGACATCCCACAACAACCAGCTGCTTGGATGGATCATGAGCATCCCTTGTAGTAAGAGTGATGATAAAGTTCTCAGGGCTTACTGCCCCTTCCCATCCGGTCCTTATCATCTTGTTCATGCTCCTGGCGTTGTCTATTTCATCTAAAAAAGCCTGACACCCGGATGCATAAGTGAAATCATAGGTTTCAAGGAGCCTTGTGTCATTTCTTGAAAATGCAGCATACACATAGTAAACAAGCGCATTTCCATCTAAATATAAGTAAATATACTCGTGCTCGTCGAAGTATTTTTTGTCCAAAAACTTCTGCAGATCTGCAAACATAGTGCCATCTTCCGGAGATGATCCATGGAGCACCTCATTAAAATCACACATGTTCGTAAGATTAGCGCACTCAGTGTATATGGCACCCTTGGAATCTTCCTGCCTCCACGCATTGTGGTTTATGTAAAAAGAATCATCGCCATCCATGCTCTGACACACAGGATAATCAATAGCTGTGCCAGGAACAAATATCCAGGCAAATATATCACCATTCTCTTTATGGAGCTTATCAAAGTCCACATGAGAATCTTCAGCATTCTCATTCCTTGTGCCTGGCTCCGGAATGCCTTCATCTTTAGAAGAAGATTTTCCGCATCCAGTAAGGGCAAAGGCCATTACGAGAGTCAAAGTAACGACAGAAAGCGCAATCTTATCTATGTAGTTATTTCGGCATAAACTTTGCATTTATTTAGCCCACATAATCAACTTTTTCATAAAAGGTATCAATTATAGTATTGTAAAGGTCCTCATCATCAACGATAAACTCTTCAAATTTACCGGTTTTCTGAGTCTTACCCTTTATTACCCTGATGTCTGATGGATCAAAGCTATAGCTGGTAATATATGGAGCCAGATAGCTGATCTCATCTACAGAAATGTTTGTGACCATCATGTCGCTGACAGATTTGAAAAGATCTACAGCAAAGCCCGGGTCTTCAGAGCTCTTTTCTCTTACTGCCTTTATAAAGCCGTTGAGATACTGTTTCTGCCTCTCCAGTCTGGTATCGTTAGAGCCGAAAAGAGATATATCTCTGGTCTTGATATAGTGGAAGGCCTGCATTCCCTCAAGGTGAACCTCAGCTCCCTCTTTCAGGCTCTTATCCCACTTGGTCAGATCCTCTAAAACTGTGACATCAACGCCTCCAACCTGATCATTGATAGTAGGAATGGCGCTCATGTTGATAGCAACATATCCGTGTATTGGCAGCTGATAAAACATATTTGATACGGCTTTGACCTGGTATTCACAGCTCTTTTCCATGCCATCGCCAAAGGCGTGCTGGGCAGCGATCTGAGCCACCATTGTGGTTTGGTATCTTCCGTACTCATCGTAGAAATCCACATCTGTCATGGAGTTTCTGTTTATACCTATTACCTTGATCTCACTCTGCCTTGGATCAAGAACCAAAAGGAACAATGCATCTGCCTGCCCACCCTGATCTCCTTCAGGTACTGCTGTCACTACTTCGTCTGTCTTGTCGATTCCCATGATAAGGAAGGTTGTTATATCTTCATTATAATCGTATACTTCTCCGTTGTATCTCACCCAGTCTGACTGCCATGTAGTAGCAGAGCCGGTCTCCACTGGAACATAATCAGTCTGTCCCATCATTGGCGTACTGGTAGCGGATTTAGCGCTGAGATTCGATTTTCCAAACATCCTCACCATCTCAAATCCCACAAGTCCAAGGACTATAAGCGTCATTAGACTCGCCCAGATAATGAGGAAAACGCTTCCCTTTCCCCGCATATTATCTCCTTAGTTACCTGTTGTATTCTGCGCATCTGTCGTACTGGTCTCAGAAGCTGCGGCGCCTTCGCTGGTTGCTCCTTCGCCCTCAGCAGCTGGAAACAGCGATGGCACTTCCTCGCCGTTTTCGCCATTCATGGCGTCTGTCATATCTGGAAACATGCCATCCTCCATGGTATCTGAAGAATCGCCGTTATTATCAATATCTGCTATGTCAGCAGGAAAAACTCTTGACTGCTTGGTCACATTACCTGAAAGGTCTGCAACAGCATAATATACAACTGCTGTCTCTTTTTCCCTGTTAAGAACTACCTTCTCTACAACAATCCTGCTGGTAAGATCCCCATCCTTGGCATCGAAAGCCGCAACCCCTGCCTTTAAGTCGTTATCAGTGGTATCGGAATCATAGATCATATCCACCGAAGAAAATCGAAACTCCGGAGCAATGCGGTCACTTCTGCCATAAGCAACAACGATCAGAAAGATCAAAACTCCGCTTAATATTGAAAAGAATATTCCAAGAATATTACCTCTCATCAGTCTCTCCCATTAATCCTTCCTTGTGACGCCTGCCAGATAATTGAGTTCATCAAGGTCATCGTCATCAGGTTCTATATCTGCTACGGTGCTATTTGGTCTTGGGGACGATGGAATATCAGTACCGTCCTCTCCATTTCCGTAGTATTTTCCATAATATTTGCCATAGTACTTGCCATAATAGCTGCCATAGTGGCCATAATAGCCCTTGCCTGAGATATCAACCTTGTTAAGGACAACTCCCAGCATCTTGGCGCCGGCTTTATCAAGCTGATCTTTTACCCTTTGGGCAAAGCGATAGCTTATAGCGTTGCTTTCTATTACCATAACCGTGCCATCACACTGCTTGGCTACAACTGCTGCGTCAATTACGCTTCCAAGAGGCGGCGTATCAATGATGACATAGTCAAACACCTGCTTCATGTTCTCAAGAACTTTTCCAAATATCCTGCCGCCAAGTAGTTCACTGGGGTTAGGAGGCACAGGTCCTGCAAATACCACGTAAAGGTTTGGCGTATCTGTTTCGCAGATAACGCTTGACAGCCTCTCTCTTCCAACAAGACAGTGAGTGAGGCCAAGTCTTACAGAGCCTGTTCTATATCTGCCCACAAGTACTGACTTACGCATATCGGCATCCACAAGAACAGTCTTTTTTCCTGCCTCTGCAAAAGCCCTGGCAAGGGCCATGGCAACTGTTGTCTTACCTTCACCTGGAGTGCAGCTGGTGACAGAAATAACCCTGACATTTTGTCCAGAGAACTCGATGTTACTTCGAAGAGTCTTATATGCTTCTTTTATCTGATAGTTGTTTTCAGCCTGGCTGAAATGGAGTTTTGCGCTCTGCATGTGATCTCCTTACTTCTTTTTCTTATCAGACTTCTTGGATTTCTTTTTATCTGTATCTTCTGTTGTGAGAGGAACCAGTGCCAGAGTGCTAAGGCCAAGGTATCTCTCAACATCATCGTTGCTCTTTATGGTGTCATCAAGAAGGTATCCCAGGATCACAAAAAATGCCACTACGACCGCCCCAAGAAAACCTGCAATAACTGTCCACCTTGCAACAGAAGGGCCAGCCTTCTGAGTAGGAACATTGGCTGTCTCCGCAACATTGATAGCATCGATATCCATAACGTTAGTAATGTGCTCGCTGGCAACTTCTCTGATACAGTTGGCTATCTGCATTGCCATCAGAGGATCTTCATCCCTTGCAGTTATCGCAACAATACGAGTGTCAGATGGAGTGTCCACCCTTAGGACATCAGAAAGATCCTCGTAGTCCATGTCCACAAGGTTAAGTCTCTGGATAACCTCCTCCAATACATACCTGCTCTTAATGAGCTCCGCATAGTCCTGGGTCAGCTGCGTAGATATCTGCACGTCTGAATAGGTGACCGTCTGGTTTTCCTCTTTATTCAAAATGTAGATCTTGGTGGTTGAGTCATACACCGGATGAAGTACGAACTTGCTGACAAACAGTCCTGCCAGGGCAAAAAAGATACCGGCGCTGATAATAAGAAACGCCCGCCCCAGAAGTACCGCAAAAAGTTCCCCAAGATTAATTTCAATGATGTCGTCCCTAT
>Ga0256405_10011551_pt1 | contig 11225 bp, 6 predicted proteins | sample RumenRJG_02DNA_FD_189096 | JGI IMG/M metagenome (GOLD analysis project Ga0256405, IMG submission 189096) | Bovine rumen microbial communities from Lethbridge, Alberta, Canada - RJG_02 | ecosystem: Host-associated > Mammals > Digestive system > Stomach > Rumen | place: Canada: Alberta | collected...
CAGCGCTGTATCAGGTAAAGGAGGCCGGAAGACGGGGCTGCAAGATCTACGACGGAGAATAAAGAGGACGCTCTCGCAGATCCCCGGCTGGCGACAGCAAAACACCCCGGACGACCGGTCCGGGGTGTTTTTATGCTTTTTGGAGGCGGATCCTCATCCGGGGATCTTCATGCTGATGTTCTCAAAGCTCGCCTCGCAGCCCTCGGCAAACACGCCGATATGCGCGCCGTCGATCGAATGGGTGATGCGGGAGGAGAGCGCCTTGTAATCGTCGATATAGAGGACCACGATCTCGTTCTCACAGACGAGCTTCACATGGTGCGTGTCGCTGCGGGAGAAGTCGAACTTGGTGACCGCCATCGGCTCAAGGCTGCGGAGATCCTCGATCTCATAGCCCTCGTAGTGCAGCAGGTTCTGCCGTCCATCGAGGCAGAGCGTGGTCCAGGTCTCGTCCCTGTCGCTGCCGCCGAAGGTAAAGCCCACGACACCCTCGCCGTCAAAGCGCACGTCGCACTCCAGCGTCATGGTCGCGGGGCGGGTGCCCATGTCGGCCTGAGCGAAGCTCTCCTCCGCCGGTGTGAGGGTGATGCTGCTGCCGTCGATCGCGACGCCGTCCGTCAGCGGGACGGCCGGGACGATCTTATCCATCGTGAAGTAATCGGCAAAGGTGTCCGGCGCCTTGACGCCGAGCGTCTTGTCCTCGCGCTGGACAAGCTCGTGGTTCATCACGCTGCCGGCCCACTGGTACATGCCGGAGTCCGAGCTCATGCCCATACGGCCGAGCCAGCCGCAGAGATAAACGTTGCCGTCGATCTCCGCCGTCTTGGCCGCATAGAAGATAAAGCCGTTGCCCTCCGTCATGCCCTTGCCGTCGAGAAGGTTGTCGCGCGGAACGACGAAGGGGCCGTCCATGGAATCGCTCATCGCATAATAGGTCACGCAGTCCCAGCTGTACGTCAGATACCAGGTATCGCCGATGCAGAAGAGGTCGGGGCATTCGCACATGTACTGCTTGAGCGGCGCGAAGATCGGGCCGACAAGCTCCCAGTTTTTCAGATCGGTGGAGGTGTACTTGAGCACGACGCCGCCCAGCGTTTCCTCATGCGCCGCGATCAGCAGCCAGTAGCACTGGTCCCGCTCGACCCAGAAGACCTCGGGATCGCGGAAGTCGACGGAGGAATAGCCCTCGGGCGCGTTGAAGAGGACGCCGTCCTTGACCCAGTTTTCGCGGTCGGTGCTGGAGGCGTGCATGACGCACTCGGTCCCCTGTCCGCTGTTGCCGAGACTGGTGTGACCGGTGTAGAACAGGTGGTACAGCCCGTCCGGATCCTGCAGGACGGAGCCGGTGCCGAGCGCCGGGTCGGGATCGGACATCTGGCCGAAATTGAGCACCATGCCGTGATCCTGGTATTCATACAGGTTCTTCGTGCTGTACTTGTAGATCGGGTGGTAGCCCTGGCCGTTGTGATCCGTGTCGTACAGATAGTAGAGCTCCAGCGTGCCGTCGTCGGTCACAAAGGGCATGACGTCGCCCACATAGCCGCCCTCCGGGTTGGGATACAGGGCATAGTCGACCGCCTCATAGGCCTCGTCGGGGAGCCGCTCGTATGTGCCCGCCGTGCCGCCGGTCCCGGCGGGAGCCTCCGCGAGGTTCCCGGCCGGTGCGGCTGCGGAGCCGCAGCCCGACAGCAGCAGCGCCAAAACCAGAAACAGCGCGATCATGGAATGACGTTTAAGCATAAAGCACACTCGCCTTTCTTGTCTGAAATTCTGCTTTCTCTCAGATGCTTCGCATTAGAAGGTATAGATCGTATCCGAAACGAGATTGATCGCGCCGGCCTTTTCGACCTTGACGTTGCTGAGGATGATGCTGTTGGGAGGCGAGCAGTTGCCGAGCGAAAGCTGGATCACAAGCTGTGTGACCTCCTTGGCATAGGTAACGTATTCGACGTGCTGGCCGGCCGGTGTGGAGATCAGCCCGAAGATGGCGCCGAGACCCTTTTCCACGCCGCCGTTGTTGAAGCAGACCTCAAACGGCGCGGGGATGATGGACTTGACGTCCATGCTGACGCGGTACTTCTGCTCGGGTCTGAGCGTCACGCCGGTTTCGACGAAGAGCTTGCTCTTCCAGGCCTCGCGTCCGGTGGCGGGCGTCTTTTCGATGCGGACCGTCGCCTTGTCGCGCGTCACATCGAGCTTCTCGATATAGCCGTTCTGGGTATCGAGCGTGGTGACCTTCTTCACCTCGGGCGTCTGCGTGTAGCGGAAGGCGCACTCCTCGATCTTCAGGTTGCTGAAGGTATAGGTGTTGCCGTCGGTCCCGTCGGTCTTGCCGCAGCGGAGCTGGAGCACGAGCTCGCCCTTGCTCTCGCCGGGATAGATGATGTAGGCGAACGAATTCTTGCCGGAGGAGAGCGACTGGGCATACTGGGCGCCGTAGGCGGATTCGGTATTGCCGTCATAGAACACCTCAAAGGCGCTCTGGGACTTGGCCGCGGTGAGGTCATAGCTCACACGGTAGCCCTTGTTCTTCTCGGGCGTGAAGCCGGTGCGGACGTTGAACTTGACGTTCCAGAAGTTGCGGTCGGAAGCGGGCGCCTGCAGGATGTGCAGCGTCGCGGAGGAGCTTCCCTGCTCAAGCAGCGTGACATAGCCGTCGTCCGCCGCGCGACTGACGTAGCCGACGCTGTCATAGCTGAAGGAGGGTAGGACTTTCTCGCTCTCTCCCTCGATCATCTCCTCCACCTTTACATTGCTGACCGTTACCGTGCAGGGCTCGGAGGCAAGGCCGAGGTTAAGCTGGAGATTCAGCGTCGCATCGGCGGTGGGCGAAGCGTTGCAGACGACCGTCTGGGCCGCCGATGCGGCATGCAGGCCGCTCTTGGTATCCGCCACCTGATGCTCCTTGGCATCGCTTACGCCGTCGGTATAGCAGATCGCATATTCGAGTTCCTTGTCGGAGGAGACATCCGCGCTGATGCGGTAATCCTTGCCGGCCGTCAGAGCAATGCCGGTATTCAGGAAGAGCTTGACCTTCCAGTCCTCGCGGTCGGCGGAGGGCGTCGCGTTGATCGCGAGGCTCGCCGAGCTGCCGTCCGCAGAGACAGCGGCCGCATAGTCCTCATGAGCCCAGAATGTCACATTTCCTGCCGTGCCTGTGGTCAGCGAAGGCATCAGATTGTCGCCTTGCGTTTCTGTGCCGAGCTCCGTGATGGTGATCCCGCTGATTTTTACACTGCCCGCAGATGATACCCGGTCAAACTTCAGCAGGATCTTCAGCTTGCCGCCGGTGGTCGGTTCAACGACGTTTTTCAGCGGATTATCAAATGTTATCGTGCCGCCGAATTCGTTCTCCCCGCCGCCGTCACGTGCAAACAAAATGTCCCAGTCAGCGCCTTCGACGCTCAATGTGATCTGGTACTTCTTGCCTGCCTCCAGCGTTGCGCCCGTATCGACGCTGAGCACAATCCCTGTTGCCGGGGTGTTGATGGTAACCGTCCCGCTGGAGCCGTCGCCCGTCAGCGCGGCGTCGTTCCCCTCGGGTTTTGTCAGGGTAAAAGAGTTGGGCGTCGTTTCGCCGCCGGTCTCTTCGGTATGCTCGGGCACCCATTTTTCAACCTTGATATTGCTGACAGTGATCGTATTGGGAGCCTCGCCGTTTCCGACCTGAATGCGCAGATACAGAGGTCTGTACTCCGAAAGCTCCGGAACAGTAAACTCCTTTTCAAAGTATACAGAGCCGTTTTCCGTGGGAATCTTCAGTCCCCAGGTTCCGCCGCCATAACCTTGCCCATCGGGATTGTGGCCGCCCTCGTCTGTGCCGACGCCGTTGCTGTATAATACCTCAATGACATTATAGTCGTCTTCGGAATTGAAAGGCTTTTCACTTGTGATCGTTCCGCTGACCTTGTACTTCACGCCGTTTTCAAGGGTCACGCCGGTGTTTGCCTCAAGACGCGTGCTCCACTTACCGCCCTCTCCGGGATTACGAGCTTGTGAGACATTCAGCGTTGCGGTGCCGCCGGCCGCGGATGCGGTCGCCGCAGATCCGTCCCATTCAACGGCGCTGGCCGAGACGGAAACCTTCTGCGGGACGTAAGCGGCCGGGATCGTCACAGAGCTGGTGCCGCTCGTGACGGGGTAGGCAAAGCCTGTCATCTCAACGGCGGTGTCACCCGTGCTGGTGATCTTGCGGATCTGGATATTGCTGACAGAGATCTCGTTCACAGGGCTGTTGCCGAACTGGAAGCGCAGCGCCAGTTCATTGTACTGGGTAAGGCCCGCGGGGACAGTGATGACACCGCTGACGGTGGTCGAACCGCCGGCAGCCACGCTCTGTCCGCCGATGCTGCCGTAGCCGCTGCCCCACTTGTTATATCCGTCATTCTCGGTCGTACTGTTGCTGAACAACAGTTCAAATTCCCCTGTGGCCGCAGTGGCGGATACTACTGCGGAAACGCTGTATTTTTCGCCCGCCGCGGGGGTCACGCCGGTGAGCATAAAGAGGCGGGAACTCCACACGCCGCCGCCGGAACGCCCGTTGGTGACGCTCAGCGTGGCCGTATTGCCGGAGGCGGAGACAGTCTGCTCAATGCCGTCGCCGTGTTCCTCCCACACGTTGCCGGAGCTGCCGGTGTTAAGAGAAGCCGTTCCGACCTCCTTGTACTCCGCCGTGACCTTCTCGATGCTGAGGTTGCTCAGCGTCACGGTGTTTCCCGCAGTCGTGTCGGTCTGGCCGAGCTGCAGTTGGACTGTCAGCGGGCCGTAGGACGCGACCGGGGTAAACGTGTATTCCACGCTCTTCGTGCCGCCGGCCGTCAGGCTGAGCCCGTCATAGATCGCGCCGTAGTCCTTTTCCTTGTTTCCGTCAAAGGTAACTTCAAATTTTGCCTGGTCCCCGGTCGCGCTGACGTCAAAGCTGACCTTGTAGGTCTCACCGGCTGCAGGCGTCATGCCGGTCGCGGCGCAAAGCTTGGCCTTCCATCCTTCGCGGCCGCTCTCGGGAGCCTGGGAGATCTTCAGCGTGGCAGAAGAGGCACTTTCGTCAAGCGCCACCACATAGCCGTCTGCGCCCCAGCAGTAGACCGTGTCGGTGCCGCTGTAGGAAAAGCTGAGCGGAAGGTTTTTGAACGACGTGGGGATCGCGCCGTAAAGCATCTTGCCGGTCTCGACCGAGGTGTCCAGCGCGAAGAGAGGGGGCAGGACGCTGGTATAATGATCCTTGATCTTCTCCACATGGAGATTGCCGATCTTGACGGCGGAGCCCTCCGGCGCGTCGCCGAGCGAGAACTGCAGGATGAGCTCGTCGCCTTCGCCGCTGCCGGTGATCACGGCCTCGCAGGTCATCGTCTTGCCGGCGGCTGCGTTCTGGCCGTAAAGGGCGCCATAGCCCTTTTCTTCCTCGCCGTTGTTCAGCAGCACCTCAAAGGGCAGATCCTGATCGCAGGTCACGTCCGCCGTGACGCGATAGTGGACGCCGGATTCGGGGATCATGCCGGTCTTGATATACAGACGGGACTTCCACACGCCGTTGTCCCAGGATGTGGCGAGATAGTCGACGGTGACCTCGTCGCGGCTGCGCGTGAGGACCGGGGCATAGCCCTGGTCGTGCTTTTCCCAGACGAGGGATTCCTTTTCAAAATTTACGGGCACGGAGAGTGCGTTCTCATAGTCGACCTCGTCCGCGTACTCCTCGATCTCGATCTCGGTAAAGTCGATCGTGAAGGCCGGCAGCATGCCGAGCTGCAGATCCAGATAGCTCGTGCCGGAGGTGGCGATCAGGACGCCGGTGACGCTGTTTTCGCCCTCGTGGATGTCAAACTCCTGGAAGTCTCCGAACTTGACCTTGCCGGCCACGTCCGAGCGGAAGCGATAGGTCACGCGGTAGTCGCGCCCCGCAACGGTCGGATAGTTGCATTCGAGCTTGACGTGCCACGCCTCGCCGTCGGTCTTGTCGGCGGCAAAACGGTACACGCCGTCGACGACCTCGCCGCGGCCCGAGACGGCATTGCCTTCAAACTTGGCGCGGAACATCGTGTTGTGCTCCACCGTTGTCGGCGTTACCTGTCCGGGAGCGGAAAGCGGCAGCGCAAACGTGCCGGCCGCCGGCGCTTCATGGTAGGCCGAGAGCAGCTCCACTCTCCCCGCAGCCGCCGGTGCGGGCGCTTCCTTGACCGTGCGCCGCACCGTCTCCGCGGCCTGGGGAGCCGCCTGGCCGCAGCTGGAGAGCAGGAGTGCAAACAGGAGCACCACCGCGATCAGGATCTTCGTATGTTTCATATCGAAAACCTCCTTGCTTCTATCCGCCTGTTTTGCGCATTCAGCCGGTCGGCGGATGCACAAAACAAGATAATGTGCAAAATGTAAACATTTTTCCAGAATCAGTATAAGATATTGTGGCCACAGTGTCAATTGGTTTTGTGCATTTGCTTTACTTTTTGTCGCTTTCGTTGAGGCAAATGCCCGCTTTTATGGGCAAATTGCCGGGTCTCCTCCTTCTCGTTTTACGTTTTGTAAATATTGCTTTTCCTTCTTCTCCATGCTATGATATAAATAATTATAGGAATAAGATCCGGATCTGCACAAAGGAGTATTTATGGCGCTGAAAAGAGTAACCATGCAGGACATCGCCGACGCCTGCTCCCTGTCCCGCAACACGGTATCCAAGGTCTTTAACGGCCGCGGGTCCGTGCCGGAGGCTACACGGAAACAGGTGCTCGCCAAGGCACGGGAGCTTGGCTATTCCCAAGCCCCCGCTGGCGACGCGGCCGGGAGCGGCGGCAACATCGCGCTTCTGACGCGCCACAAGCTCCTGAGCCATTCCTTCGGCGCCTTTTTCATCACCAGCTTCACCGATCAGATCTGCCGCGCGGGCTACACTGTAAAAATCTATGAGATCTCCCCCGCCGAGATCGCGGAGCGGCGGCTGCCTCCCCATCTCGATCTCTCCCAGACCGCGGGCTTTCTCGGCATCGAGCTGTTCGACCGGGAATATCTCGATATGATCTGCTCGCTGAAAAAGCCGACCGTATTTGTCGACGGCTTTGCCCGCGCCAGCATGTCGCTGATCGGCTGCGACTATGTCTCGATGGAGAATCTTTCCAGCGAGATCTCTCTCGTCAACCGAATGATCTCCGCCGGCGCGCGCCGGATCGGCTTTGTGGGCGACAGCGAACACTGCAACAGCTTCTTTGAGCGCTATCTCGGCTATTGCATCGCGCTGCGTGACGCGGGGCTGCCGGTCGAGCGCGAGCGCTCGATCCTCGAGGAGGACAGCGATCTTTACGGCAGCACCGAGTGGCTGCTGGAAAAGCTCGCGGCCATGCCCTCGATCCCCGACGCCTTTGCCTGCGCCAATGATTATCTCGCCATCCATCTGATAACGGCGCTGAAAAAGATGGGCCTTTCGGTGCCGCGGGACGTCATGGTCGCGGGGTTTGACGGCTCGCTCGAGGCTACGCTTGTCGAGCCGCCGCTGGCCACCGCGCAGATCCCGAGCGCGGAGATCGGCCGTCTGGCCGCCTCCCTGCTCTCCGAGCGGATCTTAAATCCCGAGGCCTCCTTCCGCTGGACTTATGTGAAGACCACGCCTGTTCAGGGCGGCAGTATCCGCTGATCCGCCCTTACAGCCGGCCAAAATGATACTATGATAAAAAAGGATCCCAGAATCAAAAGATTCTGGGATCCTTTTTCAGACAGGCTTTCAAACTCGCTCACACGCGGGCCACGCCGGAGTCTCTGGCCGCCTGCATGACCGCTTTTGCCACGGCGTCCTTTACGCGCGGATCAAAGGCCTTCGGCAGGATATAGTCGGCATTGAGCTCCTCGTCGCTCACAAGCCCGGCGATGGCGGAGGCAGCTGCCAGCTTCATGGCGTCGTTGATATCGCTTGCGCGCACGTCCAGCGCGCCGCGGAAGATGCCCGGGAAGCAGAGCACGTTGTTGACCTGGTTGGGATAATCCGAGCGTCCGGTGGAGACCACCGCCGCGCCGCCCGCTCTGGCGTCCTCGGGAAAGATCTCGGGCGTGGGGTTGGCACAGGCGAAGATGACCGCGCCGGGGTTCATGGTCTGCACCATCTCGCGCGAAAGCGCGCCGGGAGCCGACACGCCGATGAATACGTCCGCGCCGCGGATGACCTCCTCAAGGCTGCCCTTGCGGAGCTGCGGATTTGTGATCGCCGCGATCTCGTCCTTGGCGGGATTCATGTGCTCGCTGCGGCCGTTCCAGATCGCGCCGCTGCGGTCACAGAGCGTCACATCCACAGCGCCGGCCGTGATCAACAGCTTGCTGATGGCCGTCGCCGCGGCGCCCGCGCCGTTGAGGACGATCCGTACCTCCGGAAGCTTTTTGCCCACGAGCTTGAGAGCGTTCGTCAGCCCTGCGAGCGTGATCACGGCCGTGCCGTGCTGGTCGTCGTGGAAAATGGGGATGTCGCAGCATTCCTTCAGGCGGCGCTCGATCTCAAAGCAGCGGGGCGCGGAGATGTCCTCCAGGTTCACGCCGCCGAAGCTGCCGGCAAGCAGGCGCACGGTATTCACGATCTCGTCGACGTCATGGCTGCGGATGCAAAGCGGGATCGCATCTACGCCGCCGAAGGCCTTGAACAGGACGCATTTGCCCTCCATAACGGGCATGCCCGCCTCCGGGCCGATGTCGCCGAGACCGAGAACGGCCGTGCCGTCCGTGACGACGGCGACGGTATTCCAGCGCCTCGTCAGCTCATAGCTTTTCTCCGGGTCTTTCTGGATCTCCAGACAGGGCTGCGCCACGCCGGGCGTATAGGCAAGACTCAGCGCTTCGGCGGAGTCCACCGCAGCGCGGCTCACCATCTCCAGCTTGCCCCTCCACGCATAGTGCTTGCGAAGCGACTCTTTTGCGTAGTCCATATTGCCCTCCTAAACCCGTTGCCCCGCCTCCCGGGAACCGGAGATTTTCTTTGTGCGTTTATTTTACGCTCTTTTGCCCGGATAGTAAAGCTTTTGCGTACCGGGAATGCAAAAAGCGGGAGCCGCAGCTCCCGCTTTTCTGTCCGTCACTCATTTCATCGTCAGAATATAGGCTGCAGCAATCAAAACACTGTACATCATGATCGGCGGATAAACAAGCCAGATTGGGTCATTTTTGTGGTCAGGCCGAAAGGCGTTTTCTATGAAATCTATCTTTGAAGAAATGGGCGGAACCTATTCCGATATCAACGGCTATCTCACTCCAAATCTAGCAATGCCCGAATCCCCTCCCCTTGGCAAATGGGGCCGCATGCGGAGGCGCTATCTTAAAGAGCATCTCTGAGTTTCCTCCGCAGCTTGTGAAATCTATTACCTGTGACAGAGGCTCCGAGTTTGCTAACTGGGCTTCCATTGAACAAAGACTATACTGTGACGTCTTTTTTGCTGACCCCTACTGTGCCTGGCAAAAGGGCTCCAATGAAAACAGCAACGGTCTGCGGCGAGAATTCTATCCCAAAGGCCGCAATCTTTCCCGCGTCGCTCCCGCTACTTTAAAACGAAACCTGGCGTTGATCAACGCCAGGCCTCGCAAGGTTCTGAACTTTCATTCTGCTCAATCCCTGTGGGATCTTGAGCTACTCAACTGTTGCACTTAGTTTGACAATTCACTTTGAGTATAAAGTTTTCCGTATGACACCTGTTTTTCCCGTGTAGCGAAACCTGACAGAACACAGAATGAATGATAGGTGATTTCATAGAGTCGGCTCCTTTCACAGTTCGAATAATTCTATTTCGTAAAAAAGCGAATTCTCTTTTCTCTTTCGTGCTGCAGCAAACTGTGATTGCCCGGAAATACGTTTGTATTAGAACTCCATTAGAACTGGGGAAACTGCAAAAAGTAAATGAAAAGAAAAAGTTCCGAAAACGCTTATTGCTAAGCTATTTTCGGAACTTTTTTGACATGTGGCGCCGAAAAAGATGTCGAATCATTGTGCCCATTGGTTCACTGCAAACATAGTGGCAAGCCGTATTTGTTTCAGCAATTCTGCGGAAAGCCTCTCATATTCATCATCAAGCCCTTTTTCGTTCGCTACGCAAGGAGGAGAATCGTTCCACGAACCCATTGCGCCAAACACGTCTGCTATCATCGCCGCTCTGAACAATGCACGATTCGCTGCGGGAAGCTCCGGAAAGCCGGGAGCATCAGCAGCAGGTTCTTTCCCGTCCAAAACATTGCGAGCTTTTTCAAAGACAGTCACAAAATAACCTTCCCCAATGAGGTTGGCAAACTGTTTGATCTCGGTCAATATGTTCCGAAAATCATTGGTATTGTCAATAAATGTTGGGAGTCCATGAGGAGGATTATCCCAGATATGCTCCGTATAGTCTACATTCCATTGCTTGTGGTCGCCGTCAAATACCCACTTGGGTGTCCAATAATGCACATCCCCATTTTTATAAACAACCGTCATATTAATCGGCTTTGTGTTGATAAAGCCAAGAAGTCGAGGGTTCGAGGAGTCGGTTCGAATCAGTACGAACAGATCGCGCAGTCCATCTTTTCTGCAAGCTGCAAACCACTCGTCAGGCGACAACGCTACTCGTTCCTGCTTTATAAAAAGGCGCTTTTGAGGCAAAAAATGAAAGGTAATCGATTTTTCATATGGACCCGGAGTAAAATGAAACTCCGTGTTCTCGTACATCGCTTTCTTTGCCGCACTTACTATTCTCGCAATCTGATACGTTTCTCCGTTCATTATTTCACCTTCTGACCAAATAAGGATTTTACCGTTTTCCCCTGTAATTTATACTATAAATAGGCTCTGTTTTCAAGCAGCCTGCCTGTTGTGTCGGTTCAAGTCCTCCCTGTACCTCGATTCCGGCTCTGGATATCTCTCGGTTCCCATTCAAAAAATGGGCGACAAAAACCCCGAAACCGTTGAAGTTTCGGGGTTTTTCGCTGTGGTATCTTTTTGGGGTGCCACAACGTGGTGCGCGAGGCGGGACTTGAAGTCCATGTGCCGCGTCTCGCTGCATCTATTCTTTCATTTTACGGCTAAAATAATCCAAAAATCAGAAAAACAGGTATCATTTCGCTCCGTTCATTCCAATCATTCTATTATGATTTGGGTCATTTTTATGGTCAATGATTGAAGTGTACCCCATGTCAAGGACAATTTTGAATTTTAGGGGGTAAAGATTACCCCAGATATGTTATCATGCAGGAGCTTTCCCGTAACGGAGGATAGGGCAACGCTGAGGAGCGACCTGAGCGCC
>Ga0256405_10011552_pt1 | contig 11225 bp, 9 predicted proteins | sample RumenRJG_02DNA_FD_189096 | JGI IMG/M metagenome (GOLD analysis project Ga0256405, IMG submission 189096) | Bovine rumen microbial communities from Lethbridge, Alberta, Canada - RJG_02 | ecosystem: Host-associated > Mammals > Digestive system > Stomach > Rumen | place: Canada: Alberta | collected...
TCCACGAGGATGAGCCGAAAAAAAATATCATCCGGCTCCCAAAATCCAAAAATACGCTATACAGAAGAAACGGCTCAAACCCTTGCCATTACTGGGTTTGAGCCAATTTTGCTTCCAAACTTGAGATGAAAAAAAGAGTGCCAATGCAACAGTCATTCACGAAAGCTCCGGTAATGTCCTCTCAGACTTTTATCAGCTCATAGTCTCTCGTTCCGAGACCTATCTTCTCGCCGTGCTCAAGAGTCTCCTTCCACCTGATGTTGGGATTGCTGTCCAGGAAATGATCGTGGTGATGATGCCAGTCGGGCTTCGCCAGATTGTCTCCCAGCTGGCTGTTCCTTATGGGCTCTGCCTTAAGGCACAGATCTGCGCAGGCCTGGTCTAAAGCCACGGGGTCGAAGGAAGCCAGCATTCCGATATTGGGCAGGATGGGGGCATCGTTCTCTCCGTGACAGTCGCAGTTCGGAGATACATCCATGATGAGACTGATATGGAAGGCAGGCTTGTCGCCAAGCACAGCTACCGTGTATTCAGTCATCTTCTTGCATACCATCTCGGCTGCGGTACCCGTGGGATTGTATATGGCATCAAAGGCGCAGGCCCCGATACATCTGCCGCAGCCCTTACACAGATCCTGGTCTATCACTGCCTTGCCGCTCTCGTAGGATATGGCATCCGAGCCGCACTCCCTGGCGCATTTTTTACAGCCTCTGCACATGGCGGAGTCTACCATGGGCTTACCGTCATTATGCTGCACCATCTTGCCGGCGCGGCTTCCGCCGCCCATGCCCAGGTTCTTGATGGCACCTCCGAAGCCCGTCATCTCGTGTCCCTTGAAATGTGACAGGGATATGATGACATCCGCGTCATAGAGTGCCCTGCCTATATGGCCCTCCTTGCAGTACTCGCCGTTGGGGATCGGCACCACCACCTCGTCCGTGCCCTTGAGTCCGTCCGCTATGATCACATAGCAGCCGGTGGTCACACTGTTGAAGCCATTCACCTCGGCATTGTAGAGGTGATCCACCGCATTCTTGCGGCTTCCGGGGTAGAGAGTGTTGCAGTCTGTCAGGAAGGGCTTGCCTCCCAGCTCCTTTATCAGATCCGCCACTGCCTTCACATAGTTCGGTCTGATATATGCGAAGTTGCCCAGCTCTCCGAAGTGCATCTTGATGGCTACGAACTTGCCCTCGAAGTCTATGTCGGCTATACCGGCCTTCCTGCAGAGCCTCTGCAGCTTCACTCCCTGGCTGGTATCCAGCTGTGTCCTGAAATCAGTAAAATATACCTTTGCCTTCTCCATTTATATCCTCCTGTCTGACGAAACAAAAATGTCGATCGTCCGCTCATTTGATTATATTTTAGAGTTGGAAAGAGAGTCAATGGGAGTCAACGGGGACGGTTCTCACTGACTCATTTTTTCAGATCCCGCTGTCATCCGTGCCCTCCGGCGATAGTTTTTGCTGCCAAAACATTAAGTCAGAGGGGACGGTTCTCACTGACTCTTTTATTTCAGATCCCTCTGTCATCCGTGCCCCCGGTGATATGTGTTTGCTGCCAAAACATTGGGTGCGTTACTAAGTCAGAGGGGACGGTTCTCACTGACTCTTTTATTTCAGATCCCACTGTCATCCGCGCCCTTCGGCGATAGTTTTTGCTGCCAAAACATTGGGTGCGTTACTTAGCGAGCAGAGTAAGTCAGAGGGGACGGTTCTCGCTGACTCATTTTTTCAGATCCCGCTGTCATCCGTGCCCTCCGGCGATAGTTTTTGCTGCCAAAACATTGGGTGCGTTACTTAGCGAGCAGAGCATCGTATGGCAAGTACGGAGCACACTGTTCGAAATACGGGTTTCCTCCGATGTCGCGCCATGAGCGCGACTGATTCGGGGAAACCCGTATGAGTTGTGTGGAGTACTTGCCGTCATGAGATGCCTGCGAGCTTAGTAACGTCACCCTGTTTTGGCAGCAAACACATATCGTCGGATGGCACGGATCAAAGGAAAGCCTCATAAAAAAGAGTCAGTGAGAACCGTCCCCGTTGACTCCCCGGTGACTCGGTGACTCCGCTTCAGATGAAGCTGTAGATCTCCGTATCCTCGAAGAGCCGGTCTATGGGATCCTCCTCCAGGAACTCCCTCTCCTGCTCAGCCCTCTCGAAGCGCTCACGGAAATACTTTTCCATATTCCGCCTGCCCTCCTCGTACTTTTTCGCGAGTCTCTCGGCCCTGGCCTGCTTCTCGGAATAGCGCTCCATCCTCGCCTCTTCCAGCTCGGTCTTCTCCTCGAGCCTCTCTTCCCGCTTCTTCTGAAGCTCCTCTGCCCTCTGTCTCTCGGCAGCCCTCTTCTTTGAAAGAGCCTCTCTCCTTGCACTCTGGGAGCGGGATGCCTGCTCGCTGCTCTTCACTCCCGTATCCACTCCCGATATGCTCAGCACCTGTATGGTACCTGCCTGTCCTCCGCTCATTGCAGAGTCCTCTGCGTCTGATGCGCTCCCTACTGCCACATCCACATGCTGCACTGTCCCCACAGAGCCGCTCTCGCGCAGGAAGATGCCGGTGGATCGCAGCACTGCGTCGGTCGCCGCATCATATCCGTTCATGGTAAACTCCGTACTCTGAGACCCCAGATATATGGCGCCTATGTCAGCCTCCTTCAGGTTCATCAGGATATCCTCTCCGTCATCCCCCTTGCACCACACCTTAAGCTTCCCGAAGATCTCGTCATTCTCGTCTATCCATCCGTTGCCGTCGCTGTCGTATTCTTTGAGGTCTGCGAAGCCGTTGCCGCTCTTCGTGCCGAAGAGCTCGCTGCCGTCATTTATCTTTCCGTCTTCATTCTTATCGAGTGCCAGGAATCCGGAGCCTCGCCCAAGCATCGGGATCTTATCCTCCACCCCGTCCGCATCTATGTCGAACAGGAATCTCTGATCCCTCACATCGGCTATCCCCGAGCCTACATTCACCACCAGAGGATCGCAAAGGGCGCTCTCCACCGAGGGGACATATACGTTCATATACTCCATGTAGCTCCGGCTCATGCTGATATCCACATTGAAGCTTATCTCCCTGCCGTCGTCGGTCCTTGCCACACCGTCTGCATGAAACTCGGTATACTCATACTCCTGGTAGGTGAGGATCTGCTGCATGGAGCCGCCTCCCATCATGGCACCTCCGAACCTGGAGAGCAGCAGGGAGAGCAGGAGATTCTGGAATTCACTCGCTGCCGATGTCTCTCTGTCAGCAACACTCTTTACTCCTCCGAAAAGTCTGTCCAGTGTCCTGCTGTAGCTGTAGTTACCTGTATCGATAGTGCCGCCATCCTCCTTATCCCTGCCGGATGTACGGCTGTATCCATCCCTGCCGTCCGCATAGTCTCCGCCGGGGAAATCCCCCATGCGGCTCTTTGCGTTTCCTCTTGCCTCCTCAAAGGAGCCCCTTGTGCCAGACATCCCTGTCCGGCTACCTGCCTGGCGAAACTGCCTGGCAGAAGCCATGTTGATGCTGCTTTCGGTGATTCTCATACGTTATTCTCCTCTCTTCTTCCTCCTGTTTCGGGCAACAAAAAGGACACCCGTATCATCCAGATACTTGCGATAAGATATCAATCCGTTGATACAGCTGCCTTTCCTTAGCCCTATATTAGGTTTTCATAGTATATATCGGAGAGCAGAGGCAGAAACTTTACCTCAATTTTTCATATACCTTTTTCATGGTGAGCCCCTGCACCACAGTCGTAAAGAAGACGATGGCATAGGTGCACCCCAGCACTATGTGATACACCTCTGCATCCAGCATGGGCTTGCAGCTCATGGCCAGCGCTATGCACAGTCCGCCTCTGAGGCCTCCCCAGGTGAGGAGCGAAGCGAAGCGTGTCCGGGTGAAGCCGTCCGGTATCTGCCCCATGAGAAAGGTACTCGCGAAAAGGCTGGAGAAACGTCCTGCCAGATTGAAGATCACGGCTGCCACAGAGAGCTTCAGCACATTGGGCATCTGCAGTATCCTGATGAAGGACAGCCCCAGCAGCACGTACAGCACGGAGTTCAGCAGATTGTCCATTATATCCCAGAAGGAGTCGAACTCCGCAAGGTCCATCTGATCCCCTGCATCCTCAGCTCTTTTGCGAAGCGTCGAAAAAAGCACTCCGCATACGACGGACGCGATGGCTCCCGAGCAGGAGAAGACCTCACACAGCCAGTATGCCAGAGCCACAGAGAGCAGGCTCACGAAGATCCTTCGTTTGCCGTCCCCGCTCCTGCGGAAGATGAAAAAGAAGATGATGGTGACCACCGCTCCAATAAGCACTGCTCCGAAAAGCTCCCTGAACATCACTGCGAAGAATCCCTCACCCTTCTCGGCTTTCACGATGCCCGAGAAACATACGAAGAGAGCCACGCCCACTCCGTCGTTGAGCAGTGACTCTCCCTCTATCAGGAATCCCGTATCCTTCGGGAGTCCGAACTTCTTAAGTATGCTGGTAGCCGCGATGGGATCGGTAGGCGCCACTATGCTTCCGAACATGAGACACATCGGAAGTGAGAACGGAAGTCCCGTGATACAGGACATACCGTAGAAGAGAAGTCCGTAGAATACCGCCCCCAGCAGCGTACAGGCAAATGCCAGTACTCCCACCGGCCGTGCCATCCTCCCGAAGTCGTGCAGCCTCATATGGCAGGACCCTGCGAAGAGCATAAAGCAGAGTACCCCTTCCATCAGGAATCCCTCGATGTCGAAGAGCATGACATCAGCCAGAAGAGCGCTCACGCTGCTCCCTCTGGTAGCGGCTACGATGAAAGCACATGTCACTCCCACCACTGTGGCAAACAGCATCAGCGAGATCTCATAGGTCAGCTTCGTGACCTTCTCGTTAAAGAAGCCGATGAGCACTATCAGCAGCAGGATCAGTACGGTAAGTGGCAGGAAATTCTCCATCTCAGTCTTTTCCCTCTATGGTGTCCCTGACCTTCTTGACGGTGACGGCAGCCACTATCATATCTATGCCGCCATCCATGAAATAGATGCCGATGAGGATGCCTGTCGCTACAGCCATGAACATGGGATGTGCGAATGAATAGATACCTACCACGATGCTCAGTATGCCGATGATGAGGCCCAGCCACCACTTGGACTCGATGCCCTTCATATTAAAGGCCAGTGCTATGGCAAGAGCGCCGCGGAGCACGAACCAGAATGCAGCCATGTAGACTATCATGCCGTCCAGCACCAGAGTGCTGCCGGGTCTTATGAGAGCGATGAAGCCGACTATCACAGCCAGCACACTGCTTATCGTCTCGAATATATGGCTCTGCTTCTGGAAAGCCCTGATGATGCCGGCGATACCGTAAACAAACATCATTATGCCAAGAAAATACCCTGCGGACAGGAACGTCGCGAGAGGTGTGCACATCAAGGATATCCCGAAGAATATCATCAGGACGCCGAGAATAATAGTCAATACAGTCATTTCATTTCCTCCTGTGATCAATTTAAGAGATTGATATCGGATATCAGTATACTATATCAGTCTCCGGATGCAAAACCCATCCCTCCTCGTCCTGCTGAGAATACGGATGCCAGGCTCTTGCCGCAGGCGGCACAGATAAAGATACAGAGAAGTGCCTTTACGGGAAAGCAGAGAAGCAGCAGAAGCGAGGCCGCGATCGGCTTCTTCAGCTGTGCTCCCAGCATCGTGGCGCACACTGCCGCCGCGGCAAAGGCCGCATGAGGCACGGGATCAGACGCGAATACGAAAGATGCCAGAGCGAAGCCCATGCATGTGCAGGCGAATATCAGCGGGAAGAAATGCCCTCCCTTCATGCCGAGATTGATACAGAAGGTGGTCATGATGATCTTCAGCACACAGATGCCTGCAAGAAACAGCGGACTGAAGGAGACAAAGGTCTCCATAAGCTCTCCCATCTGCTCCTCGCCCGAGGACATGACGATGGGAAGAGTGAGCCCCATGGCACCGATCACGAGACCGCAGACCGTCTCTCTGACAGTCACCGGAATGCACCTTCCGGCACCCTTCGTGAGCTTTTCACACAGCTCGAAGATAAGATACAGCAGCAGTCCCACAGGAATATATACAAGGAGCATGAGATAGTCGCAGGCTCCCATGGGCGCATCCGCAAAAGCCGGAAAGCCCTCCATTGCAGCGCCGAAGAAATAAGTCAGCACATAAGCCGCGAGAAAACCGGCCCCGGTGGATATTCCGTAGAAAAGGAGCTTGTTGCCCCTCGTGAGCATGACCGTCGCGTCGTCATCTCCGTCTCCGCCCTCCTCTACAGCCAGTATGCCGAAAAGCGGTGAATGAAAGAGCTGTCCCAGTGTCACCGCCTCTCCTATCTCGGAGAAGAGCTCGGAGTTCCTCTTTGCGAAGGTGACATTATCACCCACCCAGTAGCATAGTGCTGCGATGATCCCGGTAAGCCCAGCCTCGGGGCCTACGCTTGATGCACATATCAGAGGAATGAAAGCACAGACGAGCATGACAGCCATGGGATGATAATCGTAGTGCTTATCCTTTTTTATCCTGCCCATGACTACATCCAGCTCCTCGGGATAGTCTCCGAAGATCCTGTGGATCACCCCTGTGATGAGACCTCCCAGAGTACATATGATAAGCGGTATCCAGGATATCCCCGTGCTTTCGGGGAGTCTGACCCAAAGCAGGGAGGTACATAAGGATACCGCCTTTAAAAAGCACCATATCACTGCTCCCGCGAAGCCTCCGAGCAGTGCAGTAAACAAGACAAGCTTTATGGAGTTGGCATGCCCCTCCTTCATCAGCGACGTCAGGAATACCTGCCCCTCTTTTCCTTTATCAGATCCCGCAGATCTTCCGCCTTGGGCCGGAGTACAGAAGATATGCTCCTGTTCTGCAGTGCACGGAGCACATACTTCCCTGCATCATCCAGGATACCCTGGTCATAGCACAGAGCCGCCATCAGATAATCAAAGGCTGTCTCATCGATGCCGCAGATGGGAAAGCTCTCGCCCATTGCTGCGGCCTCCAGGTTGCGCATCGCATACTTGATAAGCTTGTGCTCTGCAGCCTCGCTCATCTCGTCATCATCCGCGACCTCCGCTCCGGCAGCTATTAGGCTCTCTCTCCAGCCTCTTAAAAGCCATGCCGTATTGAGGGCCGTATAGCCTCGAAGCCCGCTCTTCGCACCGCGTATGAGACAGCATCTCATGGCTGATTTGTAGTACGTATACGCATCCTCGTACCTTCTGGACTTCTCTTCTTTGGACGCATCCTTGTCCCATCTGGTGGCCTTCTCCTTCAAAAGAGCCGCCTCCTTGGGCCTGATCTTGCCGAAGTAGCTGTCCATATCCGCATACCCGCATACCGGACACTCCGTCACTCTGTATTTTGCGACATCTATATTCTTGAATCTGGGGCGCAGATCCATATCCATCCCGTCAGACTGTGCCTTGCCCGCACGTACTATCTTGGTCGTGAACTCATAGCCGCAAACGGGGCATGTGTGCTCCTTGTCACGCAAAAGCTGCAGCTCACCGGCCGTATCGACCGTAACTGTCTTCTTCGCCGCATGCGCTCCCGCTCCCGATCCGGATCCCGATCCCGGAAGCGGCTTCGGACTTCCCGGCAGCTCTCCTCTCATATCGCCATCCTCCCAAGCGTCAATTTCTCTTCAAACGGTTCTTGTTCTCAAGCCTCAGGAGTATGTTCTCCTTCAGCACGAAGTACTTGACCAAAAGCGCATTCATGGACTTGATATCCTGCTGTCTTTCGCCCATATAACGTGCAAAGAACGCATTCCAGAATCCAAGACAGGTCGCCTTCGACAGTCCGTACGTTCTCCGGCAGTAGCCCTCATCCTTCCTCTCTATGGCGACTAAGGATGCGAAGAGAGCCTGCAGATCGAACAGCGAATTGCCCCTGCCGCTTCCCGCCATATCCAGGAGCAGGAGCTCCCCGTTCTGCACCATCACACTGTTCAGATTGATATCTCCGTGTACGTATGTCACGCTGTCTGGTATGGAAGAGATAAGGGTGGAAAAGACCGACGTATTGGCATCGCTCGGGTCATTGACCTCTCTCAGCCACTTCATGTATTTCTCCTTCATCTCCGGAAGCTTTCCTTCGGGTATCTCGGTGGAGTGCAGCTCCCTCATGGTGTCTGCCAGCATGTTGGCATATTTGACCATATCGTCCGGATTGTGGCTGATGAGATATGACAGGGATGTCATCTCCGCCTTCTCGTATACTATGCCGTATCCGTCATCGCACTGCACCACGTCGTAGGGTATCAGGGTGGGCACCCCGCAGACCATGGCAGCCTGGGCGTAGCTCCTCTCCTTCTTGATCTCGGACAGTGGCACCGAGCTTGCGTACACCTTGATCATCTCATCGTCGGAGAGCTGGAATATCTCTCCGTTCAGAGCCGAGCTTATCTTCTGGCAGCCCTTTAAGGATACGAACCTCATCGTGCGCTCTATGTTGAATATCTCGCTGAAACCCGTGACATCGAATATATCAAAGACTTCATCGGATACATTCCTGATGGTGATATCTCTCTTTATGGCCTTCTTGACCTTGAGCAGCACCCGCAGTCCCGCACTTGATATATATTCCAGATCAGAGGCATCGAAGGCGATGTCCACGTTATCGAACAGCATCCCCTCATCCATCAGCTCCGTCTCGATCTGCGCTACATTCTTGGAATCAATACGTCCCGACAGATAGAACGTCAGGGCTCCTTCGGTAAATTCGCTCTTCAAACCATCCCTCCCGATATGCCTTATGGTGCAAAAACATCCTCATCCACTATATCATAAATGCCATTCTCTGTCAGATAATCCCGGCCACTGTCCCGGGACCGGCCGGCTGCTCTTTGGCATATTCAGATATTTCCGAGATAGACATGCTCAAGATACTCCCCGGCCACGTCTTTGAGCTCACGCATCAGAGCTGTGTCCGTCGGGGGCATCTGCTCATGATAGGACGGGAAATATCTGGTGATATGCAGCGGTATGCCGGAGTCTACAGCTGCTATCCACTCTGCCTGACGCCTCATATCCACCACACACTGACCATATCCCTCGTCTTCAGGCAGGGCTCCGTTATATCCCGGGACTATGAGGCTCGTGAGCTCCACGTGACAGTCCCTGGCAGCTCTTTTGATGAAGCTCTTCACCATGTCCAGGTCGCCTCCGAGCCTTCTGTATATCTCATCCCGGAAACCCTTCAGGTCTATGTTCATTGCATCGATATAGGGCAGGATCTCCTCCAGTATCTTTATATTTGCTTCTCCGTTCGTTACCAGCACGTTGACCATGCCAGCCTCGTGTATGAGCCTCGCGGTGTCGCGGACGAACTCATACCCCACCAGCGGCTCATTATAGGTATAAGCCAGGCCTATATTGCCTTCCTCATCCCTCGCCCGCTTTGCCGTCTCGCAGAGCTCATGAGGAGTATATTCATAGTTCCTTACCTCGTCTCCGCCCTGCTGGGATATCTCATGATTCTGGCAGAAAGCACAGCGCAGGTTGCAGCCGAAGCTTCCCACGGAGAGTATGAGGCTTCCGGGACGGAAGCGTTTCAGCGGTTTCTTTTCTATGGGGTCCAGTGCCAGTGATGTGACCCTCCCGTAGTTCACGGGACGGATGGCACCTTCGATATTGCGTCTTGCCCTGCAGGCTCCGGTGTCGCCCTCCTTCAGTGAGCAGGCATGCATACATCGCAGACAGCCCTCTTTTCCGGCTCTTCCTTTACGGCAGGGGATACTTCACTCATGACGTACTACTTCAAATCTCTGAAGCGATACGGACTCCGACGGACTGATGCCGGCCTTCTGCTTCGCGATGGCGATCTGCTCCTCCACGGTATCCACTCCGTCGAGATTTGGCAGAAGCAGGCCTCTCCTGGCTCCCTTCGTCACTATCACTCCGTATCTTTGGGGATCGAGCTCCGCTTCTCCTGCGATATCCTCGGTATCCCCAAGCACATCCACGCTGATGTCGAGGTACGGGAGCTCCTCCTCCTCTATCGCCATGAATCTGGGGTCCCTGGTGGAAGCGGATATGGCATTGTCTATTATCTCCTCTGCGATACATTCCCTGCAGGCAGATATGGTACCTATGCACCCTCTCAGCATACCGTTCTCGTGGATGGAGACGAAGGTCCCTGCTCTTTTCTCCCTCATCTCCTCCGGCACGCTCTCAGGCACATCCGGGATCCTCCTGTCTCTGATGTAGCTCTCTATCGTGTATCTCGCAAGAGCCACATAGGGATCGCTGCTTTTCTGTCTTATCTCTTCGTATGTCTTCACCGGTCTCACTATCCCGAATCCGTATCCCACGCCAAAGGATGCTTCATGGGATAATGTAGTTATGTCAACCTTCTGCCCCTCGAATGCTCCGGCCATGATGCAGAAGGATCTGTGTCCGCACTCCTGGGCCGCATCCAGCAGTCTCTCGTCGAAATCAAAGAGCTTCGTGAGGTCTCCCTCCTCCAGTGTCTTCATGAGGAGGCTGTCATACTTCGGCCCTTCCGGCTTGTATCCATAGGGTCCGTCTTCCTTCTGGCAGTGAGACAGATCCCCGCTCGCTACGAAGACCGTCCTTCGCCCCAGACTCTCCACGGCAGCCCTGATCATCCGGCCGAAGTGCCCGTGGGCTTCAAGAGAGAGGCCCGAGAGTCCGATCCTCACCAGCCTGTAGTCCCTGTAGCATTGGTTGATGAAATAGAGCGGCACCATCACTCCGTGGTCCAGCCTGCCGCCGTCTCTTTCACCCTCGCTCCCTGCGGGGAAGCCCTGCAGATAGCATCGGTGCTCTATCTCGCTTGCAAGCTCCGTATCGTATCTCACTTCCATGGATACCTGCGGCGCTCTGAAGGCTCCAAAGTCTCCTGCGGCCGACGTTCCGGGAGAGATGTGAAAGTAATCCCGGTACATCACAGTATGCGGAGATGTGATCACGATGGTATCCGGGCGCAGCTTCGCAATGTCCTCTGCGACCTTCCTGTACGAATCGAGAGTATCCCTTATCGCTTCCTCATCCCCTCTGCCGACTTCATGTACAGCCAGCGGAGGATGCGGCACCACATATCCCGCCAATATACCCATACTATCTCCTACTATTAGTATTAGACATAGTCTTTCTTTACCTTTTCTATAGGTTCGACTATGCTGTTTAAGATACTGTGGATTGGTTGTTATCTCCTACCGCATAGACGGTTTCTAACAGGCTCCAAC
>Ga0256405_10011553_pt1 | contig 11224 bp, 9 predicted proteins | sample RumenRJG_02DNA_FD_189096 | JGI IMG/M metagenome (GOLD analysis project Ga0256405, IMG submission 189096) | Bovine rumen microbial communities from Lethbridge, Alberta, Canada - RJG_02 | ecosystem: Host-associated > Mammals > Digestive system > Stomach > Rumen | place: Canada: Alberta | collected...
TTTCTTAAGGGGCGCGAATCCGATCGCCAGTTTCTTTTCTCCGTCGCTGAACCTGACACGGACGATCTTTCCGTCGCAGCTCAGCACCTCACCCTCGCCGAACTTCGGATGGGAGACCCTGTCTCCGGCAGCGAAGGAATCATCTGCGGACTGCTGCATGGCAGCCGCGTTCTTTTTTGTCATCTGACGGGCGTATTTCAGCTGGTCGAAGGGCCTTGCCGCGGCAGACGCGCGGGCGCCGTCCCTGAATACTCCGTCCCGTGGTTTCTTCTCGTGGTAGACTCCGTCGCCATCCAGCAGTTTCGGATCGATCTCGCGCATGAACTGAGATTCTCTGGTGAAGTCCGTCTTGCCGTAAAGCGTTCTGGTCTGAGCGCTGGTCATCCAAAGCCGTTCCTTCGCCCGCGTGATGCCGACGTAGCAGAGCCGCCGCTCCTCCTCCAGTCCGTCCGGCCGGTCAAAGGCGCGCCATCCCGGGAACAGTCCGTCCTCCATGCCCGGCATGAAGACGAAGGGGAATTCCAGACCTTTGGCGCTGTGCAGTGTCATCAGGACGACTGCGTTCTCCCCGGCGTCGTGATTGTCCACGTCCGCCAGAAGAGCGATCCGCTCCATGAAATCAGCCAGCGTGATATTCGTGTCCTCTTCTTCATAGTCATAGATGACGGATTTGAATTCCATCAGGTTCTCGATCCGGCTCTCGCTCTCGATGGTGTTCTGATCCTCCAGCATTTTCATGTATCCGGAGCGGACCAGCAGTCCGTCGTAGACATCCGAGACCCGCATATTCTCTTTTTCTGCAGCAAAGCTTCCGATCAGCTCCGTGAGCTCCCGGATGCCCGCTCCGGCCTTTGCGGAAAGAGACGATACGACTGCCTCATCGCACAGTGTATCGAACAGGCTCTCCCCGCGGACCCGGGCCAGAGTCTGCAGTTTCTCGAGTGTCTTCGCGCCGATGCCCCTCTTCGGTTCGTTGACGATCCGCACCAGCGCCAGATCATCGGCCCGGTTCTGCACCAGGCGCATGTAGCACATCAGATCCTTGACTTCCTTGCGGTCATAGTACCGCAGGCCGCCAAGCACCCGGTAGGGAACGTTCCTGCGCGACAAAGCTTCTTCAAACGTCCTTGACTGGGCATTGGTCCGGTAGAGGATCGCGAAATCGCTGTACTTTCTCCCGTCCCGGCGTCCCTCCTCCAGGGTATAGCTGCCGGAGGTCAGACGGCTGATCTCGCTGGCGATGTAGCTTGCCTCTTCCCGTTCATCCTGTGCCCGGAAATAGGTGATCCTGCTGCCGCCGTCCGCTTCGGTCCAGAGTTTCTTCGCCTTGCGGGAGGCATTGTGGCTGATGACGCTATGGGCGGCATCGAGGATGTTAGCTGTGGACCGGTAATTCTGCTCCAGTTTGACCACTTTCGCTCCCGGAAAGTCCTTTTCGAATTCCAGGATGTTGCGGATATCGGCGCCCCGCCACTGATAGATGCACTGGTCGTCGTCGCCGACCACGCAGATGTTTCGGTGCTCCTCCGCCAGCATCCGGACGAAAGTGTACTGGATCTGGTTGGTGTCCTGGTATTCGTCGACCATGATGTAGCGAAAACGGTTCTGATACTTCAGCAGCACCGCTTCATCCTGCTCGAAGACCCGTACCGCGTTGAGCAGCAGGTCATCGAAGTCCATGGCATTGTTCTTTTTTAACTGGGTCTCATAGGCGGTATATACCTTGTGGATCAGCTGCTCGCGAAAATCCGTGCCGTATTCTTTGGGATATTCGGCGGCTGTGATCCGCTGTTCTTTGCAGCTGCTGATGATGCTGAGAAAATAGGCCGGCGAGAATTTCTTCGTATCGATCTGAAGGTCCTTGCAGATGTTCCGGACCAGCGTCTTCTGGTCCGCCGGATCGTATACCGCGAAATCCCGTCCGTAACCCAGTACATCCGCGTGGCTGCGCAGGATCCGAAGGCATGCCGAATGGAAAGTCAGGATCCACATGTTGATCCCGGATCCCACCAGCTGTTCCACCCGGTCCCGCATCTCCTTCGCCGCTTTATTGGTAAAGGTGACCGCCAGGATATTATAAGGGCTGACGCCCATCTCTTCGATCAGATACGCGATCCGGCAGGTCATGGTACTGGTCTTGCCGCTTCCGGCGCCGGCCAGGATCAGAAGCGGGCCCTCTGTATATACTGCCGCCTGTTTTTGTTTCTCGTTCAGTCTGTTCAGATAGTCCATGCGTCCTCCCTGCTAATAGATGATCAGGTTGACCAGCAGATTATAGAGAAAGTTCACGCACGGAGAGATGATCATACCGGTGATCCCGGTGATGATCAGGATGACCAGGAGCCAGTTGCCGTACTGGTAAATCTTCCAGTAGATCTCCTTCTGTCCGAAGTTGAAGATCTGGGCGATGATATTGAATCCATCCAGCGGCGGTACCGGGATCAGATTGAATATCATCAGGACCAGATTGATCTGGATGATATAGAGGAGACACTCCCACAGGTTCTCCCCGAATCCCCCGGTGGTCCAGCTGACGCCGGCGACCAGAAGGATCTTCACGACGAAGGTGAACACGACCGCCAGCAGCAGATTCATGACGACACCGGCAATGGATACCAGAAATTCGTCTCTGCGTCTGTTCTTGAAATGGTAAGGGTTGATCTGCACCGGCTGTCCCCAGCCGAATCCTACGAAAAACAGCGCTGCCAGCCCCATCCAGTCGATGTGGGCCATCGGGTTCAGCGTTACTCTTCCCTGCAGTCTTGGCGTGTCGTCTCCCAGCCGGTCCGCTACAAAAGCATGGGCGAACTCATGGAAAGTCAGTCCGATGATGATTCCCGGCACGATCAGGATCTTGCTAAGGATCCACCCCTGCGGATCCGAGGTCAGTCCTTCTCTGAAGGATGAACCCGCCAGCAGAATGATGATGATGATAAACGAAATATCGATATTGCCTCGTCTCAAATTGAAATCCTCCATCCAAAAAAAATATATATAGAGATACAGAGTCAGTATATCATTTCCTCAGGAAAAAAGAAACGTCGAACAGGATTCTTTCGACGTTTCTTCTGTGTTTTATGAAGTCACACCAACCTTTGCGCAGTTCTAACCCTCGATATCAGGCAATGTGGCAAAGCCTTGCTCCAGTTCCTCATCGGTCGGGATGTAGTCGCTCATCTCTCCGTCGAGGAACTTCTGGTACGCGACCATATCGAAGTATCCGGTCCCGGTCAGTCCGAGGACGATCACCTTCTTTTCGCCGGTCTCCTTGCACTTGAGCGCCTCATCGATGGCCGCCTTGATGGCGTGGCTGCTTTCCGGCGCCGGAAGTGTCCCTTCGACTCTGGCGAAGTCGACGGCCGCCTGGAAGACCTCGGACTGTTCATAGGATCTCGCCTCGATCAGTCCGTCGTCGTACAGCTGGGAAATGATGCTGCTCATGCCGTGGTATCTCAGGCCGCCCGCGTGGTTCGGGGACGGGATGAAGCCGCTGCCCAGGGTATACATCTTCGCCAGCGGGCAGACCATGCCGGTGTCGCAGAAGTCATAGGCGTATTTGCCCCGGGTCAGGGACGGACAGGATGCCGGCTCCACGCCGATGATCCGGTAGTCCTTCTCGCCCCGGATCTTCTCTCCCATGAACGGGGAGATCAGTCCGCCGAAGTTGGATCCGCCGCCGCAGCATCCGATGATCATGTCCGGTTCGATCCCGTATTTCTCCAGAGCTGTCTTTGTTTCCTGGCCGATGACTGACTGGTGCAGTAGCACCTGATTGAGGACACTGCCCAGCACGTAGCGGTAACCTTCTCTGCTGACGGCCGCTTCAACAGCTTCGGAGATAGCGCAGCCCAGGCTTCCGGTGGTCCCCGGATGCTCTGCCAGGATCTTCTTGCCGACCTCTGTCGTCTCGGACGGGGACGGGGTAACGGTCGCTCCGTAAGTCCTCATGACGTCTCTGCGGAACGGTTTCTGTTCATAGGAGACCTTGACCATGTAGACATCACAGGCCAGGTCGAAATACGCGCATGCCATTGAAAGCGCGGTGCCCCACTGGCCGGCTCCGGTCTCAGTAGTCACTCCCTTCAGGCCCTGCTTCTTGGCGTAGTAGGCCTGAGCGATGGCGGAATTCAGCTTGTGGCTGCCGCTGGTGTTGCCGCCTTCGTATTTGTAGTAGATCTCCGCCGGGGTATCCAGCTTTTTCTCCAGGCAGTACGCCCGGACCAGCGGAGACGGCCGGTACATCTTATAGAAATCCCGGATCTCATCGGGGATGTCGATGAATCTGGTGTCGTTATCCAGTTCCTGCTGGACCAGTTCTTTGCAGAATACCGCTTCAAGTTCCTCCGCCGTCATTGGCTGCCCGGTCCCCGGGTTCAGCAGCGGCGCCGGCTTGTTGATCATGTCCGCCCGGACGTTGTAGTACTGGGTCGGCATCTCATCTTCTGTGAGGTAGATTTTGTACGGGATCTCGTTTGTCTTTGTCATCGTTCTGACTCCTTTCAATTTGAACTTTTAACTATTCGGAGTCTCTGCAGTTCGGGTTTCTCTCAAAGGCTGGCATAGCTTTCGTTCTGTCGGCCGGTAATAATAAAACGCCTGTCCTCGTACAAGGACAGGCGTCAGCCTGCGGTACCACCTTGTTTGACACCGGATACCCAGCTTCATCGCTGTGTTCCGATATCCTCTCTGCAGAGTGCCATCACACTCCTCGCCTCGTAACGCCGGCGCCTGCGTCTCAGCTACTGGGCGGTCATCTGACCTGCGGTTCACCTCGCCCTCCGGGGCCCATTGTACTGAAGCTGCATCCGTCCGGATCCCACCATCCCGGACTCTCTGGGCGATCGCCTCTCAGTTTTACTTCCCCGTCATCGGTTTTTCTCTTAAGTTGGCTTTAGCTTACTATAGTTTTCGTTGACTGTCAACAAGTTTTCGAAACTTTTTTGTGTTATTTATATAAATTTCTTACAAATTATTCTTCTTCGATCGTGACTTTCTTCATGACCTGGGGTTTGTTCGGCTTGTCCATAGCGTTCCTCGGCTGGTTCACGATGGCATCGGCCGCTTCCATTCCTTCGATGATCTTACCGAAAGCAGCGTACTGTCCGTCCAGGTGGGGAGCATTCTCCACCATGATGAAGAACTGGGATCCCGCGGAATCCGGCATCATGGAACGGGCCATGGACAGAACGCCTCTCTCGTGCTTCAGATCGTTCTTCACACCGTTCATGGCGAACTCGCCCTTGATGCTCCATCCCGGGCCTCCCATGCCGGTGCCGTCCGGACATCCGCCCTGGATCATGAATCCGGGGATCACGCGGTGAAAGATCAGGCCGTCATAGAATCCGTCCTCCACCAGTTTGATAAAGTTCTCGACGGTGATGGGCGCGATCTCCGGATAGAGTTCGCCTCTCATGACATCGCCGTTTTCCATTTCGATTCTCACATACTTCATTGTTCATTTCCTCCGTAATATCATTTCAGCCGCGTTTGCGGCATCAGTCACGTATCTTGCGTCAGTCCCGCATTCGGAACGCGTTGTACTGCAGTTTCCCGCTGTCCAGCAGCTGCCAGAATTCGTCTTTGAGGTATTCCGGATACAGCACTTCCAGCTTCGCTACATCTTCCCGGTCAAGGAAAGCCACTTCCCGCAGGACCTGCGCGTCCTCCGCCAGTTCCGGATCAAAGCCCAGCTCCAGGTTTTGGATATCACCGTCCACATGGCAAAGAAAGAAATTGACGAACCTCTGTCCCCGTCCGGAAACTTCCTCTACATGCCAGAGCAGGCCGTCCACACCGATCTGCAGTCCGGTCTCCTCCTCCACTTCCCGGATCGCTGCCTCCGCAGCGTTTTCTCCATCCTCGATGCCGCCGCCCGGCACCATCCAGATGTCTTTGCCGTCGTGGTGCTGGCGCACCAGCAGCATTCTCTTGCTGTCATCGAGCACGATGGCTCTCACTCCTCCAGTCCACATGATTTCACTCCTCTGTTCACACTTGGATCAATCCCGTGCCCCCAAAGACCGCTCCGGCCGCTGCCATCAGCAACATGACCCGGATCGGTTTCATTTTAAAAGCTGTCATCAGCAATATCGTCACTGCTGCGATTCCGATTGCGAACCAATTGAAATAATCGGCACCCGCGCTTACGATCGCTTTTGAGATCACCGGCCCATGTACCAGCACCCCGTCACTGACAAAGAGTACTGCTGCCAGAAGCAGTCCGATGGTCACCGGCCGTATCCCGGCAAACGCTCCCTCAACCAGCTTGTTTTCCCGGAACTGGTCCAGGAACCGGCAGACGATCAGCATGATAATGAACTCAGGCAATATCACACCCAGCGTCGCGACCGCCGCTCCGGGAAGTCCCGCAAAGTGAAGTCCCACATAGGTAGCCGCATTCACTGCGATCGGACCCGGCGTCACCTGCGACAGCGCCAGCAGGTCGGAGAATTCCGAAGGATCCATGAATCCGAACTGCTGCACGCTCTGATAGACCAGAGGGAGCATCGCCAATCCGCCGCCAAAGCCAAAGAGCCCGATCCGGAAGAACGCCGCGAACAAGGTCACAAACCCCATCAGCGCACCTCCTTCCCGCTGCGGACCGAACTGTAGATGATCCCCAGCAGCGCCGCCGCCAGGATCACCCAGACTGCGTTGATCCCGGCAAACCCGATGGCTGCCAGCGATCCCAGCATCATTACCCACTGGAACGGGGTCCGCAGGATCTGTCTGCCCAGCCGGATAGCGGATACCAGGATCAATCCGCAGATCGCCGCCTTGACTCCCAGAAAAGCACCGCGTACCCAAGGATTCTCTCCTATGGCTCCCAGGACCAGCACCGCCAGCGATATGATCACAAAGGACGGCAGTACTACCCCGATACTGGCGCAGATCGCTCCCCGAAGTCCGTACAGTTTCCGTCCGATGTACGTAGCCATATTGATGGCGATCACCCCGGGCAACGACTGACTGACCGCGATGCAGTCCACGACTTCCTCATCAGTCATCCAGTGATGGTCCTCCACCGCCAGCTGCTGCATCTGCGGGATCATTGCGAGCCCTCCGCCGATGGTGAACAGCCCCAGCTTCAGAAATGCCAGGAACAGTATCGCCAGTTCCTTCACGCTGCCCTTTTTCTTCATTATCTCACGCCGCCGTGCCGCTCCGCTTCGACCGTTTTCACAGCAGTTTCAATGCCTTCTTCGATCGTCATATCGGTCCGGTCCGCATCGCGGCGCATCTTATATTCGATCATTCCATCCGCTGCGCCTCTTCCGACGGTGATCCGGATCGGGATGCCCAGCAGGTCCGCGTCCTTGAACTTGACTCCCGGACGTTCTTTCCGGTCATCCATAACGACTTCCACCCCGCGGCGGCCCAGCTCCTCATAGATCTGATCCGCGACCTTTGCCTGGGTCTCATCGTCCGGTTTCATCACCGTGATGATCACATGGTACGGCGCCACGGAAATCGGCCAGATGATCCCGTTGTCATCGTGGTGCTGTTCGACTACCGCTGCCATGGTCCGGGTCACGCCGATGCCGTAGCATCCCATGACGATCGGGTGATTCTCCATATTCTCATCTTTGTAATATGCTCCCATGGACTCACTGTACTTGGTGCCCAGCTTGAACACCTGGCCCACTTCGATGCCACGGGCATATTTGACGGGAGCACCGCAGACCGGACAGGGGTCTCCTTCCGCCAGGATCTTGATATCTGTCACGATATCCGCCGTATAGTCCCGTCCGTAATTCACATTCTTCATGTGGTGATCCACCTTGCATGCTCCCGCACACAGGTTCTTCAGCCCTGGCACTTCGCTGTCCACCACGATCGTGCAGTCGTGCAGTCCCACAGGTCCGGTGAAGCCGCCGACGCAGCCGGTCGCTTCGTGCATCTTCTCTTCATCAGCGAATTCGATGGCGTGCTCCGGAATGTCCAGCGCGTTGACCAGTTTGGTCATGTTCAGTTCTCTGTCGCCGCGCACAAAGGCTGCCACGTAGCCGTCTTCCTCTCCCTGTTCATTGTATTTGACAAAGAGCAGCGCTTTCAGTGTCTGCTTCGTGTCGAGGTCCAGGTAGTTCGCGACGTCCTCGATGGTCTTGGTATCAGGTGTATAGACTTCTTCGATCGGGAGCATCTCTTCATCGGATGCGGGAGCATCGGTGCATGCCGCCCGTTCGGTCGTAGCTGCCATGTTGCACTTCTCACAATAAGCGATCTCGCTCTCGCCCACTTCGGAGAGGGCGGTGAACTCATGGGAGTTGCTGCCGCCGATGGCGCCGGAGTCCGCCTCTACCGCCCGGAAGGTCAGGCCGCATCTGCTAAAGACCTTTTCATAAGCCTCGTACATGATCCGGTAGCTTTCATCCAGTCCGGCGTCATCCCTGTCGAAGGAGTAAGCATCCTTCATGATGAATTCACGGCTGCGCATCAGTCCGAATCTGGGACGGGCTTCGTCCCTGTATTTTGTCTGGATCTGGTAGAGGTTCATCGGCAGCTGACGATAGGAAGAAATGTCGTTTCTGACGATATCAGTGAAGATCTCCTCGTGCGTCGGCCCAAGGCAGAAATCTCTGCCGTTTCTGTCCTTGAGACGCCAGAGCTCCGGCCCGTAGGCATACCATCTGCCGGATTCCTGCCAGAGCTCCGCCGGCTGGACGGCCGACATCAGGATCTCCTGACTCCCCGCCGCGTCCATTTCCTCACGGACGATGTTCTCGATCTTGGACAGTGTCCTGCGGCCCATCGGCATAAAACCGTAGACGCCGGAAACCAGCTTGCGGATCATTCCCGTCCGCAGCAGCAGGATATGGCTCGGGATCTCTGCTTCTGTCGGTACCTCTCTCAGTGTTTTTAAGTGCGCTTTTGATAATTTCATGTGTCTTTGTTCTCCTCGTATGTTGTTTATCTGTATATTGAAGCGACTGCCTCACAGGCAATGCCTTCTTCTCTTCCGGCAAACCCCAGCTTTTCTGTGGTCGTGCCTTTGATGTTGATCCGGCTGACATCGATCTGCAGCGCATCGGCCAGATTCTTTCGCATTTCGTCGACATAAGGCCGGATCTTCGGCTTCTGCGCGATCAGCGTGACATCGATGTTTCCGATCTCATAAAATGCCTCTTTCAGCTTTTCTCTGACGTTCTGCAAAAGCTGGAGACTGCTGATCCCTTCATAGGCCGGATCCGTGTCCGGGAAATGGAGACCTATGTCGCCCAGTCCAGCGGCGCCCAGCAGCGCGTCCATCACTGCGTGTGTCAGGACATCCGCGTCCGAATGACCGTCCAGTCCCTTTCCGAAGGGGATATCAACGCCCCCGAGGATCAGCTTTCTTCCTTCAGTCAGTGCATGTACGTCGAATCCTGTTCCAACACGGTTTTCCATAGGAAGGTCCTCTTTTGTCGTGATCTTGATATTCTGGTATTCTCCGTCAACGATGGCGATCTGCCCTCCGGCATGTTCGACGACCGCGGCGTCATCTGTGCCGAAAAAGCTGTCGTCATACGCCTTCTCATATGCGTCGATCAGCAGCGATTTGCGAAAGCCCTGCGGCGTCTGTACAGAATAGTACTCGCTGCGGTCAACGCTCTCGCTCCGGTCTCCCCCGCTTTCCATCCGGCGGACACTATTGGTCATCGCGACGCACGCTACCGCCGCCCCGCTTTCTTCCGTCGCCTCAAGCACATTGAGCACGACTTCCTCACTGATGAATGGCCTTGCCGCGTCGTGGATCAGCACATATTCGACCCCTGGCCTGCGCCGATTCATCTCCTGCAGCGCGTTATAGACAGAATCCTGACGGAGACTGCCTCCGGCGACCACGGATTCCATTTTCTCGAATCCGTAGCTGCCGATCAGATCTGCGCAGTAGTCCACATAATCTTCACCGGCAACGACAAAGATATGGTCGACCGCTTCCATGCCGTCAAAGACCCTCATGGCCTTGACGATCACCGGCTGTCCTCCGATCTTCAGGTATTGTTTCGGGACGGATGCTCCTAGTCTGGATCCCTGTCCGGCTGCCGCGATAATGACAGCAACGCGTTTGCCATGATACATATCCGGTCCTCCTGTCTTTTGTTATCAACGGTCCCCTGACGGTTTGGCGAAGATCATTCTTCCCGCGGTCGTCTGCAGCACACTGGTCACCGTGACCTTGATCGTCTGTCCGATGAACCGCCTTCCGTCCTCGACGACGATCATCGTTCCGTCATCGAGATAGGCAACTGCCTGGCCCCGTTCCTTTCCCTCTTTGACCAGAGAAAGGATCATCTCTTCTCCCGGCAGCACGACCGGCTTCAATGTATTGGCCAGCTCATTGATATTCAGAACCGGTACGCCTTTGATGGCGGCGACCTTGTTCAGATTGAAGTCGTTGGTCACCACCTTGCCGCCGATGTTCTGCGCCAGCTTCAGAAGCTTGACGTCCACTTCGGGGATCTCCTCCAGAGATTTGTCCTCTGCAGTGTTGTAGATCTCGACGCCGTACTCCGTTTGGATACGGTTCAGGATATCCAGTCCCCGGCGTCCGCGGTTCCGTTTCAGCGAATCAGATGAATCAGCCACATGCTGCAGCTCTACCAGTACGAATTCCGCAATGATGATCGGGCCTTCCAGGAACCCGGTCTTCATGATGTCAAAGATCCTGCCGTCGATGATGACACTGGTATCCAGGATCTTGGGCACTGATTCCGGTTTGTGCTTTCCGCTTTTGCCGGAAGCCTGGGAACGCCGCACGGCAAGCATCGTTTCACGGATGTCCTTGCCACGGGTGTTCGCCACCAGCACGCCTAGCGATCCGAGGATCACGTATGTGATGATATTCATCACGATCTGAAGGATCGGTATGCTGATCCCTTCGTAGAGTCCGCTCAGCAGATAGGCGATGATCAGTCCGACGATCAGTCCGCCGGAAGTCATCATGATATCATTTGCTGATGTGTTCTTCAGATCCGATTCGATATTTACCGCAGCCTTCTGGCCCTGCCGGGTCAGCAGCGGAGTCAGTTTAAGAAATATTAATCCAAATATAATTACGAAAACAACAGCGATGAACAGTCGTTCAATAAAAGAAAACCGCACATCGAAATCATAACCCCTGCCTGCCGCGATAAAAGCGGTCAACTGATACGCTCCGTATCCGATCACCGCTCCAATGATCGAAAGAATCACTTTCAACATTTTTTGAAACATCTCTTCTCACCTCCTTTCTTTAAAAATC
>Ga0256405_10011554_pt1 | contig 11224 bp, 15 predicted proteins | sample RumenRJG_02DNA_FD_189096 | JGI IMG/M metagenome (GOLD analysis project Ga0256405, IMG submission 189096) | Bovine rumen microbial communities from Lethbridge, Alberta, Canada - RJG_02 | ecosystem: Host-associated > Mammals > Digestive system > Stomach > Rumen | place: Canada: Alberta...
GGCAGAAGAAATGGAAGTCTCCCTTCCTAATCTGTACAATCTCCACCGCCGTGCCCTTGCTTCCCTGAAAGCGCACATGACCAAGGCTCAAGCCTGAAAAACTATAACGATAAAATACGGCAAAGAATTAGACACGACGAATAACACATGGCGAATAAAAAATCATCAAAAGAAATAACCATTCGCAGTTCGGCTGCTGAATATCTGACATTTGTTAGTGCTATCGGCGACCAACCGCAAAGCGTAGAATTGCGCTATGAAGACGAAAACATCTGGCTGACCCAACGCCTGATGGCGGAATTATATGGTGTTGATGTGCGCACAATAAATGACCATATTCAAAAGGTATATAACGACCACGAATTGGAAGAGGGGGCAACTATCCGTAATTTTCGGATAGTTCAACCTGAAGGCACCCGACAAGTGACGCGTGAGGTGAAACATTATAGCCTGCAAATGATTATAGCCGTGGGCTTTAAGGTAAATAACGAGCGCGCTGTACAGTTCCGCAAATGGGCTAATGCTATAGTGAAAGACTATACGATTCAAGGGTGGGTGATGGATTCCGAGCGATTGAAAAATGGCGGTACTATTCTCACCAAAGATTACTTTGAGAAACAATTGGAGAAAGTGCGTGAGATACGCCTCTCCGAACGTCGTTTCTATCAGAAAATAACTGACATATACGCCACCAGTATTGACTACGACCCGACGGCTGCTGCTACCCAGCGCTTCTTTGCCGCCGTACAGAACAAGATGCACTATTCGGTTCATCAGCACACTGCGGCAGAACTGATTTATGAGCGTGCCGATGCCGAGAAAGAGCACATGGGGCTGACATCATGGGAGGGTGCACCGAACGGGAAAATACATCGTTATGACGTGGTTGTTGCGAAAAACTATCTCACGGAAGACGAATTGCAGCAATTGGCGCGTATCGTGTCTGCCTATCTTGACTTTGCCGAAATGCAGGCAATCCGGCATATCCCAATGACGATGGCGGATTGGGAAGACAGATTAAACCGGTTCCTCAAACTATGGGACAGAGACATATTGCAGGATAACGGAAAGATCTCCGCTGAATTGGCACAGATTAAAGCCGAAACGGAGTTTGAGAAATACCGCGTTGTGCAAGACCAACTTTACCAATCCGATTTTGATAAGTTTACTCTGCCGACATTACCTTTTGACGAACAAAAAGATTAACCACTATGTCCTGTTTACAAGTTCTATTAGCCATTATCTTTCCGCCGCTGGCGGTGATTGACCGCGGATGCGGATCGGTACTGATTGTCTTTCTACTCACCTGCCTCGGATGGGTGCCGGGAGTGATTGGCGCGTTAATCATCTTAAACAAAAACGAATAATATGCATAAAGTATTTATCTTTTTAGCCCTTGCCGCCATGACAATGGGCATCGAAGCCAAGACGATGGTCGTCTATTTCTCGGCTACGGGCACGACCAAAGCGGCTGCCCAACAAATCGCTAAAGCACAGAAAGCCACCCTCTGGGAGATCCAACCGGCGGAACCGTACACCGCTGCCGACCTTGACTGGCGCAACAAACAGTCGCGTTCGTCGCTGGAGATGAACGACCCCGAAGCACGTCCGGCTATCAAACAGTGCACCAACATCATGCCGTACGACACTATCTATGTGGGTTACCCGATATGGTGGGGTATCTGTCCGCGTATCATCAACTCGTGGATTGACAACAACCTGCCGCAACTGGAGGGCAAGACGCTCATCCCCTTCGCTACCTCCGGCGGATCCGGCATTGAGCAGTCCGTGGAGTATCTGCGCAAGACCTACCCCACTCTGACATGGCAGGACGGCACATTAAGGAATCGCTAAATCGTACATAATTATGGCAATCAAGACGACGGAACTGATACGCACCTCCGAGAGTTGGGACGGCGCACCGCTGCCCGATTTTCCTGCGGGACAACCCGAACTGCGGGTCCTGCGGCTGGACTTTCCTGTAGGCGCCAAGACCGGCTGGCACCATCATCCTGTAATCAACTACGGCATTGTTCAGCAAGGCGAACTGACTATCGTCTGCGAGGACGGCAGAGAGAAGACGTTTCATGAAGGCGAGGCGCTGGTGGAGGTCATCGGCACCGTCCATCGCGGCGAGAACAGAGGCGCCAAACCCGTCATCCTCAACATGTTCTACTTCTCCGCCCCGGGCGCAGAGATAACTATCCAACACCCGGAACTGGAAAACAAATGATACAACATAGATAAAAATACACACCTCATGAGAAAATATCTTCTGTTTGTCACCGCCGCCCTGCTGACGTTCTCTGCCGCACTAACAGCCGCGGATACATACGCCTATGTGGAGCGCGACTCCACCCTTTATCTGGACTTTTATACCCCCGCAGCACCCGCAAACGGCTATACCGTCCTGCATGTCTTCGGAGGAGGTTTCATATCCGGAGCACGGACCAACAAATGGGACACAGCCTACTGCCATTCGCTGGCGGAAAGAGGTTATGCCGTGGTCGCTATCGATTACCGATTGGGGCTGAAGGGAGTCTCCAACGTCGGCATTACCAACCTCAAACCCATGGAGAACGCTTTCTACATGGCGGTTGCCGATTGCTCCGCGGCGATACGGTACCTCGTTTCCCATGCTCCCGAATTAGGTATAGACCCCGATAAAATCATTCTGGAAGGTTCTTCTGCCGGAGCAATTACCGTGCTCATGACCGATTACGGACGATGCAATGCGCTCGATTATACAGCCGATCTGCCCGAGGGGTGGAAACCCGCAGCCGTCATTGCCTACAGCGGAGCGATCTACTCCACCCGCGGCGCACTCAAATGGGCTACGCCGCCCGCGCCTACGCTCCTCTTTCACGGCATGCTGGATAAGATTGTCACGTACAAACAGATCACCTTGGGCAAACGCGGTCTCTTTGGTACCAACGCCATCGTCAAACGCCTTGCCAAGTTCGACTATCCCTACTCCGTCTATCGTATTCCGGGTATCGGACATGAGGTCAGCGTAGCCGGACCGATGACGCTGGACGAACTCGATCTCTTTGTCCGCCAGCGTCTCATCAACGGCCGCACGCTCTTTCAGGATGTCACCCTCCGCGACACCGCCGTTCATCCTACCAAATGGACGAAAATGTCCGTCGGCGACCTCTACAAGAAGAAATGAGGACCTATTTCATCTACGGCATACTGATTTATCTCGCGGCAATCAACATCGTCGCGTTTTTCCTGTATGGCATTGACAAATGGAAGGCAAAGCGCAACAAATGGCGCGTCACCGAGGCGCGCTTGCTATGGATAGCCGTCGCCGGCGGCAGCATCGGTGCTCTGCTCGGCATGAAAGTCTGGCACCATAAGACCCAGCACGCCAAATTCCGCTTCGGTCTCCCAGCCATCCTCTTTCTCCACCTCGCCGCCGTCCTCGCCGCACTATACTATTATTACTTTGTAAATTAGCATATTCTATATGGCAGAAACACAACAAATATATTCTGATATAGAGCGGCACCCGTTGCAGCCGTTTCTGCCTGCTAGCGCACAGATACTGATGCTGGGCAGTTTCCCGCCACCCAAAGAACGGTGGTGCATGGATTTCTTCTACCCCAACCCGCAGAACGACATGTGGCGGATCATCGGACAGATTTTCTTTGGCGACAAGACATTTTTTGAGGCGCCAAGTACAAAGGCAAATAAGAAAGTGTTCGACCGTGAAGAGATTGTCGCTTTCTGCCAGGCGAAAGGCATTGCTATCTTCGACACGGCGCAGGCGGTCATTCGCCTGCAAGGCAATGCTTCGGACGAACACTTGGGTATAGTCGAGCAGACCGATATCGCCGCCCTGCTGCAACAGATACCGTCATGCCACAACCTCTGCTGCACGGGCGGCAAAGCGGCGCAGACACTGGCGGAGATACTGCATTGCGCCATTCCCAAAGTCGGCGAATCTATCGAGACTGACTTTGCCGACAGAACCATCCGTTTCTGGCGGATGCCCTCTTCCTCACGCGCCTACCCGCTATCCCTTGACAACAAAGCCGCATCCTACCGCCGGATGTTCGAAGCCATCGGACTGCTTTGAATCGTCCAAAACCGTCCCCAAAAAGCAACACCTTTGTATCGGATTCCTGAAAAAATTGGAATTCTTGTGGTTATAACCGAAAAAATGCCATAAAATTTGGCGGTTTCAAAAAAAAGCAAGTTTTTTCCCATTTTAATCAAGCAAAATTTGTTTTTTTGAAAAAAATACACTAATTTTGCATCGGCTTTCATTTTATGAAAGAAGAAAGTTGTACTTTTGCAACGTCAAACGAAATCGCATTATGAACAAATCATCAACATCGTATCTCTTTGAGTGTTACATCTGGCTTGTAAACACTATCGCACGCGGACCAATCACCCGTGCCGCTATAGATGATAAGTGGGCGCGTGCATCCGTGAATGATTACAAAACGGATTCTATTCCGGAATGTACCTTCCACCGCTGGCGCAATAATGTAGAACTGCTCTTCGATGTCACCATCAAATGCAATACACGCGGTGAGTACTACATTGAGGATGGGAACAACTTGCATAGCGACGATTGGCGTAATCGCATGTTCCAACTCTTTGCCATGAACTCGCTCATCAAAGACAGTAAGGAACTGCGTCATCGCATTTTGCATGAACATGTTCCTTCCGGCGAGAAGTACCTCACAATGGTTGTAGAAGCTATGCGGGATGGCTGCGTCTTGGAAATGACTTACCAAGGCTTCGCGAAAACAGAGCCATCCACGTTTATGGTAGAGCCATATTGCCTGAAGATGTTCAAGCAGCGTTGGTATATGTTGGCACATTCTGTTGGAAGAGATAAGACGCTCATCTATTCGCTCGACCGTATTCACGCTCTGGAGCCAACCACGCAGAAATTCCAACTGCCGAAGGACTTTGATGCGGAGTTCTATTTCCGCAACACATATGGTGTAAGTGGAACAGAAGAAAAGCCGCAAAAGTTAAAAATCTCTGTTTCTGCTTATCAAGCCAATTACTTTCGAACGTTGCCTTTGCACTCTTCTCAAGTGGAAGAGGAGCGACATGAAGACCATTCGGTGTTTAGCTTTTTCATGAACCCCAGTTACGAGTTCTGCCAGGAAATGCGCAAATATGGTCCCGAAGTGCAGATCTTGGCTCCCGCATGGCTTCGCGACAAGTTCCTTCAAGAAGCCAAATGTTTACTTGAAATGTATAATTCAAAATAATCTCCTATGGAAACAAAAACAATGATTAAATTCTATGAGAATAGTATCAAAGAATTATTCGAGAGATGGAGAAAAGAAACAGGTTTGATAAAGAAAGACTTTTCAGAGGATGGCATAATAGACCCCACAATATGGTTTTCCGATGCAGAGCAAGCCAAGCCCAAGATACTATTTGTTTTGAAAGAGACAAATACTCAGTGTGATTTGTCCGATTTTTTAAGGAAAGGAGGAAGATGGCAAACATGGAATAATGTCACCCGTTGGGCATATATGCTGCGACATAAGGACGATCAACTATCGTGTGAGGAAATGTGGAAAAAAGTGCATAGAATCAGCAAAGAAAACCGTGCTTATCATCTTAGCCGAATTGCTGTTGTAAATGTCAGTAAAGAACCTGGAGATAACTCAACTAATACACAGAAACTCATTGCCGCTTTCGAGGAGAAAAATAAAAGTTTCCTTCCTGAAGAACTATCGCTTTTTGGTCATCTTGACTATATCGTCTGTTGTGGCGAGGGTGTGAAGTATTGTTTGTCTCAATGCTACAAAGCGCCAGAAGGCACGAGATTGATTGATTTTCAACACCCTCAACCTCGGTATAGCGACAAAAAAGAACTATTCCGAAAATTTTATAACGCCGCTTTCATTTTATGAAACACTAAAGCAATAATTTTGCAGCAAATTTCAAAATCCATGTATTATGAATGACTTATTATTACAATTGTATTCCAAGTATTGGGACGGAATGCTGCAAAATGTGTTTAACGCTGCCCTAAAAGAACATCCTACATGTTACCCATTCCTGCTGCACGTCACAGATCACTACCAAAACGCCGCCAAGCGTGTGATGTTCTGCGGTCAAGTGGCTAGTTGGGGCGACGAGTATCTACAACCGGACTTAGCTACTCCGTCTGAGTTAATGGATCTGTATCATGGCTTTGTGAACCATAATTGGGATAGCAGACCGAAACAAAGACCGGGCAACAACGATGCGTATTGGAACTTCCAATGGAACATTATGAAACGCTTTCCTGCTGTCGGTTATGTGGCACAGAACGTGGCTAAGATTGGCAAAGGGGATTGGAATAGAATCTGCGATGACTTCATTTTTCAACGCACGCTGGAATATTTCCCTGTGTGGAAAGAAGAACTGATGATTCTCCGTCCAGACTGCATATTCTTCCTTACAGGCACAGCATACGACGAACGTATTCGCCAAGTAGCAGGAGATTTTGAAATCAAGCACGTGTTAGGTGTAGAGGGATTATTGGACAAACTCATCTTCAAAGACCCTCAGATGCCGGTTGCTTACCGCACTTGTTATCCGACTACCTTGCAGACCAACGGGAATTATCAAATAGTAGCAGACACCATCAGCGACATTATTGCTCATCTGCTGGGACAGAAAACCAAGAAGGTAAGTACCAATATCCAAATAGGCGACGAGGGGTTTATTATAAAAGTGCCGCAGGACAAGCAGATAGGATACCACTCTATAGGCAACAAGCTAAACAAACTCTACTACGCTTATAAAGCAGAGTATCCCAAGTGGTCAAACGAGCGCATCTATGCCACTATCGCGTATGCCTATGCATTAGAGAAGGAAAGACTTGTCCTTCCAAGCGAAGTAGAAGATATATCCACACTCCGTCTCCACTGGAGAGCCTTTGTGTCATACATGAAGTACAATGTGTTTAACCTTCGATAATACAAAACCTTATGGAAGCAACAATCGAAAACAAAGTTGCGGATATTTTGCAACGAATGGAACGCTACCAGACGAGCGACCAGACCGAAAAAGAGCTACGCTCATTTAGCAAGGAATTACTGTCAGTTCGTCGCGCCTTGGATAAGATTGATACCGACCTTCGCAAAGGTTATTGGTATTATAACCAATTCTATGCCCGTTGGTCTGATGCGCACGAAAATGAGCGGCAGGCACGTGTCGAAGAATGGCACGCAAGCCGTCAGTTGGATATGTTTGACCCTCTAAATAATTAAGTAGTATGGAAAAGACTATTAATCAACAATTAGATGAATTATTCAACAAAAAATGGATAACTCGCTATTCTTGTGAAGATAAGAAAAAATTCGTTTACGATGGACTCGTGTATCAACTAAACAAAGATCACAAAGATGATTGGCTTATCCCTAATGGTTCACCAAGTCAAGCAGGTAAAGAAGCTGATCTTTTCATTAATCAGCTGTGGTTGACATCTCCCATACGAGTGGCCTTTGTATTAAAAGATAAAAATACTCCTGACGGTGACGATACTCGTAAATGGCTTATACTGAATAATGAGGATGGCAAGAAAAATCGTAATTTGCGCACTAAAATAATGCGTCGCCTCGCACGTTTGCTATATGGTTTAACAGTTGAGCATATTGGTTTCAATCAGTTGGATAATCATAAAATCAAACATACTTGGGGAACTACTCCTTTTGCCTTCATAGAAGCAAAGAAAATAGCGGGAGGTTCCAGTGTAACAAAAGAAGAAATGGAGGAGGCTTTGACTCGCGACATAGATTTATTAATGGAGGAGATCAAGATTCTAGACCCAAATATATTAGTTTGTTTTGATGGAGAAGATACTCAATTTAACTATATAACAAGGGAATATGACAAACTTGATAGACATAAAATCGCTATAGAAACGATATATGAATTAGCACCTCACTTTGCATGTTGTTCATGGTACTATCCGACATTAAATAAGGTGGTAATTAAGTCAAATCACCCTTGTGACAGAGGTTCTAATTGGATACACTATGAAAAAGTAATTAGCCCATTCAGGCAAATTGTCAATAATCCTGACTTTATTTTAAAATAACTTCTCTTCTTTCATCTTGTGAAAGCATAATGTAGTAATTTTGCAGCGTGATTCTTATTTCGCGTAGTCGCTCAAACGATTATTTCGAAATGCGGGTCACGCTGTAACTTCATTAACTCTTAAATTACATTATGGAACCACTTATCGCCGCTGTTAAACCACATCTTCCGGAAGGTGAAACATACTTTTTTCGCCCTGACAAGTTCTATTTTGAACTGGATGTGTGGGAAACTGATTTCGAGGACCGCCTTGAGACTTACATCAAAATCTCAGATCTGCGGTTTGCTATCGAGCATGGCTTTGATTTGACAAAGCACGTTATGGAATATGTTGAAAATATGCCGAAAGAGCCGGGGTATTTAGAGCCAATCCTTGCTGCCTTTCGAAGGTATATAAAGTTCTTGCGGACAGGAATTGGCTTGTCCGATGGCACATTCAACATTTCAAATCCACTTATGAGCCTTAGCGTTGAAAAAACGGTAGAACTGTTTTGTAAAGAAGCTTTGATCTGCTTGCCATTAGAATCTGTCCCTCATTGGAATTATAGGGCTTTATTGGTTGCCAGAGATGCGCATATTATAAGTGATGATGAATACTATAATATATGCACAAGCCCAACCGATTATTATTTAGAAGTTATGGAGCGTATAAAAATAAAGGAACGTGCTCTTTGGAACGAGAAGAAAACTGAATAACTAAAATCAAATCACTACTGTCCACTAAAATGAAAAAAGTCACAAAACAGGTGATAGATTTCGCCTCTTTTTTGACTATATATAGAGGGGTATGAAATTGAAAGGTGAAAGAGGACAACACGCCCGAATCTTAATAATCGTACATTTTTCGGGGCAAAAATGGGCGATTATGAACAGGTTTCAAGTCTTACTTAACTCTTACATAAGTCTTATTCTAGTCTTACTTGACTTCAATATGTCAAAATCTTAATAATCGGCAATTCCATTTGCCATAGTTTCAAGTAATTCGAACTCAAAAGACAGTAACCATTGGAGCCAAAAAATGCACACTAAAACGCACAAAATTGCATAAAAGTTGCTCATTCTATTGCGCAATTCAGAAAAAAGTTGTACCTTTGCACTCGCTTACGTTAAGGCTCGTTACGACTCGCGGCTCTTCCGCTCAATGGAAACTCGCCTTACGCTACGCTCTCCCCACCACAAACAGCCCACGGCTTCGGTTTGTGTCGGGGACCCCATTAATGCCAACGCCAATGCTAAAAAACAATCTAAATACAGCACAATATGGAAGAGTTGTTATTGTCATTCAGAGACTTAATTGACAGAGTAGATACGCGTTTTGTTCGCTATCTGCATGACGAGATCGACTGGAATAGCCGCCTGATTGCCATTCTGGGTACGCGAGGCGTGGGTAAGACCACTTTGCTGTTGCAGCATATCAAATTGGCTGATGCCGTTCCGTCCTCTTTGTATGTGACTGCCGATGATTTGTATTTCTCGCGAAATACCTTAGTCGGTTTGGCGCAGCAATTCTACCAACAGGGAGGCAAATATCTGTACATTGACGAAATCCATAAATACAAAGGATGGTCACAAGAGATAAAGAATATCTATGACAAGTTTCCGGAACTGCATGTGGTTTATACCGGCTCTTCCATCTTGGACTTGGAGAAAGGCGGAGCCGATTTGTCGCGCAGAAAGATTGAGTACAAACTGCCCGGGCTTTCGTTCCGCGAATATGTGAATATCTCGCAGGGACTGAATCTTCCTGCGTATAGTTTGGAAGACATACTGGCGGGCAAAGTGCAGTTCCCGTATAAGGATTTGCGCCCATTACAGTTGTTCTCGCAGTATTTGCACGAAGGCTACTTTCCTTTCTTTCTGGAAGATCATTATAACATGAGGGTACAAGGAATTATCAAGCAAACGATAGAAACAGACATTCCTATTTTTGCCGAGATGGAGATTGCTTCGGTACAGAAGTTGCGCAAACTGATGTATGTGCTCTCGCAGAGTGTGCCATTCAAACCCAATTACTCCAAGTTGTCAGCAGATCTGGACATTCGCCGTAATACCTTGCCCCAATATATGCTGTATCTGGAGAAAGCAGGGCTGATTTCTACATTGCGCGAGAAAGCGGCAGGCATGAAGATTTTGGAGAAGGTGGAGAAAATATACCTGCAAAATCCCAATTTTGCCTATGCGCTCTCTCCCAATAACGCAGATATAGGTAATATCCGCGAGACGATTTTCTTTGCGTGGCTGCAAGAGCGATATTTTATCTCATCCTCCAAAGTGGCTGATTTTGAGGTGGAAGAATATGTTTTTGAGGTCGGCGGACGGAAAAAAGGGCAAGCGCAAATAGCCTCTGTGCCACAAGGGAAAGGATTTATAGTGAAGGATGATGTCGAGCGTGCTGTAGGCAATATTATACCGCTTTGGATGTTCGGTTTTGTCTATTAACCGAAGATGGTATTTTTCGCCACATATAACTCGCCCTTGGGACATATCGTCATCGAGAGCAACGGAGAAGCACTAACCGGCCTGCGGTTCAGGGAAGAGAAAACGCAAGCAACATCTTCTCTCCCTATCTTTGACGAAGTGCGCCGATGGCTGGACGATTATTTTGCAGGTAAGCAGACGGAGAACGCCGTTATGGGCGCAAAGACAGACGGACAGATTGCAGTCCTACCCAAAGGCACAGCATTTCAGCAACGCGTCTGGCAGGCTCTTTTGACCATTCCGTATGGCAAGACGGTCAGTTACGGAGAGTTAGCCCGGATGGTCGGCTGCAAATCCGCACAAGCGGTCGGACAAGCCGTCGGAGCCAACCCCATCGCATTGCTCATTCCCTGCCACCGCATCATCGCCGCGCACGGCCAATTAGGCGGCTACGCATACGGGATAGAATTAAAAAGGCACTTATTGGAATGTGAGAAGCGCCATTATCCAACACAGGATTAACACAACATTTGCGGAACGAAAAAGGGAGAACACCGTAACAACGTCGGTTTCCGGATTAGCATAGCGACCTGTTTTTTCGGTTTTCCCGGAAAACATCTCCTTCGGCATAATTCTCATAGAAAAATCCCTCTCCATCTTGCATATGTCAAAAAAATATAGTAATTTTGCAGGCAAAATTGAAATCATACACCGCCTATGGCATAAAAACGAAATA
>Ga0256405_10011555_pt1 | contig 11224 bp, 9 predicted proteins | sample RumenRJG_02DNA_FD_189096 | JGI IMG/M metagenome (GOLD analysis project Ga0256405, IMG submission 189096) | Bovine rumen microbial communities from Lethbridge, Alberta, Canada - RJG_02 | ecosystem: Host-associated > Mammals > Digestive system > Stomach > Rumen | place: Canada: Alberta | collected...
ATTCTCTAAATACTTGGTTGGTACCGAGTCTTTAACTTTAGTTAAAACTGTGGTGTTCTTATAGAATAACTCGTTTCTGATATCTGGATTTAATACTTCCATTGAATGGCTAAAGTATGTTTGGACTTTATCAATAACTGCTACGTAATCTTTGACAACATAATTAAGGACATTTAATTCTGCGAGTTTAACTGCCATAATATCTTTCTCAAAGTCATAGCTGCCATGTGCATAAGCTTCATCAATCAAGGAAATTAATAAATCTTTCTTTACAAAGTAAATTTGTAAGTTGACGTTCTTTTCACCAACGTCTGCAGCAATAGGAGCTCTCATATCAATAACTCTTCCTTCTGCATTTGTTGTGATAACTTCACGTTGTGCATTTACTTGCTCTGTGTTATATGTGAGCATTGTAATATCTGCATTTGCTGCAATGTGTGCTTCTTCTACATCATCAAAGTTAATATTGAGAGCAATATTAGTATTAGATAAGATAACATAGTTTTCGCTACCATCCATCATGAAGCCACGAACTGTCTTTAATGCTTCGATTTTGCCTTTGTATGCATCTCTAGATGCATTTAATACGAATGGTGGGTAAATTGAAATACCACTATTCTTTCTATTTAAGTCCCAGTCACGACCATTTCTAAGGTGGTCCATAAGTGAGTTATAGTTGCTTCTTGTAACAATACCTACATTAGAAACTCCAGCTTCTACTAAGTTAGAAAGAATGAAGTCTATTAAACGATATCTTCCTGCAAATGGAAGAGATGCTGCTGTACGATGTATTGTTAAATCATTGAGTTGGCATCCACTATTGGAGGCAAACAAAATAGCCATAGTCTTATTTTTCATTTTCCTGCCCTCCTTAACCTATCATTTCGCCTTTCTTGACGATTCCTTTTTCTGCAATCTTGACATCTGGTCCAACGACTGCAATTTCCCATTCACCCGGATTTGATGGTGGTAGTGTTTCACCAACCTTTGCTCCCTTACCGATAACTGCATCCCAGCCTACGATTGAATAACGAACATCTGCGCCTTCTTCAATTACTGCGCCTGGCATAATAATTGAACCTTCAACATTTGCTCCCTTACCAATCTTACAGCTATGAGAAACAATACTGTTTTTAACAGTACCTTCAATAATAGTACCTTCAGAAACTAATGAATCTTTAACAATTCCACTTGGTGATACAAACTGTGGTGGTTCTGCTTGGTTTCTTGCATAAATCTTCCATGTTGCATCTTCAAGGTTAAGACCTTCGGTCTCATGAAGAATATCCATGTTTGCTTCCCATAATGATGAAATTGTTCCAACGTCTTTCCAATATCCGCTGAAATCATAACCATACATCATGTTGCCATCTTTTAACATGTTTGGAATGATATTCTTACCAAAGTCATTTTCTGAATTTGGATCTGCTTCGTCATCTAATAAGTATTTTCTCAATGTCTTCCATGTAAATACATAGATACCCATTGAAGCATTATTTGATTTTGGTTGCTTTGGTTTTTCTTCGAACTCGTAAATTGTTCCATCATCTTTCATGTTCATAATACCAAAACGATGTGCTTCGTTCATTGGAACTTTACGAACAGCGATTGTACAAGCAGCTTTGTGTTCTTTGTGTGCTTCTACCATCTTTGCATAATCCATCTTATAGATGTGATCTCCAGAAAGAATTACAACATATTCTGGGCTATATCTATCTATGAAGTCTATGTTTTGACAGATAGCATTTGCTGTACCCTTGTACCATTCACCTGATTTAGCACCCATATATGGAGGCAATACGAATATACCACCGTTTAGTCTGTCTAAATCCCAAGGTTGTCCGTTTCCAATGTATTGGTGTAATTCAAATGGACGGTATTGTGTTAAAACACCTATTGTGTCAATTCCACTATTTACGCAGTTTGATAGTGTGAAGTCAATGATGCGATATTTTGCTCCAAATGGAACGGCAGGTTTTGCAACGTTGGTGGTTAAAACACCAAGACGTGTACCTTGTCCTCCAGCTAGAAGCATTGCAATGCATTCTTTTTTGCTATTCCCCATTATTTTTCCTCCTTATATTCTGGTTTCAAGAACATAACTGTATTTTTCGGTATGTTAATTTTTATAGAACATGGTTGTCCATGTGCTGGTTTTGCTGTTGCTCTAAATGATGGACGTCTTTCTTCGTCTCCACCATATTTCTTTAAAGAAGAAATTAATTCTGTCTTATATGTAACATTCTCTGGAACGCCCATAACATATTTAAGTCTCTCAACTGGTGAGAAGTTAATTACACAAATAACATATTCACCATCTGCTGCTCTTCTTAAGAAGGAGACAATATTTTGAGAGTTATCATCTACAACAATCCACTTGAATCCTTCCATTGAACAATCTAATTGCCATAATGCCTTATTCTCTAAGTAATAATGATTAAGATCCTTCATAAACTTTTGGAATGCCTTATGTCTTGGATAGTCTAATAAGAACCAATCCAATTCTTGTTTTTCATTCCATTCAATGAATTGTGCAAATTCTTGTCCCATGAATGTTAATTTCTTTCCTGGATGTGCGAACATATATCCAAAGAAAGCTTTGAGACCTTCAAACTTGTCATTGTATTCTCCAGGAACTTTATTAATCATTGAACACTTACCGTGTACAACTTCATCATGAGATATTGGTAATATATAGTTTTCTGAATAAGCGTAAGTAATTGAGAATGTTAAATCGTTGTGGTTGTCTTTTCTAAAGAATGGATCTAATGATAAATAATGAAGTGCATCGTTCATCCAACCCATATTCCACTTGAAGTTAAATCCTAATCCACCTGCATATGCTGGTTTAGTAATGAGTGGGAAAGCTGTGCTTTCTTCTGCAATTGTTAAAGCTCCTTGATAACGTGTTAGGATAGCTGTGTTCATTTGCTTTAAGAAATCTTGTGCTTCTAAGTTATAGTTTCCACCATATTGGTTAGGAATCCACTCACCACTCTTTCTGTTATAGTCTAAATAAAGCATTGATGCTACAGCATCACAACGAATTCCATCAATGTGATATTCTTCAAACCAGAACATTGCTGCAGAAATTAAATAACTTCTAACTTCTCTCTTGCCAAAGTCATAGATTAATGTGCCCCATTCTTTATGCTCACCTTTTCTTGGATCTGCATATTCATATAGTGGTGTGCCATCAAATCTTGCTAAGCCATGTTCATCTTTTGGGAAGTGTGCGAGAACCCAGTCTAAAATAATACCGATTCCTGCTCTATGACATCTATCAATGAATTCCATGAATCCCTTTGGTGTTCCATATCTGGATGTTGGTGCAAATAAACCTGTTACTTGGTATCCCCAACTTCCTTCAAATGGGAACTCTGTCATTGGCAACAATTCAATATGTGTATATCCCATCTTCTTGACATATGGGATTAATTCATCAGCCATTGCTTCATAATTAAGGAAGTTACCATCTTTGTAACGTTTCCAACTACCAAAGTGTAACTCATAGATATTCATTGGCTCGCCATATGGGACATAGTTTTGACGATCTTGCATCCACTTTTTGTCTTTCCATCTGTAACCAGTGATATCGTAAAGCTTTGAAGCATTTGCTGGTGCTGTCTCAAAGTGATATCCATATGGATCACATTTAAGAACTGTTTTGCCATCAGCGCCTTCCACAGCATATTTATAGGTGTCATATTGTTTTAATCCAGGAATAAAGCAAGTCCAAATACCTTCGTTGCTTGAATTCATTGGATTGGCACCTATTTGCCATTGGTTAAAATCTCCAACTACTGAAACTCTTTTTGCATTAGGTGCCCAAACTTTAAAAGACCATCCCTCAACGCCGTTTTCAAAAGCCTTAGATGGTGCTAATAATTTGTATGCTTGATAATTGGTACCCTCATGAAAAAGATAAGTCGCGTAACTGTCTAATTTTGACATTCTTTTGCCTCTCTAAAAATATTATCGTTTTATTATTATATCATTGATATAAATAATACTCAATACGTAATTTTTCAAAATTGACAAAAACCGCAATCAAAAAGGGGTTAAAATTTATATTTTTGTGTATTTTTTACATAATTTCCCACAAAAACCAAAAATAAAGTTAGAAAAATCGTTATTCTAATTATGTTATTCAAAACTAGAAATGTATAAATATTCTTTTTTAAAATTTAAAAAACATTCGAAGTACAAAAATATTTATGATGTCCAACTCTTTAAAAAAAATATGGGCATAATTCTATGCCCATATTATTCAAGATTGTTTTTATATTATGCTGATACGGATAATGAAGAATAAACTATTGTTCGCGAATATGCGTATTTGTTTGTGATTTGATAAGATGTTCCATCTATTATTACTGTATGACTTCCAAATGAATGGAGAGATAAATTATATGTAGATATACCGCTTCCCTTTGAGAGTCCTCTTTCACCTAGAGACCCCAAGATTATTATTGTTCCTCCAGTAATAGATGCTGTTCCATCTGTATCTAAAGCTGCAGACATTGTGCTATTTGGACCTCTTACAATTACAATACCACCACTTTGTGTATATGTACCATTTGAATCTATTCCATCCGTATCTCCACTACTTGAGACCGTTACATCTAAATAACCTCCAGTAATGTTGATTTGTGGTGTAGCTGGACCTGCTTTTGCATTAACGCCATCATCATTTGCAGCAACTATTGAAGTGCCTCCTGAAATATTTATAATATTTGCCTCCAATCCTTCATAAGAACTATCTATGGTAATTATTCCACCTGAGATACTTAAAATATAGTCTGCATGTATACCATCTGCACCTGTAACAGTTTGTTGATTATTCCATCCTCCTGGACCACCTCTACCAGATGGTGTTAAAACTGATGTAGAGTATACTGTCATGTTAATTACACCGCCAGTAATATTTATAGTGCCTATGCCTGTTTCACCCGTTTCAAATGTTGTGCCATAGTTTGCATGAAGTCCATCATCGAAACTCTTAATGTCTATTGTGCCGCCTGATATTGTCAAAAGATTTTCAGCCTTTACACCTTTATATGAATCTGTTGTTGCACTAGATGAAGTATATCCGCTATATGAACCCGTATAGATTGTTATGTATGGAGAATTATCATCTGTTTCAGACATTGTGAAATTGTGTGCGGATTGGATTCCATCTCCTGCTGCATAGATTGTAACTGAGGCTGTTCCTGTGATAGTGATATCTCCTCTAGTATTGCCTTTTTTATCTGCATCTGTATTCTCTGTTTTGATACCATCTCCAGCTGTTGAAATAACAACAAGATTACCACTATCAATTGTTACAGAATCATTACCCTTAATAGCATTATTTACAGCTATTACTTTCAATGAAAGATTTTTAATCTTTAAATCCTTAGTCGTATGTATACCATTGTTATAATTTGCAATAATTACGAGAGTTCCATTTCCTTTTAATTTAAGGTCTGTTTTTGCATATATTGCACCTTCTCCTAATATATCTGTATCTACAGTTTTTGCGCTTCTTGTATCCTTAATGACATTTTCTGTATTCTTCTTTGCAGATATTTCAACATCTCCTGCGTTAACAATCTTAATTGGTGCGTCTAAATTATATTCAATAGTTACACCATTAAGTTCAATTACGATTGCATCATCGTCGCCTGCATCTACTAAGATCTCGCCATTAAGATATCCACTTAATGTGTATGTTCCTGCAGATGTAATTGTATATATTGAACCATCTAAAGAAAATGTACCATCTGATGTGGTTATTTCAAACTCTTCCGTAGTTTCTTCTGCCGTTATCGAATCATCCGTCACAGCGGATTCTGTGGATCCTATGTTGCCAGATGGTGTTGTATCTATATTTGGATCTGTTGCTGTATTTTGGGTAGTATATGTGCCAACATTAAAATCCGAACATGCGAATAAAGTTAACATAGCAATAGCCAAAACTACTACCACTAAAATAATTGATAATTTTTTCATTTTCTGCTCCTGATTTGGATATTAAAAACCACATCAAAATCTCACTCTTTTCCTTCATTGTAAAGAGCATTTATTAAAGAAAAATTAAAAGTTTAGAAAATTTTTTAGAGCCTAAATTTTATTATTACAGCATACTGCCCAATAATTATAATTATTTAATAATTCTTGTATTCTAATTGCCTCTTTTTCGTCATTAAAGACTGCAAATACCGCGCTACCACTACCAGTCATAGAACAGATTACACCACTTGCAGATATTAATTTTTTAAGAGTCAAGATATCTTTATTTAACTTACAAGAAGGTTTTTCTAAATCATTATGGAAAACAATAAATTCATCCTCTATTATTTCATCTATAGAAACATTTTTAGAAGGGTTTAATTTATCATATAAATCATAGCTTTCTTTAGTATCTATGCTTGTACTTGGTTTAGCTATTACAAAAGTCATTTCTGGAATATATACATCTGATATAACTTCTCCGAAGTTACTTACTCTCTTATTTCCTCCGTTCCACATATAAGGAACATCACTTCCATAAGTTAATAATTCATCCATGGTTGGATCTTTGCTTACATCAGTATATAGAGCCTTTAAAATGCCAACAATAGGAGCACTTCCTCCACCAAGTCCAGCACCTAATGGTATATTCTTTTTGATTGAAATAACTAAACCTTTCTTCCCATATTTTTGGAAGAATTTTTCTAAAGCTATATTAACTATGTTAATATATTTATCCTTTTTGAAAGTATCGTCATATGGAATGATATCAATAGAAATAGCATCATCTTTTCTAATGGATACATCAATCTCATCATAAAGAGAAATGCTAGTATTAAGCATATCTAAAATATGCATATTATTATCTTTTCCTAGTATATTTAAAACTAGGTTTAATTTTCCATAAACTTTTACTTTCATAAGATAATTATAACATGAAAAAAGAACCTCAAAATGAGGTTCTTTCTCTTGTTAAATCTTAATAATTCTTTGCTTCGATTTCGAAGAAAGCTTGTGGATGGTTACATACTGGGCATACATCTGGAGCTTTTGTTCCAACTACGATATGTCCACAGTTTCTGCATTCCCAAACTTTAACTTCACTCTTTGCAAATACAGCTTTTGCTTCAATGTTGCTTAAAAGAGCACGATATCTTTCTTCGTGGTTCTTTTCAATTGCTGCAACACCTCTAAACTTTTCAGCAAGTTCTGGGAAACCTTCTTCATCTGCAGTCTTTGCAAATTCTGCATACATATCTGTCCATTCGAAGTTTTCTCCATCTGCAGCTGCGTTTAAGTTAGCTACTGTATCACCAATGCCACCTAATTCCTTGAACCAGAGTTTTGCATGTTCTTTTTCATTCTCTGCGGTCTTAAGGAATAGTGCTGAAATTTGCTCATATCCTTCTTTCTTTGCAGCAGATGCGAAATAAGTATACTTATTTCTTGCTTGTGATTCGCCTGCAAATGCTGTTAAAAGATTTTTCTCTGTTTGTGTTCCTGCGTATTTATTAGCCATAATTTACTCCTTATGCTGGTTGTACATCGTCTCCGCTTGCACCACATACTGGGCAGATTGCGTCTTCAATACTATCTGCATCAAATTCTACACCACAAATATTACAAATAAATGTCATAATTTTTTCTCCTTTTTGTTTTAGTTATAACCTATTATAACCTATTCAGCACTCTATTTAAAGAGTGATTATGCAAATACTGGGATAATTGTGAAATACACATCTGTTAAATATTGTTGACTTTGTGCTAATTCGTTAATCTTTGCAACTGTAAAGTCCTCAACATGATACTTTGTATAATCATCTTCATTTTGTTTAACGATCTTCCAGCCAACAATCTCATCTACTGTGTGCCCATCTTTTGCTACCAAACATGCCTTATAATTTGCGATTGCTGTTGTTAAAGAATCATCGGTGATTAAATCTCTTCTTACTTTTGTATCTTGATAATCTGAATCTAAATCAAAATATACAGGACAATCATCATCGCTTGGTTGATAATCTATTAATTGATCATGTTCATTTATATAGCAAAGTGAGAATCCAAATGTGATATTTGGTATTTGACACCAAACTGCACTTAACAATAATTGTCCATTCTTTGCTTCAGTTGCAGCAAGTTTATCTGCTATTTCATTTTCTGAAGATTGCCATCCAAGGAATTCATAACCTTCTCTTGGTTGAAGATTTGCTGATGTTGGAGCATTTGCTAATAAAGCATCTGCAGTAATTAAGTGAGAAACGTTAACTATCTTTGTAGTTGACTTAGTATCTGTGAAATTAGAATCTGTAGTTGCTGTGTAATAAACAATATCTAATGTTCCTGCATCAATCCATTTTGCATTTACTTGATAATTCTTATCTGGGTTTTCTTCCCTATACTTTTCCATGTTAATCTTTGTCCATGGACGAGTTAACTCTTTATCAAGATACCATCCTGCAAAAATCTTATTCTCTGAAGGTGGTGTTAAATCTGTATATTTTAATAAACTATTTGTTGCACCTTCGTAATATTTTTCATTGATAATGGTGATATAAATTGATTTTTCTTGTAAATCATGTGCTTCTCTAAATTCTTGAGAAATAGCTCCACCATTGTAATTATATGATACTGAGCTAAGTACAAAATTGTTTTCATTACATGCTGCAAATACTGTGCACATAGCTGCTAATAAGCAAACACAAATAATCATAGAAATAATTCTTTTTTTCATTTTTCATGCCTCCTTTGTTTTGCTAAGCAACATAAATTATACTACAAAGTATAATAAAAGACAAACGATATTCGTTTACAAGTAAACTATATATCATCTGTCTAATACTAGTTAATGTTTATTTTTTATGGCCTAAAATCACGAATGATTGGTCATCTTCTTTAGCGGTATCTATTATAAATAGATCTTTAAAGAAATCTGCCTCTTTTTCTATCTCAATTAAATCTCTAGATATATCTTTAGTTAAAGGAGAATGATGTCTATTTAAATCTTCACGAGATAAAGAATGACAAATAATAAATTTTCCGCCACTTTTGAGATTTCTGTATACAGCTTCCTTAAAGGCATCTAGGTCAATGAAATGTGGGAATGCGTTATAGATTATGATTACATCATAGCCATCACTTGAATAATTGTAGAAGCTTTCGTTGATGTATTCTACATCTACTCCTTCGTTATTTATCACGGCTCTTTTTAGCATTTCATCTGAGATATCTATTCCTGTAACTTTACATTTACATCTAGAATAAATGCCTTTAGTTAAAACTCCAGTACCACAAGCTACGTCTAGTACTTTATCCCCCTCGTTAATAAGTAAATTATTAAATAGTACCGACGTGCTTGCAGTATTGGTAGAATCCCAAGTTTTTGAGAGTTCATTAAAAAACTCTTTATTTTTAATTTCTGTTAGTTGTTTGCTGGCCATGTTGTTGGATCGTTACTTAATTGTTGATAGCCACCATACATCTTTACATTATCATATGTAACCTTTCCATCATCAAAGAAAATGTTGAAAATTTCATTTGCTCTTGCTTCAATGTCGATATTTGTACCATATGCAATAGATGCAGCATAGTATGCATTAATGTAATACATTTCAACGTTTGCATCATATGCATTGTTTGGCATTAATAAATAGATTTGGTCATTTGTCCATGCACTCATTGTTGCAAGATTTCCTGGATATACACTTCTTTGTGCAGTATATTCTCCTTTAAATGTTTCTAAACCGCCTGCATCTAGGAATATCTTATCAATATCGGCCGTTAAAATGTTTTCCCATGTTGTATATCCATCTTGACCAATAGTCTTACCATCTTCATCCATTACATTTTTAATGTATGTTGCTTTAAAGAGTGGGTAATTTTTAGATGTAGATAAGAAGCCTTTTATTCCCCAGTTAGAGTTACATCCTAAATAGAAAGTTGGGCTTGTTTTACCTGCAGCTTGATCCTCTAATTCTTTTTCCATTGCAGCCATCATAACAACAACTTCTGTTGCTTTTGCTTCTGTAGCACAAACCATACCAATAATTGCTAATGATTCTTTAACTTCGTTAGAGAATGCTTTATCTTGACCATATGCCAATGTAACAATTGGGCAACCAATAGCTTTCTCACCTGCTTCTAATTCGTCAACATCTAATGATAAACATGAAAAAACTAAATCTGGTTCTAATTGTGCTAAAATTTCAGTTTGTAATTTTTGTGCTTTTGGTCCACCTGCACCAGCTGTTTTGCCTTCTGCTATTAAAGCCTTGAATTGATCTTCATATGCAATTTGATATGGTCTAACAGATACAAAACCTGTTCTGCTTCCCTCAATCTCTTCAACAGCACATATTTTACTCATATCACCAACATAAGAATATAAACGAAGAGCACCAGCACCAACACAAACGATTTTGTTAACCTCGCTTGGTGTTATACTAAATTCTCTTCCTTTCATATCTTTAAAAGTGACTTCAATGTCTTCAAAATTACATGCTGTAAAAATTGAAAGACATGCTGCGAACATTACTATTACTAAAATAGCAACTGATAACTTTCTTACTACACTATTCTTCATGTGTATGATCTCCTTTTATGTGAAAGTGTTTTTTATTTCCATGCTCAACCATTTCAAAGCCCATTCCATAAATATCATGTAATAGCTCTTCTGTCATGATTGATGAATTCCCTGAACATAAAACTTTTTTGTCTTTTAAAACAATAAAGTCATCGCCAACATCAAGTGCATGATTAATATCATGCATACTTATTAGAACACTAACTCCTTTATCTTTTAGTGATCTAATTAAATCCATAGTTTCATATTGTCCTTTTAAATCCAAATTAGCAGTTGGTTCATCGAACAACATCAACTTTGCCTCTCCAGCAAGTGCTCTTGCAATAGCTATCTTTTGTTTTTCACCACCAGATAACTTTTGAACATTTTCTGTTGCCAAATGTTCTATATGCAATTGCTCAATAACATCATAGACTTTTTCATAATCTTCTTTAGAAGGTGTATAGAACATCGGTATTCTACCAATTAAGATTGTATCAATAACCGTGGCACTTTCATAGTTAATTATTTGTGGTACATAAGCTATCTTTGCGGCATATTCATTTGGTTTATATTCATTCTTGTTTTTGCCATCTAAAATGATTTCACCTTGTTTTGTTTTAACTATGTTTGCAATATTTTTAAGAATAGTTGTTTTTCCAGCACCATTAA
>Ga0256405_10011556_pt1 | contig 11224 bp, 11 predicted proteins | sample RumenRJG_02DNA_FD_189096 | JGI IMG/M metagenome (GOLD analysis project Ga0256405, IMG submission 189096) | Bovine rumen microbial communities from Lethbridge, Alberta, Canada - RJG_02 | ecosystem: Host-associated > Mammals > Digestive system > Stomach > Rumen | place: Canada: Alberta...
ATGTGATGATCTGCCTGAATGGACACACTCTGGGGACGAATGATGATTATACGTTTATTGTCAGAGCGGGTAAGCATCTTAAGATCGAAGCATGTGGGAATGGTTCAGGATTGCTGGAGAATACGAAAAGTACAGCATCTTCCACCGTTGTATATGTGGCGGCAAACAGCAGTCTGATTGTGAATAGCGGTAATATCTACGGCAAAGGGGGAGGAGATGCTATTACTTTAAATACAGGATCTGTCACATTGTATGACGGAGTTGTACGGGGGATAAGAAACGGTGTTAATGTGCAGTCCGGAACACTGAAGGTGAAGGGCGGTGAAGTGGTCGGCAACCAGAAAGGAGTCAATATTGAAAGTAACGGAACGGCTCCGATCCAGATAACGCTTCAGGGAGGTCTTATTACCGGGCTCTTTAATGGCATTTATTCAAACAGTGCCAGCACAAAATCCGTCAATGTCAACATAGAGTATGGGGCTGTCGAAGCGGGCAATGGCAATGAGGAGTGTATTCATCTGGATGCAAGTAATACTCTCAAGATTGAGTACGGAAGGTTTTTAGGGAAACTTAAATCCGGGATGAATGCAACCGCTACCGGCGGACTGTTTACCGACAACACTGTGAAGCCCTACGTTCCTTCCGGATACATCTGCCGCAGGACACCGTATCTGGACTATATGTACGAAGTCGGTTATAAACGCAGCTATACTGTAATATTCACGGATGGAAACGGAAAGAAACTCAAAACAGAAACGGTTATGGAAGGAGAAGGAGCAACCGCGCCGCCTGCTCCTTCCCGGCCCGGATATATTTTCAATGGATGGGACAAAAACTTCTCCAGCCTGTCAGGAGAATCATTGACAGTGACGATAAATGCGAAGTGGCGCTCTCCCGGAATCATCAAAACAGTTGCCGACCTGAAGAAAGTGAGTGTACGCAGACCGTTCAGCGGCAAGGGACAGATCCGGTTCAGATGGAAGAAAGCATCCAAAAAGGATCAGAAGACATTTACAAAGTATCAGATCCAGTATGGCCGGAAGAAAGATTTCTCCGATGCGAAGACTGTCTATGCCAAGAAGAGTTCCTCGAGTATTCTTCTGAAGAAACTCAAGAGAAAAACCAAGTATTATGTCAGGATCCGCAGATGGAAAGTTGTCGGAAAGGTGCTGCATGTATCCAAGTGGAAGACCAAGTCGGTCAAGACGAAATGAGCAATTCAGTTTCAGCCTCCCGCATAGTGATATGCGGGAGGTTTTTTCTTGCGATTCCTTCTTCAGTCTGCTAATATCCATCATGGGAGAAAACGGCACAAACGCACGAAAAAGCTTTGAAGGGAGACGACGGAGTTGAATATTGTAATAATGATCCTGAACCTGCTTTGCGGCGTGGCGCTCTTTATGTATGGTATGTCGCTGATGGGCGATGGCCTGAAGAGCGTGGCCGGCGATAAGCTGGAGGCTTTCCTTTACAGGATGACGAATACGCCCATTAAAGGGCTGCTGCTCGGTACTGCGGTAACGAGTGTGATTCAGTCATCATCAGCAACGACGGTGATGGTGGTTGGTTTCGTTAACTCCGGTATGATGAAACTGTTTCAGGCCATCGGCATCATCGTAGGCGCGAATATCGGTACGAGTGTCACGGGCTGGATCCTGTGTCTGTCCTATGTCGGCGGCTCCAACGGGATCGCTAAACTGTTCAGTTCTGCGACTATTGCGGCAGTGGCGGCAATCGCAGGTACGGTGCTCAAGATGGTCTCCAAGCGTTCTTCAGGGAAGCATCTGGGCAATATCCTGCTGGGCTTCGCAATCCTGATGGTCGGCATGCAGATGATGAGTTCTGCGGTTTCGCCGCTGCGTGAGAGCCCGGTGTTTACGAGTGCGATCACGATGTTCTCCAATCCGGTGCTGGGTATTCTGCTGGGTATTGTGATGACGGCGATCCTTCAGAGCGCGTCTGCTTCGATCGGTGTTACGCAGGCTCTTTCGGTGACAGGTATCCTGACCTTTTCGACAGCCTTCCCGGTGATTCTGGGTATTGGCGTCGGTGCGTCATGTCCGGTACTGTTCTCGGCGATCGGCGCAAATAAAAACGGCCAGAGAAGTGCCCTTGTATACCTGCTGATCAATGTGTTCAACATGATCCTGTGCGGCGCCGGATTCTATGCAGTCAATGCATTTGTGCATTTTTCCTTCATGGAGACGACAGTAGGTCCCGTGGGAATTGCTTTTGTCAACTCGCTGGTCCGAATTGTGGGCGGAGTGATTCTGTTCCCGTTCTTTAGATCTATTGAGAAGCTGGTGCGCACGCTGATCAAGGATTCTCCGGAGGATCTGGAGGATATGCAGGACAATGCAGATTTCGACCTTCTGGATGAGAGATTCCTGGTATCTCCCGCGCTGGCGCTTGGACAGAGCAGCCGTGTGGTAAATGGTATGTCCGGCAAAGTGCGCAAGAACGTCGGAAGATCGCTGAATCTGATCCATGAATTTTCGGAGAAAAAGTTCGAAAAGGTTCTGCGCAAGGAGGACCTCATCGATAAATACGAGTCTAAGCTGGGGGCATATCTTATGCAGCTGACAAAGCAGGAGATGACTTCGGATCAGACTCGCGAGGCGACGGCATACCTGCGCTTAATCGGCGATTTTGAAAGGATCGGTGATTATGCGTCGAACATCGCCCATGTAACGAATCGGATGCAGGACGAGAATATTCAGTTTTCACAGGAGGCTATGCGTGACCTGAATGTGATGATCCAGGCGGAGCGGGATATAGTCAACAGCACAGTAAACTCTCTCAGAGAGTCTGACCTTGAGACCGCCATGGGAATCAAGCCGTTCGCTGCAGTAATCTCAAGCCTGTGTGAGATCCTGAAGGCAAGGCACATCGGAAGACTCAGCCGCGGTGAATGCGGTATAACCCAGGGTGCAGTCTATAATGAACTGCTCAATTCCTTTGATCGGATTGCTACACACTGCGTGGCCATCTCCGGCATGGTCAGGAGAGCCCACCAGAGTAATCCGGACTTCCATGTGCATACTAAGAAGGCACGTGAGCTGACAGACGAAGAGTATCAGCGTCTGTATAACGGCTTCCAGGAAAAATATGATGTGATCAAAAACATTGATCATCCCCTCAGCATAGAGGATGAAGCGGTACAATAAACGATATGAGTTTATTTCCAAACTGAACAAAACTATAAAAGAAGCGCAGCCGGAACGTAAAAATCCGACTGCGCTTCTTTAATACGCCTCTTTAGTTAGAAGAGTGTCTCCTCATCCGCTTCAAACAGTTTGTCGTTTACTTCATAAAGGCTCATCTTATGAAGTATCCCGTACTCGATCACTGCATCCCGGCGGGAACGGGCGTAGAGCGTTGCGTTTTTGTTTCTTCGAAGAAGCTCCTGGCATTCTTCAAGTGTTGTCTGCATACCGATGCATAAGCAGAGCAGCCTGTTGCGGGAGGGTTTGCGCCTGCCGGAAAACAGCTGGTACAAGTAGACATCGCTCATACCTGATTGCTTGGCAAGCGTGGCTTTTGATATGCCCTTCTCATCGAAGATCTTGCATAGAAATGACACAAAATCCGAGTCTACAAAGCTTGCCTCATTTTCCTCCAGAAAAGCATCAAGGGAAGAGGATCTGCTCAACTGCGTTTCCAGGTCACTTGTGTTCAGGGCGTTATTCTGAATTGTGTTTTTTTCTGTACCCAAGTATTGTCCTCCAAGTTTGTTCAATCATGTACAGAATTTAACAAACTTTCTTTCTGAAAACAATATGCAGGTTGCATAGTGTTTGAGGGAATGACCCCTGTGAAAAACACTCTGTTTTGTAGTATACTTCTGACTATGAGTACACTTTATGAATACACACAATCTTATATACGGGACTGTTTCCAGGTGGAGAAGGTCATCCGTCAGACGCCCGAGAGTACGATCCGTCGCCTGAGACACCGGCAGAGTCACAAACTCTATATCTGTCGGGAATTTTCCGGGGAGGCGGATGCGCTGAGAAAACTGATAGGTGTGCAGTGTGCACACTTGCCGCGTGTCTATGAAGTGGCGTCGGGCTCAGGCCATGTGGTTGTACTGGAGGAGTTTATTCCGGGCGACAACCTGTCTGAACTCTGCCTGGGCAGCACACTGAATGAGGACCAGGTGCGCAGGATCTCACTGGATGTCTGTGATGCGCTCTATGTGCTCCACTCCCGTGGGCTGGTCCACCGGGATGTGAAGCCTGAAAATGTGATCCTGGACGGCGACCGCAGTGTCCTGATCGATTTCAATACGATCCGTGCTGCATCTCTGGACAAGGCTGGGAGTGATACACGTATTCTCGGCACCCTGGGATATGCCCCGCCAGAACAGTATGGTCTCTCCCAGACAGACCGTACTGCGGATATCTATGCGCTCGGAGTCCTGATCAATGTCCTGCTCACCGGGAAGCACCCCTCAATCCAGCTGGCCTCCGGTCACTGGGGACGGATCGTTACGCGCTGTACTATGACAAGTCCTTCAAAACGCTACCAGAGTGTGCAGGCGGTCCGGGAATCCCTGTGAGGTCCATTGATCTCAAAACTGGCGCATTTCAGATGAAACTCAAAATAACAAATCCCAGAAAGGAATCGCTGTTACATGGCTGATACCAGATCGAACTCAAAAGTGAACCGCTGTATCCACTGCGGACATGAACTTCCGGAAGGAGCGTCCTTCTGCCCATTCTGTGAGAAGGAACAGGTGGAAGCAGTTGCGATTCAGGCTCCGCGCAGAAAGCGCCATCTGATCTTTGTGATCGTGTTTGCTGCGATTGTTGCTGCCATCATCGGTTTCCTGATCTGGAAAGATCATCAGCCTGAGGTTTATCAGGGAGATTCATTTGTCCAGTATCCTGTGGGGAAGGACTTCGTGGAAGTGATCGTATCGTTCACCCCTTCTTCCGCCGAGGATGGTCATCATAATCCGGAAAAGACACTTATGATTGCGGAGGGAGAAGAATATGCCCATCCGCTCTGGCTGTGTGCGTACAATGCAGAGGATCCTTCTCTTGCCGGCAAGTTTGCAGAGCAGATCGAGAGCTGCAGCATTGAACCTGTCCCTGTCCAGGAGGAGAGTAATGAATCCGGATCCACGGAGGAAGAAGGCTCTTCGGAAAGCAGCGGCACCGCGCACATATCTACTCCTGTGACCATCTACGGTCCGGATCCGGTCGAAGATCCAAACCTGGCCGCACTCTGGTCTGCAAACATGCTGTACCAGCTTGAAAATGGTGTAAATGAACTGTGCTGGACTATCAATATGAAGAACAAAGACAAGATCTGCCTGTCCCAGAAGGTAACTATCAAGCCAATCCCGACGGTTAGCCTTTACTATGAGGACACACCCCTTGAAACCACAGCAGACATAGAGGCGGCCATCGCATCCGTCCCGGATGACACGATCCTGAATCTGTATCTGCCGCCGGTTACATACACCGAGCCGCTCATCCTGTCTGATCGAACTGTGAACCTGCGCGGAAGCTCCGATGCAAAACAGATGACGACGTTCACCGCAGGTATAGAGATTTACAACAGGATCCCCGGGCTCATGGAACTGTCTGACATCACATTTGAGGGAGATGGCGGAACAGGGATCCTTACCTATGAAGGTGTGGTACTCACAAGCTGTATCTTTAGGGGATGGGATGTCGGAATCGATGGTGCGGATGGCTCATGGCCTGTCCTTAGCAACTGCACCATTGAAGACAATGAGATTGGTTTCAGGTTCAACTCTTCCAGATCATCGAATTCCTCCGAAGGCTGCTACGAAAGTGTCTTCAGAAATAATAAGATCGCAGCTTACCTGATTCAGGTTCCAGGCGATCTGCCGTTCGAATTCCCGGGCTGCACGTTCGAAGGAAATGGAGAAGATATCAAGAAATAGCACAGGGCAGTTATTGATTGCATATAATTACTTTTATAGTGATAGAGGCATCATATATGATAAAGACCAATGAACCCATTTGCACCACTGAGAATTGTGAGAGTGATCTTTATATCATGGACATTGATGCATCCGAGAGAAGGGAACAACTGTTGCAGCTCCGGTTGAGAGTTTTTCAGGCAGAAGAAGAAAGATTGTCCGGAGCGCAAACCATATCGGTTGCCGACGCACGAAGAAAACTGAGGGAGCGAGTACATGAAGGTTAACATTCTGCCTGCAGCTTGGGAGTGCCTTTTCTACTGTTTCGAAGGTAGATACATTTCCGTCATATAAACAATGCAGCAACGATGACTGATTATGCCTCCCTCATGATATGTGCGGGAGGCTTTTTGCAATAGTGGAGAAAAGGATGGAACTGTCAAAATACAACCAAAAGTACATCCGCATTAAGACTATCTATGGGGACACTCTTACGGGACTTGCACGTTTCGAAGATCGCGAGTTCTTAAAATCTGAATGGGGTGGAGATGAGGACGGCGTTTTCATTGAAGACTTCCTCATCTACAATTCACAGATCGAATCCATAGAGGAGATTGAAGTGCATGGCACAGTCGAGATGTGGACAGAGAATCTGATTCTGAGGAGATACCGGTCGGAAGACGCCGGGCAGCTGTATGAGTATTTTGGAAAAGATCCGGAGATGTATAAGTATTCTGGGTGGAATCCTTATGCAACCCAGGAAATGGCGCAGGAAACTGTGCGCAGATATATTGACAGCTATGATGACGATCATTCCTATTCGTGGGTGATGGATGTTGATGATGTTGTTGTCGGGACGATAGGAGCTTATGACTATGAGAACAGTCAGATAGAGGTGGGATTCAGCGTTGCCGCAGGCTGGCAGGGACGCGGCTTTGCAACAGAGGCATTAAAGAAGGTATTAGAGTATCTGACAGAGAATGAAGGCATTCCCAGTGTGACTGCCTGGTGTGCTGATGAGAATGTCGGTTCAGGCAGAGTACTTGAAAAATCCGGTATGCAGTTCGTTCGAAATGAAAAAGACGGCCTTACAGTCGGAAACAGAGTATACGATAAACAGATATACGAATACAGGAGTGTGCGATGAAAAACTATGATATGACTGAGAAACTGAATAGTATCCGTCAGGTGATCGATCGCGGACCTTTTCATGATGACTGGGAATCATTATCCGAATATGAAGTGCCCGAATGGTACAGCAAGTTGAGGTTTGGAATCTTTATTCATTATGGCCTGTTTTCCGTGCCGGCCTTCGACAGCGAATGGTATCCCCGTATGATGTATCAGAAGGGCAGCAGGGCATACCAGCATCATCTTGAGACATACGGCCCACACTCTGAATTTGGGCTGAAGAACTTCATTCCGATGTTTAAAGCGGAGAAGTTTGACGCAGACAGATGGATGGACATCTTTCAGAAGTCTGGTGCGCAGTATGTTATTCCGGTGGCGGAACACCATGACGGTTTTCAGATGTATAAGAGCGACCTGTCTTCCTACAATGCGTATGATATGGGACCTGAAAAAGATATTGTCGGCCTCTTAAAGAAAAGTGCTGATGAGAAGGGCATGATCTTCGGGGTATCTTCTCACAGGATTGAACACTATTTCTTCCTGGGCGGCGGAAGAGAATTTGACAGCGATATTAAAGGTGAGTTTCACAGAGGAGATCTTTACTGGCCTTCCGAAAAAGGACCGGATGATTTTGATGCGATTGATGGTGAGTGTTCCCCGTCAGAGGAGTTTATGCAGGACTGGCTCGTTCGTACCTGCGAGCTCATAGACCGTTTCCAGCCTGCGATTCTGTACTTTGACTGGTGGATCCAGCGCGTCGAACTACGTCCGTATCTGAAAATGATTACTGCCTACTATTACAACAGAGCTGTGAAGTGGGGAAAGCAGGTCGTGATCAATTACAAACACGATGCCTATCCGTTTGGAGTTGCGGTTCCGGATGTTGAGAGAGGACAGCTGGCTTCGCAGAAGCCTTACAGATGGCAGAGTGATACCGCCATGTGCTTCAACTCCTGGTGTCACACAGTTGATAACCGCTATAAAGAAGCGAAAGATATCCTGTGCGACCTGATCGACATCAATTCTAAGAATGGGACCATGCTCCTGAATATAGGCCCAAAAGAGGATGGCACATTTACGGAAGAAGAGACACATGTCTTATCGGAGATCGGTACATGGCTGGAGAAGAACGGAGAGGCTCTGTTTAAAACAAAACCCTATCGAATCTTCGGAGAAGGACCGACAGACATCGTAGAAGGCGGATTCCAGGATGCAGCTGTTAAGGAATTTACTTCCGCAGATTTCAGGTTCTTTGCAGGAAACGGCAGTATCTACGCAATCGCATTGCGGCCGTCCGCTGATGGAGAATATCTCATCAACAGTTTTGCAAAAAAACAGGGAAAACTGAATACAGAGATCAGGAGTATTACATGCCTGTCAGATGGAAAACAGGTAACATACGATCACAGACCGGACGGACTGAGAATCCGCTGCAAAGCAAGCGGACAATATCCGGTCGTGTTCCGGATCGGCCTGTAACAAAGATACAACTGCAGAAACGGAATATACTATTATGATGACCGTGGCTGGAGCTATACACCAGAGAAATAAAAAGGAGAATATCATGCTGAATAAACTGAAAAAAGCAATCAGTGAAAAAGGAAATGCTGTAGGAACTTTCCTGGGTGTTTCTACTCCTTCGATAGTTGAGATATTAGGATATACTGGATTGGATTTCGTAATAATCGATACGGAACATGGACCTTATGACACCATGCCAGTAAGCGATCTGATAAGAGCATCTGACGGCAGTGGCATGGCGCCTGTGGTGCGTGTCGCAGATGTTACCCACAAGGAGATTCAGCGGGCAGTAGACAATGGAGCGGAAGGAATCATCATACCGTGCCTGAGAAAAGCAGATGACTTCAGGAAAGCAGTTGAGCTGTGCAAATTCCCGCCGCTTGGGAACAGAGGATATATAAAAGCGCGCGGGAGCGGTTTCGGCAATGAAGAGTGGGCAGAAGGATCACTGGAAGAATATATGCATAACAGCAACGAAAAAGTTCTTCTCCTGCCTCAGTGTGAAACCCGCGAAGCACTTGAGGATATCGAGGAAATCGTAAACATCAAGGGAATCGACGGTATCTTTATCGGCCCATTTGACCTATCGATCAGTATGGGAATTCCGGGGCAGTTCGACGCACCTCAGTTCCGGCAGGCAATCGACAGGGTACTGACTGCGTGTAAGGAAGCCGAAAAGCTTTGCATGATTTTTGCCAGTACTGTTGATGAGACAAAAAGATACATGGGTCAGGGATTCGATGCGATTGCGAACAGCATCGATACCATTATGTTTAAGAAAGTTTATACAGAGATGATGAAAAACATCCGCGGCTGAAGAGTTGTAAACTCATGCAGAAAAACTCTGTAAATGTTGCAGGGTGGGACATAATTGTGGTATTATTTAGCCACAGAAGGAGGTTCCACCTATGCCAACAATTATTCCAATCCGTGACTTGAAAAACACAACGGAGATTTCCGAAAAATGCCATAAAAGCTCAGAACCGATTTTTGTTACAAAGAATGGTTATGGCGATATGGTTATTATGAGTATGGAAACTTATGAGGCAAAGCTTTCTCGGGAAAAGATGTACGCAGATATTGAGATATCCGAACATCAGAAAGAGATGGGACAGGTTATAGACGCAGAGGCTTCCCTCAGGGATATGAGGAAGAAATATGGCTTATAAACTTTATGTCACTAAGCACGCAGAAGAACTTCTGGATAACCTGGTCAATTATCTGATCACTGAAAAATTAAACCCTGATGCTGCGCTCCATTTGCTTAATGAGATAGAATCAGTATATGAGAGATTAAGAGACAATCCATTCCAATTTAGGGTCAGTCAGGACCGGTATTTGATGCTTAAAGAATATCGGGAAGTTGTAATTACAGGGATGGATTATGTAGTCGTATACGATGTGAGTGGTGATATTGTAACTGTTTTGGGGATTTTTCATCAGCTTGAAAACTACAGAAAAAAGGTATAGAAAAAAAGTAATTTGGCTGTCAAACCGGGAAAGCACTCCAAAATAGGGGTGCTTTTTATAAGATAATTTCAAAACAAAGGTAGAATAAGGGAAGACAAAAGGAATCAGATATCGATCATCATCAATATTTCTGCCTCCATCTCAGATACCGCATCAGGCAGAAAGCAGAGCTGATCGTCCAGGTGATCCCTGCAGCCCACCATATGAGAGAAACGCCTGCGGCCGGTAACAGGAACAGCATAAGATATGGCAGGCCGATGCGGCATACCACCTCAATGAATCCGTTCATGAAGGCGAACATCGCGTCACCCACACCGTTCTGAATACCCCGGGTCACATAGATCAGGGCAAGAAATGGATAGAACCAGCTGGTCAGTTTCAGCCCTCTGCCGCCTAACAGGATTACTTCCGGGTCTTTGACAAAGGCACTGACGATTAAGAAGCCAAAGCCCTGCATTACGAAGAAAAGCAGGACAGAAAAAACAAAGACAGTCGTCATTCCCTGCCTGAATCCTTCGTGAATCCGCTCCGGTTTTCCGGCTCCGTAATTCTGTCCGGCATAGGTAGATAATGCCTGTCCCATGGAGCCGAACGGCATATGCACCAGAGTCTCGATCCTGGTGGTTGCCGTAAATGAAGCTACCGCCGTGGTTCCAAAAGAGTTGACAAATGCCTGCAGGCATGTGGTAGAGACGGATATCATCGACCACTGAAGCGACAGCGGGAGTCCGATACGGATAATCTGCCGCGATATCCTCGGATTGAATGAAAAATGTTCCCGCCTCATTTTAAAGTATGGGTTCGTCCGGATGGCAAATGAAAGGCAGCCCATTCCGGCTATAAGCTGGCTGAGGGAAGTGGCAAGTGCAGCACCGAATACCCCCAGCTTAAGCGGCCCCACAAACAGCAGATCCAGAAATATGTTCAGGACACAGGCGCACACCAGGAAATAGAGAGGCGTCCTTGAATCCCCGAGCGCCCTGAGCATGGATGAGGAATAGTTGTAAACGGCTACAAGAGGTACACTGATACAGACGACACGCATGTAAGTGACAGCATCTCCCCTGATATCCACCGGCGTTCCCATCAGGCGAAGGACAGACGGGGCTGCGAGGAAAGCCAGCAATCCCATCACTAAGGCTGAGAAAAGCATCAGATACGCCGAGTTGGTAATAGCCCTTTTTACTTTTTCTTCCTGCCTTG
>Ga0256405_10011557_pt1 | contig 11222 bp, 7 predicted proteins | sample RumenRJG_02DNA_FD_189096 | JGI IMG/M metagenome (GOLD analysis project Ga0256405, IMG submission 189096) | Bovine rumen microbial communities from Lethbridge, Alberta, Canada - RJG_02 | ecosystem: Host-associated > Mammals > Digestive system > Stomach > Rumen | place: Canada: Alberta | collected...
AAGCAGGCAGCCAGCCGGGACACGATGGAAAACACCAAGTCCGCGCTGGAGACCAGCCGCGCGGCTCTGATGGCGGCCGAGGCCGAATTGATCCGTGCACGGGACGACCTGAAGAACACCACCATAACGGCTCCGATCGACGGCTATGTCGGAGTAACCAATTTCACCCTGGGAAATTATCTGACGCCTTCCTCCGGGACGCTGATCACGATCATTCAGATCCAGCCGGTGCGGGTCCGTTTTTCCATCAGTTCGGCAGATTATCTTTCCATGTTCGGCAACTTCAAGAACCTGAAAGAGACCGCTTCGGTGCGGCTGCGGCTTTCCGACGGGAAGGATTATGCCACGGAAGGGACGATCGAACTGCTGAACAACGAAGCAAACAAACTCACCGATGCCATTCAGGTTTATGCCACGTTCCCGAATCAGGATTTCCAGCTGCTGGTGGGCAGCACGGTCCGGGTGACTCTGACCAAAAAAGGCAGCCGGATGCGTCCGGCGGTCCCGCCGTCCGCGGTCATGCATGAAACCAGAGGTTCTTACGTCTATGTGGTCGGCAAAAACAACCTGGTGGAAAAGCGTTATATCATCCCCGGCAATTCCACTGCTGACTGGCAGCTGGTCAATGGCGGCTTGAAAAAGGGCGAAACCGTTATTGTCGAAGGCACTCACAAGACACGGCCCGGAGCTCCCGTTGAAACCCGTCCGGCAGGGAAGAAATAAGCCATGTTTTCCAAAATATTCATTGAACGTCCGAGACTGGCCATCGTCTTCAGCGTGGTCCTGGTGCTGGCCGGTCTGATCTCACTTTTCAAACTTCCGGTGGCGGAGTATCCTGAAATCGCGCCGCCGACCCTGTTTGTTTCCGCCACCTATACCGGCGCCAGTTCGGAAGTGATCGCGCAGACAGTCGCCATGCCGCTCGAAGACGAGATCAACGGCGTGGACGACCTGCTCTATTTCCAGTCCACCAGCGACAACTCCGGCAACTATCAGTGCCGCGTGACCTTCAAGTCCGGCACCAATACCGATATTGCCATGGTGAACCTGCAGAACGCGGTCAAGCGTGCGGAAGTGAAACTTCCCACCGATGTGACCAAGGTCGGTATCACCGTCCAGAAACGCGGCGGCGACATCCTGGCCGTCTTTACCTACATGACCGACGGCAAGGTCATGGACATGAAACAGCTCAACAACTATGTCGATGCCAATATCAAAGATGCCGTGACCCGGCTGGAAGGCGTTTCTTCCGCTTCAGTCATGTCCCTGCAGGAATACTCCATGCGCATCTGGCTGGACCCGATCCGGATGGACGGCCTTTCCATTTCGACCAGCGACATCAACAACGCAGTTTCCAAACAGAACATCCAGGCTGCCGCCGGATCCATCGGCTCCGAAAACAGCAACCGGTTCGTCAATTACAAACTGAACGTGCAAGGCCGTCTTACCACGCCCGAGGAATTCGGCAACATCATTCTGCGTCATGACAAGGACGGCAGTGTGGTCCGGCTGAGAGATGTGGCCCGTGTCGAAGTCGGTGCCAGCACCTATTCCGGCGAATGCTGGTTCGACCGTCAGCCGGTGGTCGGTCTCGCCGTTTACCGCGATCCGGACGCCAATGCGCTTGCCACCGTGAAACGCGTGAAAGCCGAACTGAAAAAATGGGAAAGCCGCGTGCCGGAAGGCGTTTCTTACGCGGTCGCCTACGACCCCACGGAATTCATCGACGTGACGCTGGATGAGATCGTGACTACCCTGGTGCTCGCGCTTGCGCTGGTGGTGCTGATCACGTGGCTCTTCCTGCAGGATTGGCGCGCCACGCTGATCCCGTCCATTGCCATCCCGGTGGCACTGATCGCGACTTTCTCCTTCATGCTTGCGCTCGGGTACACCATCAACGTGCTGACCATGTTCGGGCTGATCCTGGTGATCGGGTCGCTGTGCGACGACGCCATTGTGGTGGTGGAAAACTGTCAGGCTCTGATGGAACGGGAAGGCCTTGATCCGAAAGCGGCGGCACACAAGTGCATGCAGCAGATCACGGGCGCCATCATCTCCACCACGCTGGTGACGGTGGCCTGTTATGCCCCGCTGGCTTTCTACGGCGGCATGGTCGGCGCCATCTATATCCAGTTCGCGGTCACCATGTGTATTTCGCTCTGCCTTTCCACTTTTGTGGCCATGACGCTGAGTCCCGCGCTCTGCGCCCTGATCCTGAAGAAGCCGGACGGCCATGTCCCCGTTATTTTCCGTCCGTTCAACACCGGACTGGATTTCAGCCGGAAGATCTATCTGACCGTGGTCGGATTTCTGGTCCGCAGGGCCATCATCACCCTGATCCTCTTTGCCTGTGTCGGCGGCCTGATCTATTTTCTGTTCAACAAGGTCGAGACTTCCTTCCTGCCGCCGGAGGACAAAGGTGTCATTTTCTGTAACGTGGAATTGCCCAGCGGTGCTTCGCTGGCGCGGACCAACAAAGTCATGGTGGATATCGAAAAAGCGGTCCGGAACATCCCCGGCATACGCTCGGTCATGCAGGTTTCCGGCATGAGTATGCTCACCGGCAACGGCGAAAACGTCGGGATGTGCATCCTGCAGCTGGAACACTGGAACAAGCGTTCGCCCCGGAAAGCACCGGAAAAACAGTTGAATGCCATCATCGCCAACGTTCAGAAGAACACCCGCGAGATCACCGATGCGAATATCATCTGCTTCGTTCCGCCCGCGATCATGGGGCTGGGCGTAGCCGGCGGCGCGTCCTTCCAGATCTGCGGTATCGGCGACATCAAGCCCGATGAACTGTCCAATATCGCCAAGAAATTTGCCTTGGACATCACCATGCGGCCCGAAAGCCGGTATGCCATGACTTCCTACAATGCCGATACGCCGCAGTTGTACCTGGACATCGACCGGATCAAGGCCGAAACGCTGGGGGTGGATACCAGTTCGATCTACGCTTCTCTGCAGACCAAACTGGCTTCGCTTTACATCAACGATTTCACCATGGTCGGCAAGAACTTCAAGGTCAAAATGCAGTCCACCCCCGAATACCGCGCCACGCTGGACAGCATCCGCGAGATCCAGGTCCGCAACGATGCCGGGGAAATGGTCCCGCTTACTTCTCTCGGCAACCTCCGTTATGTGGTCGGTCCACGCCAGATCATGCGGTTCAACAAGATGGTTTCCGCCGACATGAATGCGCAGGCTGCGCCGGGTGTCAGTTCCCAGCGCCTCATGAAACTGATCGAAGCTCAGCCGCTCCCCAAAAACTATCATATCGAATGGACCAACCTCAGTTATCAGGAAAAGGAAAATCAGGGGCAGCTGCTCTTCCTGATGATCCTGGCGCTTACTTTCGCCTATCTGTTCCTGGTCGGCCAATATGAAAGCTGGACTATTCCGGTGCCCGTGATGCTTTCGGTCGCATTTGCCGTGCTCGGTGCGGTCCTCGGTCTGCTCATTTGGGGTGAGACCCTGAGTATTTACGCTCAGCTCGGTGTCGTTATGCTGATCGGACTTTCCGCCAAGAACGCGATCCTGATGGTGGAATTCTCCAAACAGGAACGGGAAGCCGGGAAAGGCATCATTGAGGCCGCCATGAACGGCGCCAACATGCGTTACCGCGCCGTGCTGATGACGGCATGGAGCTTCCTGTTCGGCGTGTTTCCGCTGGTGGTCGCCACCGGCGCCGGTTCAGGCAGCCGGCGTGCCATCGGGATCACCACCTTCTCCGGCATGGCATTTGCCACGCTGGTCGGGATCATGTTCACACCCGCCCTGTATGCCGCTTTCCAGCGCTTGCGGGAATGGTTCAAAATCAAAATGCACTGGAAGAAGGTCGTATGAAGGTATATCTTTTTTTTCAGTGTTTTTCTTCAGACAACAGGTGAGTGTGCAACATGTTCAAGCAAATCTGGACACCCGATATGATCCAGGAGATCATTCTTTCCGCCGAAGGAAAGGAACCGCTTAATTCCCACTATTTCGCAGTGAACCATCCGAGCGTTTATGCGGCGGCGGAACGGATATTCGGTTCCTGGGGCAATGCGATAACCGCATGCGGACTCGATTACGCCGCCATCCGCAAATACCGGACCTGGAGCCGGATGCGAGTCCTTTCCGTGATCCGCAAACGTTATAAGAGCGGTGATCCGCTGACCAGCCAGTATATGCAGAGGAATTTCAATTCCCTGTATATGGCTTCGATCCATCATTTCAAATCCTGGGGCGAGGCGATCCGCCTGGCCGGGATCGATTATGAAACGATCCGTATGCGCCGGAGCATGAACTCCGCCCAGATCCGGAAGGAGATCCGGCGCCTTTACCGGAACGGTGAAGACCTGGCTTATCCCAATATGCGGAAAAACCATCAGTATCTGCTGGCCTATGGCATGAAGAAACTTGGCGGCGGCAGCTGGGTCGCGGCCCGAATGGCCTGCGGCATCACGGAAAATTTCCGTTCGAAAAAAAGGCGTTCCCATCTGACTCCGTTACAGATGATCCAGCTCACTCTGTTTTGAGTTTTTTTTCCGCTCCCGCATTTGATTCTGTGCAAAACTGCATTATATTATGACTGGTAACATTTTGAAAGAGCAAGCGGAAGGAACAGATTTGTCATGTATGCTTTGTTGATTGCGTTGTTGACCGGAATGGTCGCGGGCGGGATCGCCCGGATCAGCGGTCTTTCTCCTGTCTGGAGCATTACGGTCGGATTGACCGCTTTCCTGGCGGTGATGATCGTGATTTCGCAGGTGGTCCGTATCCGGATCAAGAAAATCAACGCCGATATCCAGCACGTCATGGAAGAGATCCAGCACAAGCTCATGATGATGCAGAACCGGTTCATGCACCGTCCGCTCGGGTCGCAGAAGATGATGATGCAGGCGCTGGAAAAGGAACAGTCGGCCGGGATCCGCCGGGCGATCGCCGCCTGTGATGATTTCATTCCCCTTTACCGCTGGAGTTTCCTGCTGGACCGTCAGATCAACACCATGAAAATGGCTTTCTATTTCCAGCTCCGCGATTATGAGGAAGTGGACAAGCTGATGCCGAAATGCCTGTTCTTCGATCCGCAGTCGGTCTGTTTGAAAATGGCCCGCATGTATATGCGCAAGGAAGACGGGATCGACAAACTGTTCAAGAAAAAATGCCGTTCCCTGAAAGAACCGGCCTGCGTCCTGCCGTATTCCCTGTATGCCTGGATCCTGGTGAAGCAGGAACGCTATGAAGACGCTCTGAAACTGCTGGTGGAATGCAAGAAGAAAACCGACAACGAGACGATCCTGCGCAACTGGGAAATGCTGGCCAATAAAAAGTATAAGAACTTTTCCAATGCCGGGCTGGGCGAGATCTGGTATGCCATGGGACTGGAAGAGATGCGGATCCCGAAACAGCAGCAGCGTGTCCGTTATCGCTGATATTTGAAATTTTGCTCCATCGGCTGGAAAACCGGTCCGGAAGTTTTTTCCCGATCCGTTCTTGTCTTTATTTGCCGGAAAATCATATTTGAACACATCTGGGAAGGAGTTGGATCATGGCCAGTGGTAAAAACAAATGGATCCGTTATGTCCGGCTGATCGCGGCCGGGTTGTTCCTGATCGCCGCAGGATGGGCTTTTTCCGGTTTCGGCAGCTGGATCGCTCCGCTGCTCCAGGTCCAATTCGGTCCGGCACTGGTGAAATGCACTGCGGCATTTTCCGCCGGAGCGCTCGCCGCCGTGATCGGGATCGCACTGGTCACGCTGCTGTTCGGACGGTTCTATTGTTCGGTGTTCTGTCCGTTCGGTTTGCTTCAGGACATCATCGGTTTCCTTTCCCGGCAGAACAGCAAGCCCGTCCCGGATTACTATTACATCCGCTATTTCATTGCAGGCGTTTCGTATATCCTGCTGATATCCGGCTGGAGTGCCGGATTCCTGCTGTTCGATCCGTATTCCAATTTCGGCCGCATCTTTGCGGTGTTTTCCATCGGCGGACTGATCCCGCTGCTGGTCATCGTGATCCTTGCCGCCTGGAAAAAACGGATCTACTGCACCACGGTCTGCCCGGTCGGGACTTTGCTCGGACTGCTGGCAAAAGCCGCTCTGTTCAAATTGGCGGTCAAGGGAAAATGCGTCAAATGCAATACCTGCGTGAAGTTCTGTCCGGCCGGATGTATCGACCTTGAAAAAGGGGGGATCGACAATGAGCGGTGCATCCGCTGCATGAACTGCATTTCGCGCTGTCCGCTGGGGAGCATCGGCTTTGTCCTGCCGGAGAAGAAGGAAGAGAAAACGGATTTTTCCCGCCGGAAATTTTTCATCGGCAGCGGCGTATTGATCGCCGGATTGGCCGCAGGTGCGGTCCTGGCGAAAACCGGATTGGGAAAACTGGCCGAATTTGCCAAAAGATTCAAGATCCTGCCTCCCGGGGCAGGGGATGCCGCGCGTTTTGCCTCGAAATGTACGGCATGTCAGCTCTGTACGGCGAATTGTCCGCAAAAGATCATCGTGCCCGCTCCGGGCGGTGACGGTCCGGTTTCGCTCGACCTGAGCAGGGGTGCGTGCCGGTATGACTGCAACCGCTGTTCGCAAGTGTGTCCGACCGGGGCTATCGTGCCGCTGACTCTGAAGGTGAAACAGAAAACGAAGATCGCCGAGGCGAAATTCGATCCGCGGAAATGTCTGGTGTTTCAGGAAGGTGTGAAATGCGGCAAATGTGCGCAGGCCTGTCCGGTCAAAGCGATCACCCTGCGCAGAAACGGAACGCCTCGTCCCGTGAAAACTGCCCTTTGCATCGGCTGCGGTGCGTGTCAGGCGGTCTGCCCGGTTCCCGGAAAAGCCGTGACCGTGCATGAAATCGAAAAACAGTCTTTGATCGAAACGGAAGGATAAATAATTATGGGCAGAATACTGTATCTGGAAGGGGCGTCGGGCATTTCCGGCGACATGACTGTCGCGGCCCTGCTGGATCTCGGCGCAAATATTGAAAAACTCGATGCGGTCCTGAAGAGCCTGCAACTGGAGGGTTTCGGATATGAGATCGCCCGGAAAGCCCCGTATGGGCTCATGGGATGCGATTTCAACGTGATCCTGCATCATGAGGAGCATCACGAACATCACCATGAGCACGGACATCATCCCCATGAGCATCATCATGAGCATCATCACGAGCACCGGAATCTGACGGATGTTTATGCGGTGATCGACCGCGGGACGATGACGGACCGCGCCCGCGAATTGGCGAAAAAGATTTTTCTCATCGTGGCGGAAGCGGAAGCCCAAGCGCATGGGAAACCGGTCAATGAGGTGCATTTCCACGAAGTCGGCGCGGTCGATTCGATCGTGGATATCGTGTCCGCCGCCGTGCTGATCGACGATTTGGACATCACCGGCTGCGTGGTGACCGGTCTGACCGAGGGACACGGGACGGTGCATTGTCAGCACGGCGACCTGCCGGTCCCGGTGCCCGCGGTGCTGAATATCGCCAGTGCATACGCAATCCCGCTGCGGACTTGCGAGGTCAACGGCGAACTGGTCACCCCGACCGGGATCGCCATTGCGGCCGCTTTGCGTACCCGGAATGCTTTGCCGGCGCAATATACGGTTTCCAAAGTCGGGATCGGACTGGGAAAACGGGATTACGGCCGGGCGAATTTCCTGCGGGCCATGCTGCTGGAGGAATCAGCCGGTCCGGAACAGATCTTTCTGCTGGAAACCAATATCGACGACTGCACCGGCGAGCTGCTGGGGCTGGCATTGGAAAAACTGATGTCGGGCGGGGCGCGGGACGTGCATTTCCTGCCCTGTTTCATGAAAAAGAACCGCCCGGCGTATCTGCTGCGGGTCCTGGCCGACGGCGCACACCTGAACGATCTGGAACGGATCATTTTCGAGACCACCACCACGATCGGTCTGCGCAAAATCCCGGTCGAGCGGACAGTGATGCAGCGGGAAGAAATCGAACTGCAGCTGCCGTTCGGCGCGGTCAAGGCGAAAAAGTGTTCCTGGAACGGGATCACCCGCTGCTATCCGGAATATGACAGTGTGAAGCAGCTTGCTGAAGCGGCGGGAATGGATTTTCAGACGGTTTTCAATGCGGCGCGTGAACTGGCCGAAAAGAAATGAACAGAAAAAGGGGAGGGTGTTATGGATCGGAGAGAGTTTCTGAAGGGCACATTGACGGCGGCGGTCCTGGCGCCGGTCGCGAAACTGGCGGCGAAAGCCGGTGCGGACGGCAACAAGAGTTCCGATCTGGCCAAAGGGCCGCAAGTGACCCGCAGACGGTATAAAGACAGCGCCATGACCCTGCCGATGCTTGGTTTCGGCATGATGCGTCTGCCGACGATGGGACCGGGGAATCCGGAGATCGATTATGCAACGGTGGAAAAACAGATCGCCCGCGCGCTGGAAGCAGGCGTGAACTATTTCGACACCGCCTATTTCTATCATGACGGACGCAGCGAAAAATGTGCCGGCGACCTGCTCAGCAAATTCCCGCGCGATTCCTATTATCTGGCCAGCAAAATGCCGGTTCGGGCCCTCCGGGTCGCAGCGGATGTCCCGCGCATTTTCGAGGAACAGCTGAAAAAATGCAAAACGGACTATTTCGATTTCTATCTGGTCCACAACCTCAACCGGGATCGCTGGGATGTCACCAACAAACTCAAGGTCTATGAATACCTGCTGGAACAGAAGAAAAAGGGACGGATCCGCAAACTCGGCTTTTCGTTTCACGACGAACCCGCCGTGCTGGAGATCATCGCCAAAGCGCATCCCTGGGACTTTGCCCAGATCCAGCTGAATTATCTGGACTGGACGTTCTACCGTTCCAAAGAACAATACGAGATCCTGGAAAAGTATCATATCCCTGCCATCATTATGGAACCGCTGAAAGGCGGCGCGCTGGCCACGTTGAACCGGCAATCGGCGGAAGTCATGCGGAAAGCCGACCCGAAAGCCAGCCTGGCGTCCTGGGCGTTCCGCTATGCCGGCAGTCTGCCGAATGTGATCTGCATCCTTTCCGGCATGACGCTGACCGAGCATCTGGAAGACAACATCCGGACCTTCACCGGATTCAAGCCGCTGACCGATGCTGAGCGCAAGGTCATTGAAGAAACGCTTGCCGTTTACCGCAAGACGCAGCTGATCCCCTGCACGGACTGCCGCTACTGCATGCCGTGTCCGGTCGGGGTGAACATCCCGCGGAATTTCAATGTTTACAATCAATTCAAGATCACCGGAAACACCATGCGTTTCACGTATGGTTACAGCGGTTTGCCGGAGGATCAGCGTGCCTCGGAGTGTGTCAACTGCGGCGCCTGCCTCAAAAAGTGTCCGCAGAAGATCAATATTCCGGTCGAGATGAAGAAGATCGCCGCCGCTGCGGAAAAAGCCGGTTCCGACGGACACCGTCATGCGGTGAACTGGCCGCAGGACGATTCCGAACAGGCATGACGGGAGAGACCGGGAATGGATCGCCGCGATTTTCTCAGAAATCTGTTCCGGGTCGCCGCCTACAGTCCGGTCGCCGGTCTGGCAGATACGCTGTCGGACGATGTGAATGCGGACAAACGTTCCGGTTCCGGGGAGCAGATCACGCGGCGTCCTTACAAGGAGACCGGCATGACGCTGCCGCTGCTGGGATTCGGCATGATGCGTTTTCCCGGGAAAGACGGTTCGATCGATCAGGCCGCGGCGGAAAAGATGATCGGGACCGCGCTCGAACATGGCTGCAATTATTTCGATACGGCTTACATCTATCCCGGCAGCGAGGAACTGGTCGGGAAAGTGCTGGCCAAATATCCGCGGGACAGTTATTACCTCACCAGCAAGATGCCGATCCACCAGCTGAAATCGGAAGCGGACCTGGAACGGATCTTCCGGGAGCAGCTGCGCCGCACCAGGGCAGGGTATTTCGATTTCTATTTCATGCATTGGCTGAATGCGGAACACTGGGCAATGGCGAAAACATTTCATGTGTGGGATTTTCTGGAAAAACAGAAGGCCGGAGGCCGGATCCGCCGCATCGGCTTTTCTTTCCATGACGAACCGGAACTGCTGCGGGAGATCGCGCAGGCCCATCCCTGGGAACTGGTACAGATCCAGCTCAATTATCTGGACTGGGAAATTTATCGGGCCCGCGAAATGTATGAGATCCTTACAAAACTCGACATCCCGGTCGCCGTCATGGAGCCTCTGAAAGGCGGATCGTTGGTGAAATTGACCGAAAGCGCCGCCAGGATCTTCACCGATGCCGATCCGGAACGCAGCATCGCTTCCTGGGGACTGCGTTATGCGGCCAGCCTGCCGAATGTCCAGGTGGTGCTGTCCGGCATGTCTTCGCAGGAACAGGTGGAGGACAACCTGATGACCTTCACCAATTTCACGCCGCTGACCGGAGTGGAGCGTCAGACGCTCGCCGATGCACTGGCGGAATACCGGAAAACCAGTGCGGTCCCGTGCACCGGCTGTCGCTACTGCCGGCCGTGTCCGAAAGGGGTGGACATCCCCCGCAATATCGCCTTGCACAATCAGGTCAGGGCCGGGACTTCCGTTCCGGCGGCGGGCATGGTTTATTTTGCGATGCGGGAAAGCGAACGGGCATCGAACTGCGTCGGCTGCGGGATCTGCCAGTCCCGGTGTCCGCAGAAACTCAAGATCCCTGATCTGATGCGGGAGATCCGTGCGGAATTCCGTTCCTGCTGACAAATTATGCCGGCCCTGCCGCTTTTTTTCCGTAAAATTTTATTTCCCGTGCATAAAAGACGCTGATGCCTGCGAACTGGTGGGTAAAGATGAAAACCCGCGGTCCATGCCGGGATCACGCAGATCTTCGGGGGATATGTCTGCACTGTCCTGGCATGGACCGGGACATCTGACAGAAGCGGAACGAGGAACCGGGTCGGCCATACAGAACCGGAGAAGTTCCGCTGCTGGAAGAGGGGGGAATGTCCGGGGTTTTTCTCCGGAGAAAGGTCCGCAACAGCCTTTCCCCGGAGTTTTTTTATTTTCCGTGACTTACGCCACACTCACCACGAGCCGGGAAGTGTTCTTTTTCAGGTTGACCAGCCAGACCCCTTCATCGTCGGGATATTTGACTTTTTTGTATTGCCCGCTCTGACTTCGGCTGCTATAATATACCTTAGTCGTCAATGGCAAGTCGGATTTGCAAAAAACGGACGAGGGTGTATATTGAAGCGTCAACCCGGAGAAAATATGTCCCATTCAACCGTCATCATAGGTT
>Ga0256405_10011558_pt1 | contig 11222 bp, 9 predicted proteins | sample RumenRJG_02DNA_FD_189096 | JGI IMG/M metagenome (GOLD analysis project Ga0256405, IMG submission 189096) | Bovine rumen microbial communities from Lethbridge, Alberta, Canada - RJG_02 | ecosystem: Host-associated > Mammals > Digestive system > Stomach > Rumen | place: Canada: Alberta | collected...
GACTGGATGCCAAGAAATCTTGAGCGGAGGGTTGAGATTCTTTTCCCAGTGGAAGATAAGGTGCTTTGCGACAAACTGTGGAACATTCTGGACACAGAGCTTAAAGACACAGAAAAAGCCCATGTTATGAACAGCAAGGGAGTTTATGTAAAGAAAGAAGCAAAGGACGGCGAGAAGATCAATTCCCAGAAGATTTTTGGAGAAGAAGCTGCATCTTCTACAAAGAAGTTTAACGCTTCTGTAAGCCGCGTGTTCATCCCGGAGATGAGCCCCAAGGCAAAGGAATAAATAAGCATTTGGAGACAGACATGAAATACGTACTTGCATCCGGATCCCCAAGAAGGAAGGAGCTTTTGGGAAAGATAATTCCGGAATTTGAGATAATACCTGCAGAGGGTGAGGAAAAAACTGGTAAGGTACTTCCTTATGAAGTAGTTGAAGAACTCTCTTTTCAGAAAGCTTCTGAAATATTTCATAAAATTTTAACGGATAGGGATGATCAACTTGTTGTAATCGGTTCGGACACCGTTGTATCATATAATCATAAGATACTTGGTAAGCCTGCCAGCGAGGCTGATGCTGCAAGGATGGTTTCATTATTATCAGGTAATGACCACGATGTATATTCCGGAGTCACTGTCTTTTACACAGAGGATGGAAAAGAGAGATCATTTACCTTTAGTGAGCAGACCAAGGTACATGTAGCAGAGCTTTCTGAGGATGAGATAAATGACTACGTGGCAACAGGAGAACCCCTTGATAAGGCTGGTGCTTACGGGATACAGGGACTGTTTGCCAGGTATATAACAGGAATTGAGGGCGATTACTACAACGTAATGGGACTTCCTGTAGCGAGACTTTATCAGGAATTAAAGTCGCATTCACTTCTTTGATGATTTAAGGAGGCTTTTATGCACGAATATGATGAAGCGGTTCTTAAATGTTTTTTAGAAAATCAGGGGCAGCTGTTTCCTGAGGATGTAGCTGAGAATATGGAGGAAGCTGAGGCTTTCCTTGAGGACTGCATGGCTGTTGTGGTGGATGGCGTTGATGAAGTTGAGGAATACTTCGAGGAGACAGGCGTTGATACAGAAGGTGGCAACGTTCTTGACGCTGACGAAGTGTTTGATATAGGCGATGGCAGATACCTTATAGTTGAGGGATGACTTTTTTTGCCAAGGCGACGATAAATATGATATGTTAAGAGAGCTCAGAGAAGACTTTGGGCTCTATATTTTTGCAAATAAGGAGATGAAATGGGAAGGAAAATCTTTTTCTTTGATCTTGATGGAACTTTGCTTACTACTGATAAGAAGATTTCTTTAAAAACCCTTGATGCTTTAAAAAAGTTTACTGACGCGGGAAACTTCTTTTGCATAAATACCGGAAGAGCTATAGATAGTGCCAAGGCTGTGTATGGCGGTCTTGGTCTTGACTTTAAGGGAAGCTTTTTGTGCGGGTCAAACGGAACTGAGATCTATAGCGTCGACGAGGACAGATACGTCTTTAAGATCGGAGTGCCCCTTGAGCTTGTGCCAAGGATACTGGATCTTGCTGAAGAATATGATGTCCACTGTCACACCTACAACGAGGATCATATTGTATCAAGGCATGACAACGAGTGCATGAAGTACTACAGAAGGGTCATAAAGACTCCGCTTCTTATTACAACAGATGTCCTTAAGGACGTAAAGGAGCCTCCTTCAAAGATGATCTGTATTGAGCTTCATGATCATGAAAAGCAGGAGCGTTTTAGATGTGCCCTTCAGGATATGGTGGGAGATAAGCTGACACTTCTTTATTCAAATCCTTACTACCTTGAGATATTCCCTTCGGAAGCAGGTAAGGGTAGCGCAGTTAAAAGGCTTGCTGACATTCTTTCAGTTGATATAAAAGATACCTACGCGGCTGGAGATGAGCAGAATGACATTTCTATGATAAAGGCTGCAGGCTGTGGCATCGCCATGGTAAATGGTACGGACCTTGTAAAAAAGAGCGCTGATGTGATCACAACCCATGACAATGATCACGATGGCCTTGCAGAATTTATCTTAGGGGCAATAGAGTAAAATGATATTGTCTATGGCACTTTAATGTGCTAAACTATTTCGGACACTTAAATAATGTTATGAGGAGACTTTTTATGAATATAGTATGTTTAGATCTTGAAGGCGTTCTTGTTCCAGAAATCTGGATCGCATTTTCAGAGGCAAGTGGTATTCCTGAGCTTAAGAGAACCACAAGGGATGAACCTGACTACGACAAGCTCATGAGATGGAGGCTTGGGATTTTGAAGGAGCACGGCCTTGGACTTAAGGAGATCCAGGACACTATTGCTAAGATCGATCCCCTTCCAGGTGCAAAAGAGTTTCTTGATGAGCTAAGGAGCCTTACTCAGGTCATCATCATAAGTGATACCTTTACCCAGTTTGCGACACCTCTTATGGAGAAGCTTGGCTGGCCAACTATTTTCTGCAACTCTCTAGAGGTGGCAGAAAGTGGAGAGATCACAGGATTTAAGATGAGGATAGAAAACTCCAAGCTCACCACAGTAAAAGCTCTTCAGTCTATCGGATATGAGACTATCGCAAGTGGCGACAGCTACAACGATCTTGCCATGATACAGGCTTCCAAGGCGGGATTTTTATTCAGATCAACAGATAAGATCAAGGCTGATTATCCTGATCTTCCTGCATTTGAAGAATACAGTGACCTTCTTAATGCTATAAAAGAACAATTATAATCGATCTAATGTAAATTTAGTTGCATATGTACATATAGTATGTGACAATTAATGTAACTAGCGACCTAGCCCAGAAAGCTGAGGACAGTTCATGTGGGATTTTGGCTTTGCGATTCCTAGTTTTATCATTATTTTCATCGTACTATGCTTTTACTTTTCTTTGCCAAGACTTGCTATCAGGAGAAATGTATATTTTGTTTTGATACTGATAGTTGAAAGTTTTGTTATTTCGCTAGATATCATTTCTAGCTGGGCAGATAACCATATCAGCGATCTGCCACTTTTTTTGGTGGACTTTTTTAATGCCAGTTACTTTGCATTCTTTTTTGCAAGGGCACTGGCATTATTTTATTTTACGGCAAGTTATTTCAAGCTTATTTCTGAAAAGAATGATATAAAGACATTAATAATCAATATTCCATTTGTTTTTTCTTTTCTGATTGCTGTGACAAGCCCCTGGACAGGACTTATCTATTCTGTTAGATCAAGAGAGTATCAAAGTGGTCCATTATACAATCTTGTTTATTTTGTGTATGCATATTATTTGATACTCTGTTACATCATTGTTATCAGATTTAAGCACAGGATAAAAAGAGGTCGCCATTATCTGGCTATGGTTTCCTTTGTAATGGTTCTTACAGTGGGCATTGTATTAAGAAAACTTATGCCACATGTTCTTTTGATGGACACTTTCTGCCTCATAGCGGTACTTATAGTATACCTTGCAACTGAAAATCCTGAGTTTTACATAGAACCAAGGGGAGCTGTTTTTAATAGTACTGCTTTCAGAGATTATATTGATGAAAATAATGGCAGGCTCCATCACAAGATAATTAGCGTTGTTGTAAAGAACTATCAGGATATGCGAGATATCTATGGCGGAAGGCAGATAGATGAAGGTATTGTGCTTATCAGCAGATATCTGACACAAAGCTTTAAGGACCTTAATACTTTCTATTACAGAAAAGGAAGCTTCATCCTCCTTGGAAATAATGATATCGATTTTGAACAGCATATCACAGACATCAAAAACAGATTTGAAGAGCCCTGGCTTGGTGATGATCTCGAGCTTTATCTGGAGGTTGGAATCGTTTATGTGGAACTGGGTAACAGAGTGGTGTCTGCGGACTCTCTTCTAAATTCTCTAATATTTGCCTTTGATAAGGTTGATAATCTATCCAGCGATGACGTCCTTGTTTATACTGATGCTGAGCTCAAGAACAAAGAGGAAGAAAATGTAGTAAAGAGATACCTGGAGAGCGCTGTTGACAATGACAAGGTAGAAGTCTTTTTCCAGCCGCTTATTGATGTTAAAAGAAATAAGCTTGCAGGGGCAGAAGCTCTTTGCAGGATAAGGGATGAAAAGGATAAACTCATTCCTCCTGGATTGTTTATCCCACTTGCAGAGAAAAATGGCAGGATAAACAGGCTGGGCGAACAGGTCTTTGAAAAGACCTGCCAGTTTATAGAGCGAGGCGATATGGAAAAGGCAGGTCTTTCCTGGATAAACGTCAACCTTTCCCCGGTACAGTTCCTTAAAACTGACCTTGCAGACAGATATGCAGCCATCGCCAAAAAGCATGGAGTGGATCCAGCTCTAATTCATTTGGAGATCACTGAGGAATCCATGATCGATGAGGCCTTTTTAAACAGACAGATGAATTCCATGAGGGAAAAGGGCTTTAAGTTTGTGCTTGATGATTACGGAACAGGCTATTCCAATGCGGTAAGACTTAAGAAGTGCCCATTTATCAATGTAAAGCTTGATATGAGCCTTGTATGGGACTACTGTAAGGAACCCGATGAGATCCTTCCTAATTTGATAGTTACCTTTAAGCGCATGGGCTTTGGCATTACAGCTGAGGGAATTGAAGACGAAAAAATGGCAGATATGATGAAGAGTGTGGGCTGCGACTATCTTCAGGGCTACTATTACTCAAAGCCTGTTCCTATGGAAGAGTTCCTGGCCAAATATTCAGTTTGAAACAAGCCACGGGGACGGTTCTTTTGGCTGGTTTTGAAAATCAAAACCAGCCAAAAGAACCGTCCCCGTGGCTTGCTAACCCCGTCCCCATGGTCCACCCCTGCCGCTACAGAACCGTCCCCGTGGCTTGTCATTTTGTGTAAAGCCGTTGCATTTTATCTGGCTATCCAATATAATACGAACTGTTGCAAAGAATAGTTTTTTATATGAGGTTTTATAAATGATCAGTGCAAATAATGTAACTTTGAGAGTTGGTAAAAAGGCTCTTTTTGAAGACGTTAATATCAAGTTTACACCTGGTAACTGCTACGGTATCATCGGTGCCAACGGCGCAGGTAAGTCAACTTTTCTTAAGATCCTGTCAGGACAGATCGAGACCACAAACGGTGATGTTGTTATCTCAGATGGCGAGAGACTTTCATTCCTTGAGCAGGACCACTTTAAATATGACGAGGAAGTAGTCCTTGATACAGTTATGGGCGGCAACGCAAGACTCTTTGAAGTAATGAGAGAAAAGGATGCCATCTATGCAAAAGAGGATTTCACTGACGAAGATGGAATAAGAGTCAGTGACCTTGAGGCAGAATTTGCTGAGATGAACGGATGGGAAGCTGAGTCAGATGCTGAGAGTCTTCTTAACGGCCTTGGAATCGAGACAGAGCTTCACCGCAAATATATGAAGGAACTGGATGGCGCTCAGAAGGTCAAGGTTCTTCTTGCCAGAGCTCTTTTCGGTAATCCCGATATCCTTCTTCTGGACGAGCCTACTAACCACTTGGACCTTGATGCTATTGCATGGCTGGAGGAGTTCCTTATCAACTTTGACAACACAGTCATCGTTGTATCCCACGACCGTTACTTCCTTAATAAGGTATGTACATATATTGCAGATATCGATTACGGTAAGATCCAGCTTTACGCAGGTAACTATGACTTCTGGTATGAGTCAAGTCAGCTGATGATCCGTCAGATGAAGGAAGCTAATAAAAAGAAAGAGGAGCAGATCAAGGAACTTAAAGAGTTCATTGCAAGGTTCTCCGCTAACGCAAGTAAGAGTAAGCAGGCTACTTCAAGAAAGAGAGCTCTTGAAAAGATCGAGCTTGATACCATTAAGCCTTCAAGTAGAAAGTACCCATACATTGACTTTAGACCGGAAAGAGAGATCGGTAACGAAGTTCTTACTGTTGATGGTATTTCCAAGACAGTTAACGGAGAGAAGGTTTTGGACAACATCTCATTTGTTGTTCAGCATGACGACAAGATTGCCTTTGTTGGAGGCAACGAGCTTGCCAAGACCACTCTTTTCCAGATCCTTATGGGCGAGCTTGAGCCAGATGAGGGAACCTACAAGTGGGGCGTTACAACATCCCAGGCTTACTTCCCCAAGGATAACACAAGAGAATTTGACAACGATTACAATATAACAGAGTGGCTTACAGGCTACTCAGAGATCAAGGATGCTACATATGTAAGAGGCTTCCTTGGACGTATGCTCTTTGCAGGAGAGGACGGAATCAAGAAGGTCAAGGTTCTTTCCGGAGGAGAAAAAGTACGTTGCATGCTCTCCAAGATGATGATAAGCGGCGCTAACTGCCTCATCTTTGACGAGCCTACTAACCATTTGGATATGGAATCAATTTCAGCCCTCAACGATGGAATGATCAAATTCCCAGGAGTAGAGCTGTTCGCATGTCGTGACCACCAGGTTGTTCAGACTACAGCCAACAGGATCATGGAAATACTTCCAGACGGATCACTGGTTGATAAGAGATCTACTTATGATGAGTACCTCGACAGTGATGAGATGGCAAGAAAGCGTACAGTATACACTGCTGCAGCCGATGAAGAAGAGGACGATTGATAATTTAATTTCATATACAAGGAGGAGTAATTATGCAGGAGTACAGACCAGTTAAAGAAGGAAAAGTTAGAGAGATCTACGATGTAGGTGAAAACCTTATTATGGTAGCCACCGACAGAATTTCAGCCTTTGATGTTATCCTCAAGAATAAGGTAACCAAAAAGGGTTCAGTTTTAACTCAGATGTCAAGATTTTGGTTCGATTACACTAAGGACATTGTGAAAAACCACATGGTAAGCGTTGATACCGCTGATATGCCAGAGTTTTTCAGAACCCCACAGTTTACTGGTAACAGTATGCTCTGCAAAAAGCTCACTATGATCCCCGTTGAATGTATTGTTCGCGGATATATTACAGGAAGTGGCTGGAACAGCTACAAGGAAAACGGAACAGTTTGCGGCATCAAGCTCCCTGAGGGACTTAAGGAGTGCGATAAGCTTCCACAGCCTATCTATACACCAAGCACCAAGGCTGAGATCGGTGATCACGATGAGAACATCGATTTTGACAGAAGCGTAGAAGTTCTTGAAAAAGAGTTCCCAGGCAAGGGAAGAGAGTACGCTGAAAAGATCAGAGACTATACAATAGCTCTTTACAAGAAATGTGCTGACTATGCACTTTCCAAGGGAATCATCATTGCTGATACCAAGTTTGAGTTTGGCGTTGATGAAAATGGCGAGGTAGTTCTTGGTGATGAGATGCTTACTCCTGACAGCTCACGTTTCTGGCCAGTAGAAGGATATGAGCCAGGCCATGGTCAGCCATCCTTTGACAAGCAGTTTGTTCGTGATTATCTTAAGGCTAATCCAGACTGCAACTATGATCTTCCTCAGGATGTTATTGACAAGACAATAGATAAGTACCTTGAGGCATATAGGCTCCTTACAGGAAAAGAGCTTGAGGTTTGATAGAAACTATTTGGTGATAAAAATAGCGGTTTACATGTTTCTTACATGTAAACCGCTTTGTTTTGTTATTTAGTCATCTACATCAAAGTGCTCTAATAGGTTCTTTTTAGCTTCCGGTCTTGAATCTCCGTGCCTTACCATCAGCATTGTAAAGAATGCAAGGGTGGAGAATACAAAGGCATATGGGAAAAGAGTCCTGTAAGAAACATTCTCAAGAAGAAGTCCTGAAAGTATTGGAGTAAATACCTGGGCTGCCATTGAAAATGTGTAGTAGGTTCCAGTGTATTTACCAATGTCTCCGGCCTTACTCATCTCAACTACCATGGGGTAGGAGTTGACGTTGATGGCAGCCCATCCGATTCCGATAAGTACAAAGAAAAGATTAAGAAGCGGAGAGTAATTGATCATAAGAGCTATACCAAGGTAGCAGGCACTCATTAAGACTACTCCTGAAAGGATGACTTTTTTTCTGCCAAGCTTACTTGAAAGAACTCCGATAGGAATGTAGCTAAGGACAGCAGCAACAGTTGCCACCATTAAAGCTCCCGCATAGCTTCCTCCGTCAGGTCCCCAGACTTCACTGACATATCTTGTGAAGGCAGTTGTTACAGCGTTGTAAGCCATGAACCAGAAAGCAACTGATATAAGAAGGAAAGTAAGGCTCTTCATGACATCAGGTGGAAGGCGCTTTCCTCTGTTGGCAATAACCTGCTTTGTTTCCTCTTTTGCTTCTTCGTCTTCAATCTTATCGCCAAGGGATTTAAGTCCCCCTTCTTTTTCAATCTGCTTTTTGATCTTCTTTTCGTTTACGGTAAAGACCATGATCACGATTGAAACAGCCATGCATATAACAAGGCTAAAAACAAGCTTTGTGTAGTCTGTGTCTGCAGGATCTTCTGGCCTGTTGAGTACAAGCATTGTCATGACCAGTATAAAGACTCCTCCAAGGGCGCCCATGAGGTTGATGACAGCGTTAGCTGAGCTTCGAAGAGGCGCAGGAGTTAAGTCTGGCATAAGAGAGACAGCAGGAGATCTGTAGGTTCCCATGGCAACCAGAAGAAGCAAAAGTACCAGGAAGAAAAACATGATGTTACCGCTTGGCTTGGCAACAAACATAAGAATAAGAAACAGTATTATAGAAAGAATGGTTCCAAGGACGATAAAGGGCATTCTTTTTCCAAAAGGCCCATCGTGTTTGTCGGACAGGATACCAAACATAGGAAGAAGTATCAGAGCAAACACATTGTCCATTGCCATTACAGCGCCGGTAGCAGTTTCACCAAGATTAAAGGTATATTTTAAAATTCTGGGAATCTCATTGTCGTAGAATTGCCAAAAGGCAGTGATAGAAAGAAATGCAAGTCCAATAAGGATAGTACGTCTGTAATTCAGTTTCATAACCCCAAGCCCCTTTTTTCATACGTTTTATAGTTTAATACTATGTGAATATTATACATTTTTCGCTACATTTAATAAAGATTAGCTACGATTTAATACTTTTTTATAACATGTAAGCGCTTTATTAGTTGCGTTAAAATAAAAACCAATGTAAAATAGTTGGCGGACAAGTTACAAATTTATCAATTAGGAAGTGGTTTTAATGTCAATAATTCAGTGTTTATGCGTGATTTTGGGGATTTTAGCAGTTTTGTATCTGCTCATTATAATGCCCAGGATGACAAGCAGACCTGATAGAGGACCACACATAAGTGTTCTTTATGCTCACAGGGGACTTCATGATAACTCTTCAGATGCTCCGGAGAACTCCATGGAAGCTTTTAAGAAGGCTGTAGAAGCTGGATATGGCATCGAGTGTGATGTGCAGCTGACCAGAGATGGTATCCCTGTTATTTTTCATGATTTTACATTGAAAAGAGTAGCAAGATACGCTGAGGGTCAGGCCATTGGAGATGGCCCATTAAATGAAGATGGCACCATATCTGTCCCAGGCAAGATCAGCAATTACACTTATGAACAGCTGCAGCAGTTTCATCTGCTTGGCTCTGATGAGAAGATTCCTAAGTTTGAAGATTTTCTTAAGCTTGTTGATGGAAGAGTACCACTTATTGTTGAGCTCAAGATTGAGCTTAAGGACCTTTCTGTATGCCCTGCAGTGGACAAACTCCTTAGTGATTACAAGGGAGTTTACTGCATAGAATCCTTTAATCCTTTGGGAGTTTTGTGGTACAGGAAGAATCGTCCACATGTTTTGAGAGGACAGCTTTCCGATGAATTCCATAAAGAGGACCCCAAGGAATTTAACACAGTACTGTACTTTGGGTTGACACATCTGTTTTTCAACTTCCTGACAAGGCCTGATTTTATAGCTTTTAATAGGAAGTATCCAAAGAGCTTATCACTTTGGCTTAACAGGCATCTATACAAGTGCCTGACTGCAGCCTGGACAATCAAGAGCCAGGAACAGCTGGATAAGGCTACAGAGGACTTTGATATCTATATCTTTGACAGCTTTATTCCAGAAAAGAAATCATATAGATAATTCCCAATATTGATCACGTTATCAAAATTGGTAGTTATAAATAAATGTACATATGAAAGGTTACCGGGCTAGAGGCCGGTAAGAAAGGTAAAAACATGGCGAACAAATGGGTTTATATGTTTAGCGAAGGTGACATGACAATGCGTAACCTTCTCGGTGGTAAGGGTGCTAACCTTGCTGAGATGACAAGCATTGGCCTTCCAGTACCTCAGGGATTCACAATCACAACAGAGGCTTGCACACAGTATTACGAGGATGGCCGTAAGATTAACGACGAGATCATGGCTCAGGCTATGGAAGGCGTTAAGAAGATGGAAGAGATCAACGGCAAGAAGTTTGGTGATCTTCAGAATCCTCTCCTTGTTTCAGTTCGTTCAGGCGCTCGTGCATCAATGCCTGGTATGATGGACACAATCCTTAACCTTGGTCTTAATGACGAGGTTGTAGCAGCAATGATCAAGGGCAATCCTGATCCTGCTTTCGAGCGTTTCGTATATGATTCATATCGTCGTTTCATCCAGATGTTCTCAGACGTTGTTATGGAAGTTGGTAAGAAGTACTTCGAGCAGCTTATCGATGCAATGAAAGAGAAGAAGGGTGTTAAGTTTGACGTTGACCTTACAGCAGCAGATCTTAAGGAGCTGGCTGAGCAGTTCAAGGCTGAGTACAAGAATCAGCTTGGCAAGGACTTCCCTTCAGATCCTGTAGAGCAGCTTAAGCTTGCTATCGAGGCTGTATTCCGTTCATGGGATAACCCTCGTGCTAACGTATATCGTCGTGACAACGACATCCCATACTCATGGGGAACTGCTGTTAACGTAATGCCTATGGTATTCGGTAACCTTAACAATGAGTCTGGTACAGGTGTTGCATTTACTCGTGACCCTGCAACAGGTGAGAACAAGCTTATGGGTGAGTTCCTTATCAACGCTCAGGGTGAGGACGTAGTTGCTGGTGTTCGTACACCTATGCCAATCGCTCAGATGGAGAAGGAATTCCCAGAGGCTTATGCTGAGTTTATTAAGGTATGTGAGACTCTTGAGAATCACTACCATGACATGCAGGACATGGAGTTCACTGTAGAGAACAAGAAGCTCTACATGCTTCAGTGCCGTAACGGTAAGAGAACAGCTCCTGCTGCTCTTAAGATCGCTTGCGACCTCGTTGATGAGGGACACAAGACTCCTGAAGAAGCTGTAGCAATGATCGATCCTCGTAACCTTGAT
>Ga0256405_10011559_pt1 | contig 11220 bp, 8 predicted proteins | sample RumenRJG_02DNA_FD_189096 | JGI IMG/M metagenome (GOLD analysis project Ga0256405, IMG submission 189096) | Bovine rumen microbial communities from Lethbridge, Alberta, Canada - RJG_02 | ecosystem: Host-associated > Mammals > Digestive system > Stomach > Rumen | place: Canada: Alberta | collected...
TCATCGAGACCTACGATGTCACCACCGTCCGTGCCTCTACGCCGATGTACCTGTTGGCGCGTGTCATCAAGTCGATGGGTATCAAGATGGTGCTTTCAGGAGAGGGTGCCGACGAGATCTTCGGAGGTTATCTCTACTTCCACAAGGCGCCGTCGGCAAAGGATTTCCACGAGGAGACCGTTCGCAAACTCTCCAAACTGCATCTCTACGACTGTCTGCGAGCCAACAAGAGTCTCTCAGCCTGGGGTGTGGAGGGTCGTGTGCCCTTCCTCGACAAGGAGTTCCTCGATGTGGCCATGCGCACCAATCCAGAGGCAAAGATGTGCCCGGGCTCTGTCGTTGAGAAGAAGATCGTCCGTGAGGCTTTTGCGGATATGCTGCCTGAGGCCGTTGCCTGGCGCCAGAAGGAGCAGTTCAGCGATGGTGTGGGGTACTCTTGGATCGACACCCTGAAGCAGATCACGGCCGAGGCTGTCAGCGACGAACAGATGGCACATGCCGCAGAACGCTTCCCCATCAACCCGCCGAAGAACAAGGAGGAATATTACTACCGCTCTATCTTCGCCGAGCACTTCCCCTCTGACTCTGCCGCCCGCAGCGTTCCCAGTGAGGCCAGCGTCGCCTGTAGCACCGCCATCGCCCTCGAATGGGATGCCGCCTTCAAGAACATGAATGAACCCTCAGGCCGCGCCGTCAAGGGCGTGCATGAGCAGGCTTATTAATAAGGCCTGCTCATGCACAGCGCCCTCTGTGTTGGGGCTATTTCGTTAGTATGTTAGAAAATATGTCAAAGAACTCTTTCGTCACAGGAAGGGCTTCAACAGACATTATTAAAGGAAAATTTTGCTACCATTAATGCGCGCAATTTCTAGATTTAATCCTCGCAATTCTTATCCTTAAGCATGCTTTTCTGCGTCTTTCATAATGACAGTGCAAAGGTACAAATAATTCATATACAAACCAAATTTTCAGGCAATTATTTTTCGTTTATTTTTGGCGTTTTCGAAGGTGCAACGCGCAACTTTGCAACACGAAACATTCGAAAACGTCATAATCAGCAGAAATAGACTATATTATATATATATTATAATATATATATAATATTAATATATATACAATAAAAACTACCTCCTAACACAATTCACACATCATCAAATGGTGCATGTTTCAACGTTGCGCGTTGCGGCTTCCGCTCGAAAACAAAATGAGAACTGACAGGCTATGAACGCTGCCAGTTCTCATTTATTTTATGATGACTCTATGATTATTCGCCTTTCAGGTAGAAGGTGTAGGTCTCACCGTCTGTGTCCTTAATCGTCATTTCGCCCTCATCGTTGTAGGAGACGATCTCCAGTCCTCCTTTAAACATGACGGTCTTACACATCTCCTCTTTCTGAGATTCAAAGGCATTGTCCAATATCTCCTTCATGGTATTTTCCATGCTGGGAGCCTGTTTGATGACCTCTTTGACCTTGTCGGTATATTCGGTCTTCATCACCTGGTATTCTGCCTGACTGGCATCATAGGACACGGTGAGTTTGTTGCCTTCAAGTTTGAATGGGGCAGGGGGTGTGGCGATGATCACGCCTACAAGGCCGACACCATCGACATTCGACTCGCTGTAAACGGCCTGAGTCAGTTCGTTACCTTCGAACAGGAAGATGAGCGTCGTAGATTCGCCCTCATCCGACAGATCGGTCACCCAACGGCCTTCAAGGTTATAGTCTTGGGCACTCAGGTTCATCACGCTGCAAAGCAGCACGGTCAGCATACAAATAAATTTCTTCATAACGGTTAGTGATTAATGAGGTTTATACGTTAATATGTTTATTACGAGTGCAAAAGTAACACTTATTTCATAAAGTTCCAAATATTTTGGGAAAAATCTTCTCTTAATTATTTGGTTTTTCGTTCGATTTATGCTACCTTTGTGGGCGATTTGGATCATAAGAAGAGGCTGAAGATGAAGTTACTGACCAGAAAATATCCCTTTCCGCAGAGCGGCCACTGGCTGAGAGACTGCGCGATGTATTGCGCCATCGTGTTCCTGATTCTCTACCTGCTGCAGCCGTTTGGGTTCAGCATGTATCAGGGAAACAAACTGCTGGTGTCGCTGCTGTTTGGTGGCGTGACCTTTGGCTGTTGTCTGCTTTTCGGACTGGTAGAGCGCCCCATCTACCAGCGCGTGGCGTCGTGGCGCATCTGGCATCAGGCGTTGGCGGTGTTGCTGATGATACTGCTTGTGGGCATCTGCAATTTTCTGGTGTGCTCAGTGGTGTTTGGATTCCCCATCACGTTCGGCATGTTCCTGCTGTTTCTCTATTGGACGCTGATCATCGGTGTGATCGTGACGGTGTGCTCCATCACGCTGAGTTACTACCGCCACCTGAGAACCCAACTCGAGACGCTGCTCGACAAGACCACGGAGCAGCAGATGGATATCTGCGTGACCATACACGACACCAACGTGAGGGGCAACGACCTGCAACTGCCCATCAACGACCTGCTGTATATCGAGGCACAGAAGAACAATGTGGCGGTGAACTACGTGAAGGAGGGCAAGACGGTCACGACGGAACTGCACACCACGCTGGCGGCCGTGCTCGACGACCTGAAGGATTATCAGAACATCTTCCAGTGTCACCGCTCGTTTGTGGTGAACCTGAATAATATATCTTCGGCTCAGGGCAATTCGAACGGCTACCAACTGAAGTTAGGAAAGTGCCCCACGACAGTGCCCGTTTCGCGTACTTACGTGCCTAAACTGCGGTCGTTTATCGCTTAGTCATTCGTCATTTTTTCTAGTCATTCGTCTGGCAGAGTAGTTATCTGTCAGGGGTTTTAGTCGTCTGTCCCCCAAATTTGGAGGGTAGTGATTTCATGCCTATCTTTGCAGCATGAAACAACAGATCGCACATATCATCATCATGCTGCTCACAGGCCTCAACGCCTGGAGTCAGACCACCGTTACGGGCACAGTCACCGACGGACGTGAACCGCTCGCAGGAGCGAACGTATTTATCATGGGAACCATCGACGGCTGTATGACCGACTCGCTGGGGCGCTTCTCGTTTAAGACCAGCCAGACGGGTGAACTGACGCTGCGCGCCACGTTTATGGGATTCGACGACTATACGCTGACCACCACACAGCCCACAGCCCTGACCATCCGCATGAAGGAACGGGCCACTGCCATCGACGAGGTGGTGGTGACGGCCAGCACCTACAGTTTTGGCAAGAGCGACAACTTCAAGACGATGGATGCGCACGACGTGGTGATGACCGGCAACTCGTGTGGCGACATCGTGGCAGCCCTGCAGTCGCTGCCTGGCACACAGAAGGTGGGCGAGGACGGAAAGTTGTACGTTCGTGGCGGTGAGAGCGACGAGTGCCAGACCTTCGTGAATGGCATGCACGTGCTCGTACCTTATACTACCAACGTGGAGAACACGGCTTCGAGGGGACGGTTCTCGCCTTTCCTCTTCAAGGGCATCAATTTCTCACTGGGCGGCTATGGCGGTGAGTACGGACAGGCACTCTCATCGGTATTGCCCATGGAGACCACCGACGTGGCTACGGCCGACAAACTGGGTGTGAGCGGATCGCTCGTGGACTGGAACATTGGCGGCACGAAGGCTTTCACCAAGAGCAGCCTGTCGTTTAATGCCGACTATACGAGCATGGGCCTCTACAACGCCCTGTTCCCTGACCGCTACGACTGGATGCGCCCCTACCGTAAACTCTCGACCGAGGCACAGTATAAGGCGGATTTCTCTGCGGCCACGGTGCTGAAGACGTATGTGGGCTACGACCTCACATCGGTAGGACAGTATATCGACGAGCGCAGCCTGTCGATGACGGAGCACAACGTCTATGCCAACGCCACGCTGAAGACGAACATAGGCCACGGCTACACCCTCTTTGCAGGCATGGCCAACTCGACGGTGATCAACCATGTGGACGATGCGCTCATGCAGGGCGACCACTACAGGAACACGCGCAATGAAGTGCATCTGAAGGGAGAACTGAGGAAGGTATTCTCGCCTGTACTGAAAATACAGGCAGGTGTGGAGGACTATATCCGCCACAGCACGAAGCACTATGAGGGCGTGGGCTACGGACTGGACTACCAGTTGCTGGCTGCCCATACGGACGTCCAACTGCGACTGATGCCAAAACTGTTTCTGAACCTTTCGGCCCGCCTGGAGAATGCCACCTACGACGGCCGTTGGCTGCTGATGCCGCGCGCCACACTGAGTTATGTGCCCAACAAGCGTTTCCAACTGTCGGCCATGGTGGGACGCTACAGTCAGACCGCCAACGACGACTATATAGCCATGAGTGCAGAGACACTGCGACAGAGCACAGCCGACCACGCCATCTTGAGTATGCAGTACAGCAACAACGGTACGCTGCTGCGCATAGAGCCCTACTACAAGAAATACCGCCACCTGCCCCTGCTGCGTGAGGGCATCTATACGGCTGAGGGCTACGGCACAAGTCGGGGACTGGACATCTTTGTGGAGAACCACTCGCTGGTGAAGCATCTGACCACCACCTTCTCCTACTCGTTTAACGACTCGGAACGGCTCTATCTGGACTATGCCACGCCAGAGACTCCCTCCTACGCCTCGCGCCATAACCTGCGCCTGTCGCTGAAATACGGCCTTGGCAAGATCATCATCGGTCTCTCTGAGTCGTATGCCAGCAAGCGCCATTACCCCAACGGCGATACACCTTATTACAATAGTATAGACGCAAACATCACGTGGCTGGTAAGTCCGAAGGTGATTGTCTACACCTCGCTGAGCAATATTCTGGGACGCACCAACATCTTCGGCTACGAAGCCGACGGCAAGGCCATCACAGCCACCAGAGACCGTTTCCTGTATATCGGCATTTTTGTTTCACTTAAAAATAATAAAGCGTATGACATTTCAAATTTTTAATCATCGTGTGTTGGCCATCGCCCTTTTCATGATGGCATCAGTGTGTGTGAATGCCCAGCAGTCTGCCTCGATGCAGCAACTGATAGGCCAGTCGTTAATGAAGATCGAGCAGCAGAAGCCCGAGACGTTTCTGAACTGCGTGGCAGAGATGAAGCGCATCGATGCGATGTTTCCCGACAGTGTGGCACCCAAGTACCAGATGGCACTGCAGGGCCTCTACTACGCTGTGCTGAATCCACAGGCCGAGCCTACGGAGGGGGTGCTGGCAGAGACACAGCAGACCATCGCCAAGATGGAGACCATGGCGAATACAGACCAGAGCGACCTCTGCACGCTGAAGGGATTTCTCTACATGGTGCGCATCGTGCAGAACCCTGCCCAGAACGGACAGCGGTATTACATGCAGGTGATGGAGAACTACGAGAAGGCGCTGAAACTGAACCCTGACAATCAGTTAGCGAAACAACTCCAGGCGAAGTTCTTCGAGGGAATGAAACAACAACAGTAAAAGAAATCGGGGCCATCGCCCCGATTTTCTTATTTTTACGTCCAGAATTCTTTTTCGTCTGTGGGGTGCATGTCGCCTTGGCATTTGGGACAGGTGTGTTTGTCCCAGGGGCGGATGTTGGCGCTGCCACAGTTGAGGCACAGGCGACCTGCCTCGCTGCGGAAGGAGGGGGCCACATCGCCGATGATGCCACCCACGACGATGTTCTGAATCGTCTTGCAGTCAGGACAACTCATGGGTGAGATCTGCTGACGGAAGAGGCCTTGCCCCTCGTAAACCTCAGCCTCATATCCGCATGATGTACAGCGATATTTCAGTTTCCAAGCCATAATCTTGCTGCAAAGATAGCAAAAATTTGCTGATTTATCGATTTTATGATATGTTTTCTGAAAACTTTTCTTATATTTGCAAGCAAAATCAAAACTAAATGATCATGAAGATACTGATTGCTACCTTTATGTTAGGACTCCTGACGATCAGCGCAGGTGCCCAGAGAATCGATGTGAACGACGTGTTGAAGGCGTGCCCGAAGAAGGCGTATGGCAACGACTGTCCTTACCAGTTTGAGGATGTGGCGCTGACGAAGGCGCCTGATGGTTACAAACCTTTCTATATCAGCCACTATTCCCGTCATGGCTCGCGTTATTACTGGAACAATCAGTTGTATGTAGATCTGGACACGCTGTTGACAAAGGCGCACGACCGTCAGCAGTTGACGGCTGAGGGTGAGGCATTCTTTAAGCGTTTCGAGGCTGTGAAGGACGAGTTGATGACGGGTTGGAGTGAACTGACGCAACTCGGCTGGGAACAGCATCAAGGTATTGCCAGAACGATGTATAACGCCTTTCCTGAGGTGTTTGAGAAGGGTGGCAACGTGTTGGCCATCGCATCGCTCTCAGGGCGTTGTGTGCTGAGTATGTCGGCCTTCTGTCAGGAGTTGACGCAGTGTAATCCGAAGATCGAGGTCAGGGAGCAGTCGTCGCGCTTCACGGTGGACAATGTGGTGCCGATTGACGAGCGGAATCCTGTGAAGCATAACTTCCCCAAGGCTCATCCGCGTTATGAGTTCAACATGGATCAGTTTAAGAGCAACGACTCGCTGAGTCAGGTGGTGCTGAACCGTGTGTTCACCAGTACGGACGGCCTAGGGCCGATGTGGCGCATGGGCGAGGATCTGATCAACCTCTACACCTCGCTGCCCAGTATCAACCATGAGGGCCTGATGGGCAACATCGTGACGGATGATGAACTGATTGCCCGTTGGGAGCAGTCGAACTTAGGCTCGTATTCCTGGGTGTTCGACAACAAGTATTATATGATCCCCATCCTGCAGGATGTCATGAAGAAGGCGAATGCGGTGATTGACGGCAGTAGCGACCGCGTGGCTGATCTCCGATTCGGCCACGATACGTGTATTGGTCCGTTGACGGTGCTGTTGGGCATCAACGGGGCTGACCTCGATCCTGTGGATCCCTACGAGGTTAAGTATTGCTACCAGAACTTCCAGACCTGTATGGCTTCTAATATCCAACTGGTGTTCTATCGTGTCGATGCGGGGCAGGATGTGCTGGTGAAGTGTCTGCTCAACGGCAAGGAGGCCAAACTGCCAGTGCCCACCGATAATGCTCCTTATTATCGATGGGCAGACTTCTGCAGTTATTATAATGCGGTGATAGAATCAGCGAATAAACAGTAATTCGCGATACTTAGGCAGCGACCAGAGGCCATCTTCGACAATCATCTCAAGATGGTCGATCTCTGAACGGATGGCATCCATCTTCGGACAGACGGTGTCGTGATAGGCGATGGCGCGTTCATGGATGCTCTGAATGCGATTGGCGACGCGACGGGCATCAGTCAGTTCTTCTTCCAACTGTTCGATGCGCTCCGTGCGCTCTGCAATCTCCTGAATCAGTTTCATATTACGGGCGGAGAGACGATTGGCCTGTTCCTCAGGGAACACGGCCTTCATGCCCTGCACGTTCTTGATGAGTTGCGACTGGTAATGGGTGGAGACGGGGATGATGTGGTTCATCGACAGGTCGCCCATGACGCGTGCCTCAATCTGAACGGTTTTGACGTAGGTCTCCCATTTCACTTCATTACGGGCTTCGAGTTCCTTGCGGTTCATCACCTTGGTGGCTTCGAACATCTGTACGCTTGAGTCGTCGAGGTAGTGCTCGATGATCTTCGGACATGACTTCTCGACGTCGAGTCCACGACTGGCTGCCTCTTTCACCCAGGCCTCGCTGTAGCCGTTGCCATCGAAACGGATGGGCTTGCAGGTCTTGATATCGTCGCGCAGCACATCGAGGATGGCTGACACCTTACTGTCGCCCTTGGCGATCTTCGCATCAACACGCTGTTTGAAGTTCTGCAGGGCTTCTGCCATGGCAGAGTTCAGCGCAATCATCGCTGAGGCGCAGTTGGCTGAAGAACCAGGGGCACGGAACTCGAAACGGTTACCTGTAAAGGCAAAGGGAGACGTGCGGTTGCGATCTGTATTATCAATGATCAGGTCTGGAATCTGTGGGATGTCAATCTCCATACCCTGCTTGCCCTTCAGATTGAAGAGGTCGTCCTTATCAGAGAGTTCGATGTGGTCTAAGAGTTCTGTGAGTTGCTTGCCCAGGAACGAACTGATGATGGCAGGCGGGGCCTCGTTGCCACCCAGACGGTGGGCATTCGTAGCACTGACGATCGAGGCCTTCAGCAGTCCGTTATGACGATGGACAGCCATCAGCGTCTCGACGATGAAGGTGACGAAACGCAGGTTCTCCTCAGGGGTCTTGCCTGGGGCGTGGAGCAACGTCGTGCCATCGCCCTGAGCAGCCGTGAGACTCCAGTTGTTGTGCTTACCAGAGCCGTTGATGCCGTCGAAGGGCTTCTCGTGGAGCAAAACACGGAAACCATGGTTGCGTGCCACGCGCTTCATCAGTGACATGAGCAGCATGTTATGATCCACGGCGAGGTTGCACTCCTCGTAGATCGGGGCGAGTTCAAACTGGTTAGGGGCCACCTCGTTGTGACGTGTCTTACAGGGGATGGCGAGTTCGAGGGCCTGGATCTCCAGATCCTTCATAAAGGCCTGTACACGGTCAGGGATGGTGCCGAAGTAGTGGTCGTCCATCTGCTGGTTTTTCGCACTCTCATGGCCCATCAGCGTGCGTCCTGTCATCAACAGGTCAGGACGGGCAGAATAGAGGCCTTCGTCCACGAGGAAATACTCCTGTTCCCAACCCAGGTTCACCTGTACCTTCTTCACGTTGTCATAGAAGTAGCCGCAGACATCCTCTGCTGCCTTGGTGACGGCACGGATAGAACGGAGTAGCGGGGCCTTGTAGTCGAGGGCCTCACCTGTATAGGCGATGAAGATGGTGGGGATACACAGCGTGTCGTCGATGATGAAGACGGGCGATGTGGGATCCCAGGCTGAATAGCCGCGTGCCTCGAAGGTGTTGCGGATACCACCGTTGGGGAAGGAGGAGGCATCCGGCTCCTGCTGTACGAGCAACTTGCCGTCGAAGTTCTCCATCATACCACCCTTGCCGTCGTGCTCCACGAAGGCATCGTGCTTCTCGGCTGTGCCCTCTGTCAGCGGCTGGAACCAGTGGGTATAGTGGGTGGCCCCCATTTCCTGAGCCCATCTCTTCATGCCTTCTGCCACGGCATCTGCGATGGAACGGTCAAGGCTGGCGCCATTGTCCATCACATCGATCATCTTGCGATACACCTCAGCAGGGAGGTATTTGAACATCTTCTGACGGTTGAACACGTATTTTCCGAAATATTCGGAGGGTCGTTCAGCGGGGGTAGGCACCTCCAGGGCCTTCTTCTTAAAGGCCTCTTCTACGACCTGAAATCTTAGTTGGTTGCTCATGTTGTTATGGTTTGTTTGAAGTTTGCCAATGTTTATTGTTTAATCTTAATTTTTCATGTTTGATCTATAAACCGTTGGAGGATATCTCCATAGGCATCGATGCGCCGATCGCGCAGGAAGGGCCACCAGCGTCGCACATTCTCAGAGTGCTGGAGGTCGAGTTCGATGATGATGCTCTCTTCCTCATGGCCGTCGGCCTCATAGATGATCTCTCCCTGAGGACCAGCGAGGAAGGAAGTGCCCCAGAATTGGATTCCTTCCGTCTGACCACTGGGATCTGGTTCGAAACCTACACGGTTAACTGCGAGGACGGGCAGACCGTTGGCAACGGCATGGCCACGCATCACCGTCTGCCAGGCTCTGCGCTGGCGTTGTTGTTCCTCTGTGGTGTCGTTGGCGGCATAGCCGATGGCAGTGGGGTAGATTAGGATCTCCGCCCCCTGCAGGGCCATCAGACGGGCTGCCTCTGGATACCACTGATCCCAGCACACCATCACACCCAGTCGGCCTACAGAGGTCTGAATGGGATGGAAGCCGAGGTCGCCAGGGGTAAAGTAGAACTTCTCGTAATAGGCGGGATCATCAGGGATATGCATCTTACGATAGATGCCTGCGATGGAGCCGTCTTTCTCAAGCACCACAGCCGTGTTGTGATAAAGGCCTGCTGCACGACGCTCAAAGAGCGAGGTGACAATCACCACCCCAAACTGTTTGGCGAGTTCGCCATAGAGTTTCGTAGAAGGTCCTGGGATGGGTTCTGCGAGGTCGAAGTTGTCCACATCTTCCACCTGGCAGAAATACAGGGAGTTGTGCAGTTCCTGCAGAACAATCAACTCGGCCCCGCGTTTCGCAAGGTCGCTAATGCCTTCTGACAGACGCAGGATGTTCTGATGCAGGTCTGCGCTATTGGCTTGTTGTAAGAATCCTACTTTCATATCTTTGGAAATTGCATGGTGCAGCAATGGAGGCTGCCATGTTGTTTGATAATGCTACGACAATCGATGGGTACGATCTCACGCTCAGGGAAAGCCTCGCCAATCAAACGGAGGGCCTCTGCGTCGAGATCAGGCTGGGCGTAGGTGGGACAGAGCACGGCACCGTTGATGACCAGGAAGTTGGCATACGTGGCAGGCAGTCGATAGTCCTCATTATAGATAGGACGAGGCATGGGGAGTTTCACCAGTTGATAGGGCTTGCCCTCGAGCGTACGGAAAGTCTTGAGTTGTTCTTCCATCAACTTCAGGTCGGCATATTGTTCATCGGCAGGATCGTCGCAACCCACATATAATAATATATCGTTCGGACAGATGCGCACCAACGTGTCGATATGACCATCTGTATCGTCGCCTGTCAGGTTTCCATGATCGATCCAGAGGATGCGCTCAGCACAGAGTTCTTGCTTCAGACGGGCCTCGATCTCTTCCTGCGTCATGGGTTGGTTACGATGCGGCGCCAGCAGACAGCCTGTGGTGGTGAATACCGTACCACGTCCGTCGCTCTCGATGGAGCCGCCTTCCAGCACGAAGTCGAGACAATCCACATATTCCCCCTCGATGGCGTCCTGATCGTAAAGATAGCGATTCAGGGCATTATCCTGAGAGGCAGGGAACTTCTCGCCCCAGCCGTTGAAGCAGAAATCAAGTAATCGGCGGTGGCCCTGATCATCTACCAGTGAGATAAAGCCATGATCGCGTGCCCAGGTGTCATCGGATATATCTCTGACGACCAGCAATTCTTCACGTTTCTTGATCTCACGCGCCATTTCCTCGTAGGTGGCTGTGATCTCTTCAAGCATCGGAGCCCAGTCGGTCTTGGCGTGCGGCCATGTTAACTGCACACCCCACTGAGGTTCCCATTCTGCGGGTAAGCGCCACGCTGAAGCG
>Ga0256405_10011561_pt1 | contig 11219 bp, 9 predicted proteins | sample RumenRJG_02DNA_FD_189096 | JGI IMG/M metagenome (GOLD analysis project Ga0256405, IMG submission 189096) | Bovine rumen microbial communities from Lethbridge, Alberta, Canada - RJG_02 | ecosystem: Host-associated > Mammals > Digestive system > Stomach > Rumen | place: Canada: Alberta | collected...
AGATGAGAGAGGCACCATCACAGATTTTAAATCTCACTCCATTCCGAGTGAAATTTTAGAGAGTCTCATGCCATGGAATATGGCAGAGGAAAATTAAGTCCGAAAATTTAAATCGGACCTTTTACATTTTTTTTGAACTGAGAATTTATAGAATATTCACAAAAATAGGTCTGAATATGTGTTGCTCCTTCTACCTTGAACAATTCTTTGCTCTTAGCGGAAGTAGCAACGTTATAACAGTCTTCTGTCATATAAAGAGTATCCGCCTGACCACCAGCCATCATTAACAGAGGCTGATCTATGAGATCCATATTTTCTCTTGCGTCAAAGGTGAAGAGATCCAGGTTGCTGCGAACTGTATACTGGAAAGTTGAATTTGGATGGGCATGAGTATGTCCGTAGTAGACAATACCCTCTCTGTATAGAGTTGGCATCTTATCAAGCTGCTCCTGAGTGAAGGAAACTTTTTCTGTTGCGGCGGTGCGTTCAACCTTTGCGCCTAGAGCTTCTTTTGCACGCTGTTCAGAGGCTTCATGCAGTCGCTTTAAGGTTGAATCTTTTGCTGTATTTAAGAAACCATCTTTTCGGACGACACCTGAGTTGAACATAGATAAGGTTGCCACTGCCTTAAGTCGTTTGTCAGTCTGTGAAGCCTTGAGAGTGTAGCCGCCACCTCCACAGATACCCAGCGCGCCTATTCTGTCCGCATCTACACCTTTGAAGGTAGCGATAATATCTGCCATTCCATGAATGTCCTCAACACGGAAGGCAGGATTATCCAGATTGCGTGGCTGCCCTCCAGATGCACCCTGGAATGAAGCATCAGCAGCAATAGTCACATAGCCTAACTCTGCAAGTCTCTGAGCATAAAGACCTGCTACCTGTTCTTTAACTCCTCCATTTGGATGAGCAATAACAATTGCAGGATATTTTTTCTTCGTATCAAAATTAGCCGGAGTATAAATATTTGCAGCAATTTTATTCCCATTTAGAAAATAATTAACAGGATGGATATTAACCTGATCTTTTATGTTCTTTGTAATTGCTCCGTGATAAACAAGACCAAAAGGATTTTCATTTGGACTTACAATTTCCTTGGCAGTCAGCTCACGAAGTCCGTTTGCTCCGTAAAAAGAAATTTCATGATTAGCAGGTGCTGCATATGAAACAGCCATACTTGAAGTTGCAATAACAATTGCAGCAGCAATAAGCTTAAGTTGATTTAAGTGCATAGTTTTCTCCATAATAAAATAATTAACTACAAATTAAGATATAATCTTTGAACCACCGAAAACAGCTGACATTTTCATCTCTGAGAGAGCTTTATCAATCGCTGAAACTTCGGCATTACTTAAACATATTTCATCAGCCTTTGCATTCTCTTTTAATCTCTCTACCTTAGTTGTTCCTGGTATAGGAATTATCCAAGGCTTTTTGCAGAGCATCCATGCAAGTGAAATTTGTCCCATAGTTGCATTCTTCCTATTTGCACAATCATTGAGGAGAGAAAAGAGAGTTCTATTGGCTTTCATGGACTCTTCTGTAAACTGCGGCATAGAGCTTCTGTAATCAGTATTTTTGTCAAATTGGGAATTAGCGTTATAAGCACCTGATAAAACGCCATTGGCCATTGGAGAGAATGCTACAAGTGCGATATTAAGTTCTTCTAGAGTGCTGAATACTGACTCGTAGTGGCGGGCCATCATCGAATAACGATTTTGAACTGCACTGACAGGGCAAACAGCGTGAGCTCTTCTTATAGTCTCAGCATCAACCTCTGATAATCCCCAGGAAAGAATCTTTCCATCCTTAATGAGAGCTTCCATAACCATGGCAACTTCCTCCACTGGGATATGAGGGTCCTGACGGTGCTGATAATAGATGTCAATATGATCTGTTCTAAGTCTTTTGAGAGAAGCATCAATTGACTTGAGGATCGTGTCTTTTCTTGCATCAGGAATAAGTGGTTTATTAACCAAAGATGAATTCATATCAAAATGAATTCCGAATTTTGTACCAATAACAATGCGATCGCGATATGGAGCCAACGCATGGCCTAGCTCCTCTTCATTGAGATGAGGATTTGAAGCGGTGCCGTAAATTTCAGCTGTATCAAAAAATGTATAACCAAGATCAATAGCCTTACTTATAAGATTTCTTATCTGGCCTGAACTTATAGGAGCTCCGTAAGCATGAGTCATTCCCATACATCCGAGACCTAAGGATGATACTTTTAAGAAATTACCTATATATCTTGTCTTCACTTTTCTAACCTCATTTTATTTAGGTTATATAAATTATAAAACTCGGTAGTTGCTACCGAGCAAGATCTTTTTTATAATTAAATACACATAGTTAGAATTTTTTTTTGATTAGTTTGTAAAACGATAGGTATAGGAATATGTTCACAATGAATGAAGTCTGTAAGCTGACCAATATGCAATATGAAACTCTCAAATTCTACTGTAATCAGGGACTTGTTCCGAATGTTCTGAGAGATAAAAACAATTACCGTATTTTTGACAATCATGACGTAGAATGGATTAAAAGTCTTGTATGTCTCAAAAAATGCGGTATGAGCCTTGGTGAAATGAAAAAATATCTTGAACTTTGTCTTGAGGGACCATCAACAATTCCTCAGAGAAAAATCATGCTTGAGGTGAAACAGAAAAAATTGTTTGAACAGCTAAAAGAAGTGCAGGACTCAATAGACTATATTAACTGGAAACAAAATTTTTATGACGAAGTACTATCGGGTAAAAGAGAATATTTTAGCAACCTTATAAAGAAACATTAGCGATTCTATTGTGCATCTTGAAATTATGAAATGTTCATAGCCGCTATATAGCCCCAAATGCTGGCCATAAATGTATATTTTGAACGTGTTATCATATTTCTAACATTTACTCTTTAATTTCTAAACGAATTATTAAAGCTTTCTTTATCTTTAACATGTTTAAGGATTCTGAAGTGGTGTTACTGATTTCCTATTTTGTCCTTAAAAAGTTACTAAAGTTTGTCCCTTCTCAACACTTGCTATTTTATTTTGACCTTAAAGATAAGGCCAAAACTCCATACCACCTAGTTCTCTTGGCACTGTGTTTAAATCACTTTGGCAATTACCCCAATCTTTAAAATTTAAAAGGGAAATTTCCCTTTTAAATTTAAGAAGATGTGTTAAAATCCACATGTCAACTACACGGTTGATGGGGGTCGAGGCTAGTCGGTCAAAATATAAGCCTCGGCTCCAAAAAACTAAAAATCCTTATCATTATATCCATCCTTTACAATCAAGTTAAGCCCAACTAGATACAGTACTTTGATAAAAATTAGGGTCTAAATGCCGTTAAGACCTGAATGAAAAGATATGCCTGCGGCGATTTCTTGCTGCAAAAGACTCTGCTCACTCTAAAACTGAGGTGCGGGGAAGACTCTGCTTTTAATAATCTATAGAGAGGAAAGATCTGCGTTATCTCTGCTACTTGTAAGCAGCAGCCAACGGTAGGATTCGAGTTAGAAAAAATGGGATTTACCAGGGACAAAATAAAATATCAGAATTTACTCTAGGGACAAAATTTGGTAACAGCTCATGGACATTTATAGAGGTCAGTAACAACCGTCTGAAAGAACAGCTTGAGAAAAATGCATTAACAACAGAGAATGCCATCCTACTGCTAGAACAGATTAAGTTCTATAAGGATGGTGATAACTGGCGTCTTAAGTCCGCAATAAGCAAACAGCAACGTGAAATCATAACGGCATTGAAGCTTGAAATCGGAGAGAAATCTCCAGTGGTCAAGTCTGATTTGTTCAAGCCCCGCATGAGAAAAGGACGTAAGACCAAGAATGGCCCTAAGCGCCTAGATGAAGTGCTAGAACAGCAGATCTAGCCTGACATGTATTTTGTACTACATATTAGAGGACGCAAGATCGGGTTTACTGCAAAACTCAGGATAAATGGTGATTTTGCAGCTGGAATTGGAATCCTTGCTGTGTTCCTAATCATCAAATACACGCCCCTGACCACCAGATACCTTATTCGTGCAATATATATCTTCTACAAGGTTGTAATCTGCAGATTCGACAAAGAAGTCAAGGGCTCAGATCATGTAATGTTCAGTGTGTCAGGCAAGATAGTGGTTAAACTCAACGAGTATCTGCTGCAACACTCTGAGAAGGGGAGCCTAACCTTCGTAGATGAGCGCTCTATCAACGATTTCATCTAAAAATCACCTCGTTGCAGTGGTAATCATTTTTTTTGTGGACGTCGAAATGTCTTCAAGAGGTGTAATTTAATTGACTATGGCAGATACTGTGATAATCCTTTTAATATAGGGTTGTAGTTTACAGATGGTGCTATAAATATGTTTGAGTATTTAGGTTGCAGTCTTTGCATGGCAATTCTGGCCTTTTCTTCAGATTCAAATGCCACAAAACATGAAGATCCAGAACCAGACATGTAGGATTGACCGTATTGTGAGAGTTCAGAGAGCAAGGCACTAACTTGGGGATACGCTTTTTCTACCACCTTTGTAAAGCAGTTTTCAAAAGGGGTGTGCATCAGCTCCTCAAATGAACGTTGTGGATAATCTTTTTTTAGGTCTTGAGACGCAAAAAGTTCTTTTGTAGGTACTTTACAGGAAGGTGTTACCACGAGATAAAAATAGTCCTTGTATTTGACTCTGGTCAGTTTTTCGCCAATGCCCTCTGCGTAACAGGTGCCTCCTTTAATAAAAATAGGAACGTCGGCACCAAGTGCTGCGCCTATCCTTATGAGATCCTCTTCGCTAAGATTAAGATGATTTATGTGGTTTAAAACCAGCAACATTGTGGCTGCATTAGCAGATCCCCCTCCAAGTCCTCCTCCCATAGGCAATGTTTTTTTGATGCGGATATCAACACCACCAATTCCAAAACTGTCGTGGAGCTTTTTCCATGCTTTGTAGATAAGATTATCCTCAGTTTTAAAGCCAAATGATCCGTGAATATTACAGGTATTATCTGAATTTTGTGTAAATGTCATGGTGTCTCCGTAGTTTAAAACTACAAACAGTGTCTGCAGGTTATGGTAACCATCTGGTCTTTTACCGGTTATATATAAGAACAGATTCAGTTTGCAGGGGCTTAAAACGGATAATTGCATAAAATTTACCAAAGTTACAGTATGGTGAGGGCCAATGATTTAACTCAACTTAGTAGAGAATGACACGGTTAATTTTAATGAGCAGTCTTGAGTTATCTTTAGTGATTTCAATTTCTTTGGGAAGATTATAACCGTACTGGAATTTATCGTAGCTTTTATAGTTAATTATATAGTCATATCCAGTGGTTACACTTTTAAGATATCCCTGTTCATCGTAGGTAGGTGTTCCGACATTCAATCCGCGGATAATGCGTGAAAGTTTGTCGGCAGGTAGTGTCAGATTAAACTGTTTTTTCAAAATAGCCTCGGCCTCATGATGTGTATATTTTTTGGAATCAATTAAGACCGTCATTTCTCCAAGGTTATTAATATAGATTTTTGCCATAGTGACTCCCACAGGACCAATTATCTCAAGTGTGGAGTTATCTTTTTCATAATCATACATAAAATCTGAGGATATGCGGAATCTAGGCTGGGAAATAAACAATGCCACTTTTCCATATTCTTTAAGATTCTTGATGTTTTCAAGAAGTGCAATCCTTTCATTTTGCGATAGTGCATCAAAATCCTGATGCTTAAGATTATGGGAGCTACAGCCAAACAGTAGCGCTGCGGCACATATAAATCCAAGGCAGCCTAATTTAATTCTCATACTCTGATATCCCTTGTGCATCTTTGACACAGTTGTAAATTCTGATGAGTTCCTGATGGGTTTTAAAGCCCTTGAGGTTTAGATCCGACGCGTAGAGATTAGCAAAACGCTGTGTCCCGTCGACATGCCCCATAGCCTGTTCAAAAGTTTCCTTTCCATAAAGATTGGATAAAGCATTTTTATATTCATCGAGTTTTAAGGAGCCATTTAATTTACATTTTAAGATACTGATAATGCATTTATAAAAACTCTGGCGCTTGAAAGAAAATTCACTTTCGTTAAAGGATACGGTCCATTGAGCGTATTCCAATGCCTTGTCATTACAATTACTGGCAAGAGCAAGGAGACACTTTAATTCACCTAGGCGTAAGGTTTTCCATGGAGATTTTTCGTCGGGAAGAATTCCGAGAATGGCACAGACAAAGTCTTCATCATTGAGATCTTCATTTTCCAGCTCTTCAAGATAAGCCTTGTAGGTTTCCTTATTTTCGTCTGATTCTGGCAGCGATAGCAGGGCCTCCTGAAAATCAATGCCGCAGTTGGTATTGTTATAGATGAGATCATCTAAAGGATAAATCTCAGACATTCCCGGAACCACAACCCTGTAAACGCTTACTCCAAGATAGTTGTAGGAGCGTACATAAATGTCAAAGCCCAATTTTACTATCATGTAACGTAAAGCCTTGTACTGTTCCTGAGTATTGCCATGAAAATCCCAGGAAACAAACCGGTAATCAGGTATTTTTTTGAACATCTGCATTGGCAGAATGCCCGTTGAATCAATGAAATGACTTTCAAGATTGGTGATATCTGAAGTAACTGCAAGATTAAAATCTGGAGCCTCGAAATTGTCTAGGTCGCTGAATGTTCTGCCCTGCATAAGTTCTGTAAGAGTGCGATCCAATGCAACCTCAAAAATTGGATGAGCCCCAAAAGAAGCAGTGCAGGTACCATTGCTCTGATTGAACAGTACAACACATACAACGGGGAATTTTCCGCCTAGGGAGGCATCGTAGCAAATCGTTTTGAGATTATCTCCTTGCAGATCCTTTAGTGTTTTATATGAATTCTCGTATTTGCTTAGAATCTCATCCGGTATTTCGGGAAGTCCTAAACCTCTTTTGATTACTTCTTTTTTTACATATCGTTCAATAATTTCAGCCAGTCCCTGAACTAATGCCTCATACTCAGTGTTACCTGCAGACATGCCGTTTGAACCGTAGAGATTGTCAAGAAGATTGACTGGAAAATAGACCACTTCCCCATTGCGAGCATTAGTAAATGGAATGGAGCAGACTCCACGTGAAAACGATGAGGACTGCAGATCTACAAGATGCTCTAAGGTAAGGCCAGTATTCTGAGTGTAGAATTTGCGTAATGAAGCATTCAGCACATCCTGCGGAATTTCAGGAGATTGCTGGTCTATCTTGCTCCATTTTTCATCTTTAAAATGGACAAACTCAGCATTTGAATTATCAAGACCTAAATAATAATCTGAAAAAGACATCTGTGTGCTGAGCCGTTCTATGAGTTCACCATAGGCTGATGCTCTGGCGGCCAATCTTGATGAACCTTTGCCGTTAGCATAAATTTCTGGAAGAGAGGTTATGGCTAGATGCACTGAATAAATATTTTCAAGAGGGTTAAGCCAGTTATCTTCAATAACCTCAATATGGATGTTTTTTAAAGCATCAGAAAAAAGCTCGATAGTTTGTTCAAGAGGAGCATCTTTTCCTGGTATTGTTGTCATTTTTAACCCCAGTATACAAATATATAATAAAAAAATCTGCTTTATAATACCATATAGTGAGACTATATGCTGTAAATTACAATGCGCTGACCACTTAATGACGTTATGAAAAAAGATGAGCAATCCCATTACAAGAGACTTAAGACAGTTAAGAGCGTCAATAGTCTTGATGATAATTATGTAAGTGACGAGGAACTTTTGGAGCTGACACAGATGGATAGTGGACAAAAGTCATATCTCAATTTAGCAGGTCCTCTTTTTGCAAAAACAGCCTATGAACATGTTCGCAGAATCAGTGGTGACAATAAAGAAAGACGTCATCCTTTAAAACCTAAATATATACGAGAGGATATTTTAGAGAGAATAAAAGAATTAGAAGAAGAGTTTAAGAAAGAGCATGAAGAACAGAACGGTCCGATGAAACCTTTGATGCATCAAGAGAAATCTACTGATGAAAATTCTTCTTTATACTATGCGGCGGCAATGAATAAAATCAATCGCTTAAAGTCTGAACAGAATTTGAACCTCAGGCGTATGCTGCGAAATTTTAAACTCTTTGCCGTAATGGCGGTGGTCTTTGCTGTATATTACTTCTTTACTGTAAATCATCATGACGACATCAAAATGTCTGTCGAGGGCCTGCAGAGTAAACTGCCTATTCGTATTGATAACAGTATTTCTCTTAATAGATTAAGTTACGACAATACAACTCTTACCATGCAGTTGCTTTTCAAAAAGGGAACTCTCCTACATCACCAAGCCCCCTCTTCTGCACTAGATTTGTACATTAAGTCGTCGGCAACAAAAATTTGTAAAATACCACTGTTTTTCGATATGATTAGTTCGGGTAAAGTTATTACGGTTTACCTTGATGCTGAGGATGGTAGTTTTCATGAGATTTTTTCTGTGGATAGATGTGGTCCGTAATTAGGTTATCAGCAGATTTTAAGGTATACAGTTTGTTCTGAAAAAATTATCAAAAAACGCCGTAATTCCAGATCCTGTGTATGGGATAAGGGAGGCTAAGATAATCAGGTGTCTTGTGTTGCGTTTTTTGAGGCTCATCACCTATAATAAACTTAATTTAGGGCACAACTTGCCCATTTTCGGAGTGAGTCTAGTTAAGAATTTGTGTGGCTGCAGTTCATAAGAGGACTGCGGCTTTGTGAACTTAAAAACTAGGCCTGTCACTCAAATCCATTGAAGTATGCTAAGAAATTAGCCTCTGCGGTAGAGATCCTCTTGTGTTAACAAGAGCTGGATGTCAAGGCAAGGTTTTCATTGCAAGTCAAAAGTGAGGAATAAATGCAGAATGTAGGACTAGTAGGCTGGCGTGGCATGGTAGGTTCAGTTTTAATGGAACGCATGCTTCAGGAAAAAGATTTTGATCTTATTAACCCAGTGTTTTTTTCAACTTCTCAGGCGGGGCAAAATGGACCTGAGATTGCAGGAAAGTCTACCGGCAGTCTTGAGGATGCGTTTAATCTAGATGCCTTAAGAGCCATGGATATCATCATTACTGCCCAGGGCGGAGACTATACCACCAAAATTTATAAAGCACTGCGTGATACAGGTTGGAATGGTTATTGGATTGATGCCGCATCTACCTTGAGAATGCAGGATGATACCAAGATTATTCTTGATCCTGTAAACCATGAGCTTTTGGATAAATCTTTAAATAATGGCATTAAATCCTATATCGGTGGTAACTGTACTGTAAGTTTGTTGCTTATTGCTTTAGATGGTTTAATCAAAAGCGGTAAGGTTGAGTGGATTTCAACTCAGACCTATCAGGCTGCATCTGGCGCTGGCGCTAAAAACATGCGGGAGCTTCTTTGTCAGATGGGGGCGCTTTATGAGTGTGTTAATGATGAACTTGCTGATCCAAATAGTTCTATTTTGGATATTGAAAGAAAAGTTCGTGCTAAGATGAACGATGCCTCTTTCCCTACTAGTAACTTCGGTGCTCCCCTTGCAGGTAGTGTATTGCCTTGGATTGACAAGGAGCTTGAGAATGGACAGAGTCGTGAGGAATGGAAGAGTCAGGCTGAAGCCAATAAAATTCTGGGATTTGCTCCTGGTACTCTGCCAATTGACGGCAACTGTGTGCGTATTAGCAGTATGCGCTGCCACAGTCAGGCTTTAACTATTAAACTTAAAGATAATCTTTCCATTAAGAATATTGAGGAACTTATCGTGTCACAGAATAAATGGGCTCGTGTTATTGAGAACCATAAGGAAGTGACCTTAAAAGAGCTAACTCCTGCCAAAGTTTCAGGAACTCTATATGTACCAATTGGCAGAATTCGTAAAATGAATATGGGGGATAATTTTGTTTCAGCATTTACTGTAGGCGATCAGCTGTTATGGGGAGCTGCTGAACCACTGCGCTGCATGTTGCGTCAGATCCTCGCATAGGAAACTACAGGTCTTGGTAAATATGCAAGGTGTTGCCTTGCATATTTAGCTTTATTGGGTCAAGTTATGTTTGAGTATAAAAAAGCGCTAATCACTGTTTCTGTAATTTTAAGTGTTGTCTTTTTTGGCTGTGCACAGCCTAAGCATAGCGCATATGAGGCTTACAGTCAGTTTGGTAATGACAACTCTTTTCTGTCGGATAACTATCAGGTTGACAATATGTCTATTGAGGTTCTTGTTCCTACAGAAAAGATTGTAGGTGATGAGACTTTAAAAGAACAAAAGATGTCTGACAGGGAAAGCCTAGGCCATGACAGTCATTATGAACCGCTTTATGTTGTAAAAAGAGGCGATGGCACTTATACCGTTCTTGAAGGAAATGAGACACTGTATAGGTTAAAGAAAGCCGGTGTCAAAAATGTTGCGGTTACCGTTTCCTATCCCTACTCTAAGGATGTATATTCCATAGATTCACTCTTTAAGAAAAACGAGGAGGCACGTTCTGATTTTAATGCTATTGTCGCGGATATTCACCGTAATGTTGGAGGCGATCTGCAGTCTCAACTAATAACTCCCAGTTATTCTAAGGTAAAAGAAAAAATCAAAGAACATCATGGGGATCCCAAAAGGGTGACAGATCTTCTTTTTGGAAGAATTTCTTTTCAAAACAGAGCGGATGTAATTAAGGCATTGCAATACGTTAATAAACGTATAGAACTCGTGGCAATCCTTGACAGATGGAATTTGTCAACTGATTTTGAAGATCTTGAAGCCGTGTGTTATCTTAGGACACCTAGCGGCATTCTTGGAGAATTAAGTTTTTCTCTTGCTTTCATGGATGAGTATAAGGAGTATCTGTCCAAACTGAATGTATTTTTACGTCATCATAAAGATCATAAATACGCTGCAATTAACAGTAGGCTCCAGAATTTGAAACTAGCCTTCAGAAACTTTATGGCAAATAAGCACAGTGCTCGAATTAAGTTAGTGTATACCGATTTGCTGTCTCTTGCCAACGAGATGAACAGCTCTTCAAATATCCTGATTATAGAGGGGCTGGTACAACAGCAAGAAGATGTGCTTAATAATATAAAATAGCAATCCTCTATAATGTCAATGGCTGGAAAGTATAGGTAGAATAAGTATAGAGATTGATAGTTATGGATGAAAAAAAAAAATGGGTCTGTACAGAAAAGTGTGGGATAGCAACAAGATAGAGAAATAAAAAAAAGTCTGCGTTATAATTTTTAGTGAAC